>Ga0209526_10000216_pt1 | contig 35865 bp, 34 predicted proteins | sample JacPinW_OM2H0_M1_FD_188566 | JGI IMG/M metagenome (GOLD analysis project Ga0209526, IMG submission 188566) | Forest soil microbial communities from Algoma, Ontario, Canada - Jack Pine, Ontario site 1_JW_OM2H0_M1 (SPAdes) (version 2) | ecosystem: Environmental > Terrestrial > Soil > Boreal... | reverse complement strand
GGGGCGAGTGGATTTGAACCACCGACCTCACGGTCCCGAACCGTGCACTCTAACCTGGCTGAGCTACGCCCCGATCGGCGAATGTCAATGATAACCTCTGTTGGGCGCGCCGCCGGGTGCATGCCCTCGTAGCTCAGGGGACCAGAGCGCCTCCGTCCTAAGGAGGGCGTCGCAGGTTCGAGTCCTGCCGAGGGCATTTCAGCCCTAACATGGAGCCCATGATCTCGACCGAGCTGAACCCGGCGCTGACGCCGGTGGCCTTCCTGCTCGGTACCTGGCGCGGAGAGGGGGAGGGCCAGTATCCGAGCATCGAGCCCTTCCGCTATCGCGAGGAGATCCGCTTCACCCATAACGGCAAGCCGTTCCTGATCTATTCGCAGCGGACCGAGGCGATCGACACCGGCCAGCCGATGCACGGCGAGGCAGGCTACCTGCGACTCGTCGGCGACGGACGGGTGGAGTTCGTGATCGCGCAACCGATTGGCTACGCGGAAATCTCCGTGGGCCGCGTCGACGGCCGGCGGATTGATGTCGTGTGTGCCAGCGTCGGGCGCACGCCCACCGCCAAGCCGGTGACATCGATCAGCCGATCGCTCTGGATGGATGGCGACACGCTGCGCTACGAGCTCAAGATGGGGATGGAAGGGCTGGACGCGGTTCGTCACCTCACGGGCAGTTTCCGCCGCGCCGACTAACGCTGCGGGACGCGGTCCTGCATCCGGCGGACGACCCGTGTCACCATGCCCCGCGGTGAGAGCCGTTCGACCCACGGGATCAGCTTGTTCGTAAAGCCGGGAATCACGATCGGCTTTCCGGCCATCAGCCCGTGGTAACCGGCGAGCGCCACCGATGGGGCGTCGGCGATCTGGCCCTGCACCAGGCGCGAGTCTTCCATGGCGCCCCGCTTCTGGAAACCGGTCCGGGTCGGCCCTGGGCAAAGCGCCGTGACCGTGACGCCGGTGCCGCGCACTTCGTTGGCCAGCGCCTCGGAAAACGACAGGACATAGGCCTTGCTGGCGTAATAGACGGCCATCAACGGACCCGGTAAGAAGGCGGCCGTCGACGCGAGATTCAAGATGCGCCCCGCGCGCCGTTCGACCATCCCCCTGAGGAACAACTTGGTCAGCGCGGTCAGGGCGATCACATTGACCTGCAGCATATCGAGCTCGGTCTGCAGGTCGGTCTCGACGAACAGCCCGAAGACCGGAAAGCCGGCGTTGTTGACCAGCACGTCAACCGGCATCGCGGCGGCAATGACTGCCTCATAGATCTCGTCCACGGCGCTCGGCCTGGAAAGGTCCCGCGCGATCACCGTCGTCTTGACTCGATGCTCGCGCTCCAGCCGAGTGGCCAGCTCCGTGAGCTTGTCCTCGCTGCGCGCAACCAGGATGCAGTCGAAGCCGTCCCGCGCAAACAACAGGGCCAGCTCGTAGCCGATGCCGCCCGACGCACCCGTGATCAGCGCGGTCTTGCTCACGAGAAAACCTTCTCACCGGCGCGCACGGGGATCGGCAGCCAGTTCTCACGGGGGGCCAGCGGGCATGCCCATCGGACGTCGTACGCACAGGAAGGGTTGTAGGCGAAGTTGAAATCGATCGTGATGTCGGGCGAGCCGGCCGTCAATTCCAGGGCGAGCCCATCGGTGTTTTTGATGGTGTCGAAGAGGTAGCGCCCGCCGCCGTAGGTTTCGTTACCGGAGCTGCCGTCTCGAAATGGGAGGAAGAGGCCGCCGGCGTAGCCGACCAGGCTGAAGACCGTCAGCCGGCAATCCCGATCGCCAAGCCGGAAGCGCAGCCAGCCGGCTCGTCGATAGGTGATGAGCCCGTCCTCACCACCGGTATCGATCACCAGCGGATCGCCCGCGTCCGCGGGCTCCAACCGCACCCCGATGCGATAGGCGGAATCGTGGTCGAAATATCGAAGGCCGGTGAAGTGCGCCCGGGCCTCAACGGTCAGCGGCGACTGCGGATGCGTTCGAAACAGGTGGTCACGACCCTGGCGGAAGCGCTGCAGAGCGTCTGGCCCTGAGAGCCGGTACAGATCGCCGACGCGGCGGCGCCAGTCCGCGAGGTCGACGTAATGCTGCGGTCCGGCGTCGGTCAGGAGTTCCTCCGCCCGCCCGGGCTCTGGTCAGCTGCCGCGCTCGACGGCCTGCGCCGCGGCTTCGCGCTCGGGCGCGGGGTTCGACGGGGGCGGGGCTGCGGGCGGCCCACCATCGGGCACTGGCGCGCCCTGGCTTTCACCCTGAGCGGTGCCGTTCGTCGGTGAGAACGAGCCGCGACGCCGACCGCGGCGGCGCCGGAACTTCCGCGGAGGGGTCGCCCCGTTTTCGCTCGGTGCGGCCTGGGGTGCCTCGACTCCGTTCGCCGCAGGTCCCGCGCCCGCGGTGACCGGACGCGGCCCGTAGCCACGCCGGCGCCGGCGCGATCGCCCTCCGGCAACCGGGGCGCCGACCCGCTGCCGCCGGCGGTCGCCTCGCTGACGCCCGCCCACCGCCGCGTCCATGGCATGCAGGGCGCCGATACCGGCCACCCGGCCCTCGCGCTCGACGTGTTCCAGCAACGGACGATACAGATCCTGTCCCTCGCGGCCGGTCATCGTCTCGATATCGCCCACCACGACCAGCAACTGCTTGGCGCGCGAGATCGCGACGTTCAACCGCTGGGCCTTCTTCAAGAACCCGATCCGTTCTGCTTCATTGCTACGCACCAGGCTGAGAATGACAACGTCCGCCTCCTCGCCCTCGAAGGCGTCGACCGTATCCACCGCCAATCCGGGGAGCGCGACCAGGCGCAGCTCGCGCCGCAACTGGGTGACCTGGTCCTGGTACATCGCGATGACCGCGACCCGCAGTTGCTCGAGGTTAAGTCGCTGGAGGTGACGGACGACGCGGCCCACCGCCTCGATCTCAGCCCGGTTCGAGATGCTGCCGGAGCCGCCCTTCTTCTCCCGGCCGCGGATCGTCAGCCATGTCAGGTTGCGGTTGAACGGCCACGGTAGCGGCGACCGCAGGGCGGCCATCTCCGGCGAGTTCCGCAGCCGGCCGTCGTACGACGCCACCGAGACATAACTGCCGATGGGGGCTGCCATCCGGTACTGCTCGTCGAGCATGACGAGGTTGGTTTCGGGCAGCACGACCCAGCTCAATTCGAAGAAGCTCGCATCCCGGACCATCGCCCTCGCCTCGTCGTCCTCGACCGGGAACGCCGCGGCGCTTTCGTCGAGCACCGGCGGCAGCTGGCGGTGATCGCCGACCAGGAGCCATCGCGGGGCGAGGCGCAGCAGCGGCAGTGTCTCCGTGAACCGGACCTTGTTCGCCTCATCGAGGATCAGCCAGTCGAACATCTCGGCTTCCTTGCAGGCGAGTGCGATGCGGTTGACGGTCCCGAAGACCACGTGCGCGTTGCGCACCCGCGGATCGTCAGCCTCGACGATGCTCGCCCGGAACTTCGGATCGACCTTCTCGGGCTCAGCGATCCGGACCATCCGCAGCGAGTCGAGTCCCTGGAGACGTTCCTGTGCGTTGTCCACGGCGGTGTTGGCATGCGAGGTCATCAGGATCCGGACGTTCGGATCGCGCGCGACGAGCTGGCGAACCGTCTCCACGATCGAGGTCGTCTTGCCGGTGCCGGGCGGTCCCTGCACCAGCTGCATGCTTCCGGGGAAGAGGTTGACGGCTCCGGTTACGGCCTGTCGCTGGCTGGGGTTGAGGCGGTCGTCGAACGGCTGCAGCTCGCCCGTGCCGGGGGGCAGCACCTCGTCGGGTGCGATCAGGAGGGCGGCGACGCGCCGCAGACTGATGTCACCAGCGGCAAAACCATTCAAGGTCCGTTGCTGCACCTCCACGACCGCGGTGATCGGTTGGGGGCGGACCGTGCCCGGGCCGAGGACGCCCTCCTCGCGCAGCTTGACCAGCCAGCGGCGTCCCCCGCCTTCGCCGTGGAGCAGCGTACCCTCGCGGTCCGCGCCGTGGGCGGTGCGAATGACGACGCGGTCGCCTTCCTTGAACCCACCGCGCCGGCTGAGGACGATCAACGCACCGGCGCTCCGGTCGCCATTCGAGGCGCCGCAGACGGTGCACTTGGCGCCGTTCGCCTGCAGGTTCTCGCACTTGCTGCAGATCACACCCTCGGTTTCGACCTCGTAGGCGCGGGCGTCTTGCTCCGCTTGCCAGGCCAGCCACTGCCGCTCGTGGTTGGCGAAGGCCTGGCCGGCGAGCACCAGGGGCAGCTGCGCCCCTTCCTCCAGCGCCGTCAGCTGCCGCCGGACCCAGTCCTCCTCCGGCACGTACGTCGCCGGTTGCGCCACGGCTTCGGCGACCTCCAGGGTCAGCACGTCGCCGGCGTCCTTGGACGGGTCTGGGTCGGGCTGCACCCGCTCGACGACGAAGGCGAGGTCGCGGCCGGGGAGGCCGAAGAGCTGGCCGGTCAGCCCAAAGCGCTCGATGCGGGTCTCGGTTCGCTTCTGCAGGTTGAGCGTATAGCGCACCGGAGCGTGCTTGATGTCGACGTAGCCGTCACCCTCGGTGGCTTCGGTCAGCAACGCCATCAGCGCCTCCTGGCCGAGGTGGGCGAGCAGCGTCTCGGCCTGGCTCTGCGCCGCGGCGCAAACGTTCAGCCGGACCGCAGTCACGTCAGGGGCCCGATGGGCGAACGGGGACCCCGCGGCAACAGGCGGCAACCGTAAGGTCAATGGCGCTCCTTGTGGCGCATAAGATTGGGCCTGGCTTTCACAGGTGGGCCGACAGCTAGCCACCCCTTCGGCAGAGCGTCGGACAGGCACACGCGTCTGCCTGTCTAACCCGGCCCCCAGTATAACGCCAAACTGGGGGCTTCGCCACCTGGCCAGCACCGCGAATACAGGTTTGGCCGGCAACCAGCCTCATCTACAATCGGGAGGTTCCGGTGCCGTTGCACTAGGCTTTGATACGGGTGGCAAAGACGGCATCCCTGAGCAAGGGTCAGCGGCGCGTCCAGCGCGCCCTCGAAGTGGCACCAGGGGCGCTCACCTGGACCATCTTGATCGCTCCAGTGCTGGCATCGTTTTTGTTCGCGCCCTTCATCGCCTTCGCCATCTTCCTGATCGACATCTATTGGTTCGTCCGCACCGGGACGGTCGTGCTCGGCATCCGAAGCACCTATCGACAGATGAAGCGCGCGATGCAGCAGGATTGGTGGCAGCGCTGCCAGTCGGTCGTCGCCTCGGCGACCATCCCGGATCCGCGTCGCATCGTGCATGCCGTGCTCATACCGACCTACACCGAGCCCTACGCGATCCTGCGCGAGACGGTCCGGGCCATCGCCGAAGCTGACTACCCGATCGAAAACAAAGTGGTGGCAATCATCACCCGGGAAAGCGACCGGCCCGGATGGGAAAACGTTCGCCGCCTCCAGGAAGAGTTCGGCGACCGGTTCCGTGCATTCATCCACATCAAGGACCCGTTGCTGCCGGGCATCGTGGTGGGCAAGTCGGCGGCCATGGCCTATGGCGGGCCGGTGCTGCGCCACGAGCTGGAGGCGATGGGCCTGGACCCGAAAGACATCATCCTCACCGACCTCGACTCGGACTTCCGGGTCCACCGCCAGTACTTCGCGTACGTCACGTATCACTTCGTCCAGGACGCAAATCGGCTGGAGTGCCTCTTCCAGCCGATCCCGATGTTCCACAACAACCTCTGGCGGGTGCCGTTCGCGGTGCGCATCATGGCCAGCGCATGCACCCAGTGGCAGATGTTCCTCTCCTCCCGGCCCGACCGGCTGGTGGCCTTCAGCAGCTACTCGATGTCGTTGGACCTCGTGATCAAAGCCGACTACTGGGACAACGACGTCATCCCGGAGGATTCCCGCTTCTACTGGAAATCGTTCTTCGCGACGCACGGCCACCTCAAGATGGTGCCGGTCCTGCTCCCGATTTACGGCGACGCCCCCGAAGCCTCGGATCGGGGGATGCCCTGGGAGCGGGTCAAGACGCACGCCAGCCAGTACAACCAGATCAAACGCTGGGCCTGGGGGGTGAGCGACATTCCGTACGTCACCGTCCGCCTGCTCCGCCACACCGAGATCCCCCTCTGGCTGAAAGCCCGGCGCTACGGCTATATGATCTTCAACCATCTGACCTGGGCAACGCTGCCGATCGTGCTGCTGTTCGGCGCCGCCTTGCCCCGGCTGCTGCAGGAGGACTGGAACCTGACGACGGCCGCCGACCGGCTGGCGCTCTACGCCTTTATCCTGATCAACATCGCGTTCCTGAACATCGCCGCATTGATCCTGGTGGAGCGGCGCATCAATCCACCGATGCCGCGCACCTGGGGGGTGGTGCATCAGATCTGGGCCTACGTGCAGCTCGGCCTGTACCCGATCGTGGGGCTGATCTTCAGCGTCCTCCCGGCGCTCGAGGCACAGACCCGGCTGATGCTCGGGATGTACCTCGAGTATCAGATCACCGAGAAGGTCGCGGAGGGCACGGCGTAGCGCGGCTGAAGGCCGCCGCCTGGCAGCACCAGGCATCGATCGGCCTGTTGGGGGTGCTCGTCGTCGCCGCGATCTTGCGGACGGTCCGGCTCGATACGTTTCCCCCCGGGCTTTATGCCGATGTCGCACAGAACGGGCTGGACTCGCAGCAGGGGTTCCAGGCGATCTATGCACGGGGCGTAGGCAATGGGATCGAAGGCATGATCGTCTGGCTGGATGCTGTCAGCGTTGCCCTGCTGGGCGCCAGGCCGATTGCCATCTACATCACCACGGTGGTCATCGGGCTAGTCACGCTGCCGATCCATTTCCTGCTGGCCAGTCGCCTGTTCGGGCGCCGTGTCGGCCTGATCAGCACGGCACTGCTCGCGGTCTCCTTCTGGGCCGTCCACTACAGCCGGCTGGGGTACCGCACGCTTCTCGTTCCCTTGTTCCTGGACCTGGCCTTTCTTCTCCTCTGGTGGGCGTCTCAGCGGGGCTCGGCCTGGCGCTGGGCGCTGGCCGGGGCGGTCATCGGGCTGGGCGCTTATACCTACACGAGCTACCGGCTCGTGGTCCTCGTCATCGTCGGGCTGGTGGTCGTGCGCATCATGGCCGGTCGCGAACTACCGGGGACCCGCTCGGGGTGGGCGCTGTACGCACTTGGCGCGGCGGCGCTGGCCGCGCCCCTTGCGATCGCCACCATCCTGCATCCGGACGTGCTCAATCGAGACGTCGGCGTCTCCGTCTTGAATGGCGGCCCGCTCTCCGGCCTGCCCGGACGGCTCGCCGACCATGCGTGGCGGACGATTGCGGCCTTCAACGTCTGGGGCGACGCCGAACGCCAATACAACATTCCGCATCTGCCGCTCCTCGACCCCCTAGTCGGCCTCGCGTTTCTGGCCGGGATCGTGGTCGCCGTCAGGCGCTGGCGAGAGAGCCGGTATGCCCTGCTGCTGCTCTGGCTCGGCGTGTTCACGCTAGTCGTCGGGCTATCGGATCGTACCCCGCATATGTTGCGTGGCAGCGGCCTGGTTCCGGCGGCCTACCTGCTCGCGGCGGTCGGCCTGGACGCGGTCCTCAAGAAGCTCTGGCCCCGTCGCGTCGCCCCGGTTGCCGCGGCCATCTGGGTCATCAGCCTGGCGTGGACCGCTGTTTTCTACTTTGCGGTCTATCCGACCGTACCCGGTCTATACATCGACCTGATGGGCGACCGGGTCGACGTCGGGCGATTCATCGACACCACCGATTGGAACGGTCGTCAACTCTATGTGGCCATCACCTATACCAGGAACGGTAAGGTCAACCCGGATCCGTTTCGTGCCACCCCTATTCGATTCATCACCCGGGGGCGAGTCCGCTGGTCGTTTCTGGACTATCGACGCGTGGGAGAGCTGCCTGGCGATGTCCCCATCGCCGTCGTGATCGACGCCCAGGACCGCGTCATGCTGACCAGGCTGGAAGGCCGTTTCTCCGACGGTCGGGTGGCGTACGTGCTGAAGCTACCCCAGCGGCCGGTCGCGGTCTTCATACATGGTGACGGCGGGACCTTTTCTCCCGGATCGGTCGGCCCGTACTCGAACTGGTAACCGTCAGCGGAGACCGACGGCTTCCTGGACGCGATGCAGGGTGCGGTTCGCGATCGGCGTCAATCGGTCCGCGGCCCCTCGTAGGTGCTGGAGCAGCGCGGCATCGTCGGATCGGATCTCGCGATACCGCTGCTGGATCGGCGTCAACACCTCGATCACGGCGTCGGCGACGGCGTTCTTGAGCACGCTGTACGGCTTGCCGGCGAACTCGCGCTCGACCGTCGGCCAATCCTGCTCCTTGATCGTGCGGTAGATCTCCAGCAGGTTGCGAACGCCCGGCCCGGCGGGGAAGTGAACCGCCGGCTCCGCGTCGGTTTGGGCCCGGGCCAGCTTCTTTCGGATCAACTCGGGCGGATCGAGCATGAAGATCGCATGGCCTGGCGCATTCGCCGCCAGGCTCTTGCTCATCTTCTTTTCCGGGTCGTCCAGCCCCTTGATCTCGGCGCCGGCCTTCTGGATCAGCGCGTCCGGTATCACGAGAATCTCCCCGAAACGCTGATTGATCCGCTGGCCGATGTCGCGCGTGTATTCGATATGCTGACGCTGGTCCTCACCCACCGGGACATATTTCGCGTCGTACAACATGATGTCCGCGGCCATCAGTGATGGGTAGGTAAGGACGCCGGCGCCGATCCGCTCGCGCCCCTGCCGCAGGGTTCGGTCCTTGAACTGGGTCATCCGCTCCAGCCAGCCGATGGGAGTGAAGCACTCGAAGATCCACGCCAGCTCCGCGTGGGCGGGCACGTGCGACTGGATGAACATCGCCTGCTCCTCTTTGATTCCGCTTGCCAGGTAGATGGCGGCCAGGTCGAGCGTGTTTTCTCTCAGCGCAGCCGGCTCCTGCGGCAGGGTAATCGCGTGCAGGTCGACGATGCAGAAGATGTTGTCGTACTTGTCCTGGTCGCGAACCCAGTTGCGGATGGCGCCGAGGTAATTCCCGATGTGGAGGCCGCCGCTGGGCTGGATCCCGCTGAAGACCCGCGGCTTGCCGGTCGTCTGCATCCACAGAATGTTAAGGAAGAGCGATGCAACTCAACTAGAATCCGCGCCGTGACCGAGCGGCTCGCGTCTCGCACCCTCCGCAACAGCATGCTGGTGGTGGGGGCCCGGGCGCTGGCCAAACTGGCAGTCTTTGTCGTCGTCGTGCTGCTCTGGCGCCACCTCGGTGCCGACCAGTACGGCCGGTTCGCGACGATGATCGTCTACGTCACGCTCGTGGGGGTCGTCGCCGACCTCGGGCTGCAAACCGTCTTCATCCGAGACGCTTCTCGAGATCGAACGGTCTTCAGCCGCTACCTCGCCAACCTGCTCAGCGCCCGGCTCCTGCTCTCGATGGTGGCGCTCGTCATCCTGGCGGTGGCTTTGCGCCTTCTCAGCTCCGCCCTGTTTCCTTACACGCTGGCCGCTTTCGCGCTGCTCCTGACGACGAGTTATTCGAGCCTGCTTCGCGCCGTCTTCTACATCCGGGGTCGCCTCGGGTACGAGGCGATCGCCATCGTCGCCGAGGCGTTGCTCCTGCTCGGGCTGACGATCGTCGCCATCGATCGGCAGGCGACCTGGGACGTCTTCCTCTGGGTCTATGCGGCCAGCTACCTCTTCACCTGCCTCTTTGCGTTTGCCGTGCTCCGCTGGCAGTGGCACGAGCGCGTCAGCATTCGGCTCGAGGCTGCCTTCGTGCGGAGGCTGCTCGCCGCCGGACTCCCCCTGGCGCTCGGTTTCACGATCACGACCATCTACGCGCAGCTCGACGTCGTCCTGCTGCAGCTCTTCAAGAACTTCCAGATGGTCGGCTGGTACTCGGCGGCGAACAAGTACGTCGACGCGGTCGCCTGGATACCGCAGACCGCGATGGGGGCCGTGTTCCCCGCGCTTTCGCTCCTGTCGGGGGACCGCCGCCGGCTCGCCTTCGGCTACGAGAAGTCGTACAAGATGCTCACCATCCTCGGCCTGCCACTGGCGGTTGGCATCGGCGTCACGGCCGATTCCATCGTTCACATCACCCGGGGCTTCGAGCAGTCGATCCCCGCGCTGCGCATTCTCGCCCCCTCGGTGGTGCTCCTGTTCGTGAACAACGCCTTCATCTATACGCTGACCGCGATCAACCGCCAGATCGATTTCACCCGGCTCGCCCTCTTCACGCTGGCCGTCAACGTCGCCCTCAACCTTGCGCTGATTCCGCCATACGGATATCTGGGCGCGGCCGCCGCCGCCACGGTGACCGAGGTCGCGCTCTTCGCCGGTGGCTGGTGGCTGCTGCGAGGCCACCGCCTCCCTCTCCGGGTCGCCGGCAGCATCGCTCGGGTGCTTGCCAGTGGCGCGGTCATGGGCGTGGCCGTCTTCCTCATCCGGTCCTGGCCGCTTGCCATCGTGGTGTTCGCCGGGGCGGCCGTCTATGTCGCGGCCCTGTTCGCCTCGCGGGCGCTCGACGTCGAAGAGTGGTCGATCCTCCGCTCCGGCCTCACCAGCCGGTCAGGGGCCTGAGCCAGCCTGCGACGGTGACCGTGTCGTAACGGCGCTCGAGGTAGCTGACCGTGTCGGGATCAGCCACGACGACGATGATGCCTACCGTGCCGTCACATGCGCTTGTCCCGAGCACCTCAATGCCTCGGTTCTCCAGAAGTGCGCGATCGGTTCCCACCCGGTCTTGTAGGGCGAGCACCCTCGGCTCTGGTGTGAAACCGACCGGCAGCTTGCCGCACGGTTCCGGATATGGTGTCGCCGATCCGGCCGGTTGTGCGGGCTCGGTCAGCGTAAGCGTGTGGCCATCCCAGGTACCGACCAGGCGCAGGATCGCCGTCATGAGAGGCGCGCCGGGGGACCACTCGAAGTTCTGGTACTGGCTAACGTCGATTCCGCGAACCGGGACCACGCCACAGCTGCCGGGATCCATCGACGCCCAACAGGCAGAGACCTGGCCGTCCCGGGCAGACAGGGAAGCGGCCACCTCATATTTCACCGAGCCTGGACCGCCACTTCCGGCGCCGAGCACGCCCAGGATCGCGGCAAGCAGGCCGAGACCCATCGTTACCGAAGTCGCCCGAATGCCGAAGAGCCGCATCCTGATAGAGCAACGGGTGAAGGCTCCACTACACTGCTCGGGTGAGCGGCGCCACAGCTGGTGATGGGGCCGTCCTGCGCGCCCTGGCGGACAAGATCCGGGACGTACCCAACTTCCCGAAAGAGGGCATCCTCTTCAAAGACATCACGACGCTCCTCCAGGATGCCGGCGCCTTCCGCCAGGCCGTCGACCTGATGGCGGCGACCTATCGGGGGAAGGCGGTCGAGCTGGTCGTCGGGGTCGAGTCGCGCGGCTTCATTTTCGGGGGCGCCCTCGCCTACCTGCTCCACGCCGGCTTCATCCCGGTGCGCAAAGAGGGCAAGCTTCCGGGGCAGAAGATCTCCGAGGCGTATGCCCTCGAGTACGGCTCTGCGGTGCTCGAGATCCACAAGGACGCGATCAAGCCGGGGCAATCGGTGGTCATCGTCGACGACCTCCTCGCCACCGGCGGCACGGCTCGGACGACCGCCAGCCTGGTCCAGCAACTGGGCGGCAAGGTGGTCGGCATCTCCTTCCTCATCGAGCTCAAGTTCCTCAAGGGCGCGGACCACCTGTCGGAATACAACGTCGTGTCGCACTTGAAGCTCTGACATGGGCGACGCTGTGCAACCGATTCTCGTGGTCGGCTCGGTCGCGCTCGACACCGTCCACACCCCGACGGAAAGCGCCAGTGAGGTCCTCGGTGGTGGCGCCAGTTACTTCTGCCTTGCCGGTTCGATGTTCGCTCCGATCCAGCTGGTGGCCGTGGTCGGTGACGATTTCCCAGCGGCACATCGCGCCCTCCTCGAGTCGCGGAACATCGACCTCGGCGGACTCGAGGTCCGCACCGGCAAGACGTTCCGCTGGACGGCACGCTATTCCGGCGTCCGCCTCGAGGCGCGCGAAACGCTCGACACGCAGCTCAATGTCTTTGCCGGCTTCCACCCGGTGATTCCGCCCGCGTACCGGAGCTCGCGCATCGTTTTCCTCTCCAACATCCAGCCGGAGCTGCAGCTCGACGTCCTGGACCAGGTCGAGAACGCAGACTTCGTCGCCTGCGACACGATCAAGCTCTGGCTCGACACAGCGCGTCCGGGTCTCGAGCGCGTCTTCCGGCGCGTCCACTGCGTGATCGTCAACGACGAAGAAGCGGTGCAGTTCTCCGGTCAGCGCTTTCTCCCGGCGGCCGCTCGCCACATCCTCTCGTACGGGCCGCGCGCCGTCATCATCAAGCGCGGCGAGAACGGATCGCTGCTCTTCACCCCGGATCGGGTCTTCCTCGCGCCGGCCCATCCGTTGGAGACGGTCCGGGATCCGACCGGTGCCGGTGACGCCTTCGCCGGCGGGCTGCTGGGCGCCGTGGCGCGTGCCGGGAACGCGTCCGACGATGTCCTCCGCCGCGGGATGCTGTACGGTAGCGTGCTCGGCTCGCTCGCCGTGGAAGACTTCAGCGTGCGCCGCATCATGCAGGCCGACACCCCCGAGGTCGAAGGGCGGTTGAGTAACCTTGTGGACATGATTTCCCTCGACGGTAGCCGCACCCCATAGCCATGGCGACGATTCCTGCCCAGCGCTACGACATCAAGGACGTGAAGCTCGCCGAGGACGGCAAGCGAATGATCGAGTGGGCGGCCCAGGAGATGCCGGTCCTCGAGCAGATCCGCGAGCGCTTCAAGCGTGAGCAGCCGCTCAAGGGTCAGCGGCTCTCCGCGTGCCTGCACGTCACGACCGAGACCGCCAATCTTGCGATCACGCTCAAGGCCGGCGGCGCCGAGCTCGTGCTGTGCGCCTCCAACCCCCTCTCGACCGCCGACGCGGCCGCCGCCTCGCTGGTCACCCACCATGGGATCAGCGTCTTCGCCATCAAGGGCGAGGACAGTGAGACCTACTACCGCCACATCGCCGCGGCGCTCGAACACCGGCCGACGATGACCATGGACGACGGCGCCGACCTGGTGGCAGCGCTCCACAAGGACCGCACCGACCTGATCGGTGACGTGATCGGTGGCACCGAGGAGACAACGACCGGCGTGGTCCGGCTGCGCAGCATGGCCGAGCACAAGGTTCTGCGCTACCCGATCGTCGCCGTCAACGAGGCCATGACCAAGCATTTCTTCGATAACCGCTATGGCACCGGCCAGAGCACGATCGACGGCATCATCCGGGCGACGAACGTGCTGCTCGCCGGCAAGAACTTCGTCGTGTGCGGCTACGGCTGGTGCGGCCGGGGGCTGGCCATGCGAGCCCGCGGCATGGGTGCCCACGTGATCGTCACCGAGGTCGACCCTGTCCGGGCACTGGAAGCCGTCATGGATGGGTATCGCGTCATGCCGATCGCGGCGGCGGCCAAGGAAGGCGATCTCTTCGTAACCGTCACCGGCGATATCAACGTCGTCGATGAGCCACACATGAAGGCGATGAAGAGCGGCGCGATCCTGGCCAACTCCGGGCACTTCAATGACGAGATCAACCTGAGCGCGTTGGATGGAATGGCCGAAAGCGTGCGGACCATCCGGCCGTCGCTCGAGGAATACCGGCTGCGAGACGGCCGAAAGCTCTTTGTGTTGGGCGAGGGCCGCCTGGTCAACCTGGCGGCGGCCGAAGGGCATCCCGCCGCGGTCATGGACATGAGCTTCGCCAACCAGGCGTTGAGCGCCGAGTACCTGGTTTCGCACGCTCGCGAGCTCCAGCCGAAGGTCTACCCGGTCCCGGATGACATCGATCGCGAGATCGCTCGGCTAAAATTGGCCGCGATGCACATCGCCATCGATTCCCTGACGGCCGAGCAGGCGCAGTATCTCAGCGGTTGGGAGTCGGGCACCCGGTGAATCGCCGCAACCATCTCTTTACCTCGGAGTCGGTCACCGAGGGCCACCCCGACAAGATCGCGGATCAGATCTCGGACGCCATCCTCGACGCGATCATGGCGAAGGACCCGCTGGGGCGGGTGGCGTGCGAGACGGCGGTGACCACCGGACTCGCCTTCGTCATCGGCGAGATCACGACCGACACCTACGTCGAAATGCGAGACATCATTCGGGACACGATCGAGCAGGCCGGCTACGACCACCCCGGATTCGGCTTCGACGCCGAAACCTGTGGCGTGATCGTCTCGATCCAGAAGCAGTCGCCCGACATCGCCCAGGGCGTCGACACCGGGGGCGCCGGCGACCAGGGAATGATGTTCGGCTTCGCCTGCGACGAAACCCCCGAGCTGATGCCGATGCCGATCCAGCTCGCCCACCAGCTGGCTCGCCAGCTGGCCAGGGTGCGCAAGGACAAGACCCTGCCCTACCTGGGTCCCGACGGCAAGACACAGGTCACGATCGAATACATCGACGGCCGCCCGCAGCGCATCGACACGGTGGTGCTGTCGGCGCAGCACACGGAGGACGTCAGCCTGGAACGGATCCGGGAGGACCTGCAAGAGCTCGTCCTCGAGCAGGTCGTTCCCGCGAAGATGCTCGACCAGCGGTCGACGATCCACGTCAACCCCACCGGCCGCTTCGTCCTTGGTGGACCGAGGGCCGACGCCGGCGTCACCGGCCGGAAGATCATCGTCGACAGCTACGGCGGCTATGCCCGGCACGGCGGCGGCTGCTTCAGCGGGAAGGATCCGTCCAAGGTCGACCGTTCGGGAGCGTACGCCGCCCGCTACGTGGCCAAGAACGTCGTCGCGGCTGGATTGGCGAGCCACTGCGAGATCCAGGTTGCCTACGCGATCGGGGTCCGGAAGCCGGTCTCGGTTTTCGTCGAGACCTTCGGCACCGAGCGGGTCCCGGTCGCCACCATCGAGAAGCTGGTCGACAAGTACTTCGACCTCAGCCCGCTGGAGATCATCCGGCAGCTCGAGCTGCGCCGACCGATCTATAAGCAGACCGCGGCCTACGGCCATTTTGGCCGCTCCGATGTCGACCTGCCGTGGGAACGAACCGACAAGGCGGACGTGCTCGCCTCCGAGGCGGGAGTCCAGCGGCTCCAGGTGGTGGAGTCACAGGACGGCTAAGACCGTCCTTGTCACCGGCATCGACGGCTTTGCGGGAAGCCATCTCTGCGACCTGTTGATGCGCCGGCGCCACACCGTACACGGCACCACCCGGCACAGCCAGCCCGACCCGCGGGCGGAGCTGGCCCCGGGCGTTAAGACTCACCAGGTCGACCTCCTCGATCGGCCCCGGGTCGATAGCCTCGTCCGCCAGGTTCAGCCGCAGTGGGTCTTCCACCTGGCCGCGCTCAGCAGCCCGGCGGCGTCCTGGGACGATCCCGCCGGGACGATCGCGACCAACGCCGGCCTGGAGGCCAACCTGCTGGCGGCACTGATCAAGCTCGATCCCATGCCCCGGGTCGTGGTGGTCGGCTCCGGCGACGAGTACGGCCGGCCGGCGGGCCGGGCGCGCCGGCTCGATGAGGCCACCCCATTGCGCCCCATCACACCCTATGGGGTGAGCAAGGTGACCCAGGACCTGCTCGCGCTCCAATATCACCTGAGTCATGGCCTGCCGGCGATCCGGATGCGACCGTTCAACCACGCCGGCCCGCGGCAGGCGCCGCATTTCGCGATCGCGAGCTTCGCCCAGCAAATCGCTCGGATCGAACTGGGGAAGCAGCCGCCGATTCTCCGGGTCGGCAACCTCGAGGCCCGGCGCGACTTCACCGATGTACGGGACATCGTGCGCGCCTACCTGCTGGCCGCGGAGAAGGGCAAGCCGGGCGAGGTCTACAACGTCGGCTCCGGAACCGCGCCCCGGCTGCGCGAGGTCGTCACGCTTCTCCTGGCCATGACACGGCACAAAATTACGCTCGAAGTGGATCCCGAGCGGAAGCGCACCGCGGAGGCCGATGTGTATGTCTGCGACGCCCGGCGGTTTCAGCGGCTCACGGGATGGCGGCCGCAGATTCGGCGGGAACGCATGCTGCGCGACACGCTCGATTACTGGCGACGGCTGGAGCGGAGCGCCGCCTGATGGCCAGGCATGTCGTGATCCTGGCGGGTGGCAGCGGCACCAGGCTCTGGCCGCGGTCGCGCGAGAAGTCGCCCAAGCACCTGCTCACTCTGCACGGCCGGCAGTCGCTGCTCCAGTCGACCCTCGAACGGGTCCGCCGGCTGAGCGACAACGTCTATATCGTGACCGAACGGTCGCAGGTGAAGGGCATCCGGGAGCAGCTGCCCGACCTTCCCGATGAGCGGTTCATCATCGAGCCCGCCCGGCGCGGGACCGCCTCGGCGCTGGGTCTGGCCGCGGTCGCGATCGCGGAACGCGATCCGAACGCCACGATGCTGTCCGTCCATGCCGACCACTACCTCGGTCACGACGAGGATGCCTACCTGAAAACCCTGGAGGCGGAGGCGCGCTGGGCGGAGGCGAAGCGCTCGCTGGTGACGGTGGGGCTGCGCCCACCGTATGCCTCGACCGCCTTCGGCTACATCCAGGTCGGTCCGCCGCTCGACGGCGATCAGGCGCCGGCGGTATATCGAGTGGTCCGGTTTGTGGAAAAGCCTGATCTCAAAACGGCCGAAGGCTTTTTAGCATCGGGTTCCTACCTCTGGAATCTCGGCCTGTTCAGCTGGCCCGTCGATGTCCTCTTCAGCGAGATGGCCCAGCACGCGCCGGAGCTGTCCGCCGGGTTGGAGCGCGTAAAGCGCGCCCGGCAGGCGGGCCGCCCCGAGGAGGCGGACGCCGCGTACAGCCTGCTCCCCACGGAGGCCATCGATTATGCGGTGCTCGAGCGGACGAAGAACCTGCTGGTGGTCGGCGCCACGTTCGAGTGGCATGACCTCGGCTCCTGGGCGGACCTCCACGACATCCTGCAACAGGACGAGGCCGGCAACTTCGTGGAAGGCGACTCGGTCCTGATCGACTCGAAGAATTGCATGATCCATTCGCCAAACAAATTGGTGGCTGCCGTCGGCCTCGAGGACATGGTCGTAATCGAGACCGAAGACGCCATCCTGATCTGTCCAAAGGCCCGTTCCCAGGACGTGAAGCTGATCGTCGATCGCCTCAAGCAGATGGGCAAGACCGAATACCTTTGACCGTCGTTACACTGTGGCCGTGGCGAAACGCGCGCTGATCACCGGCATCACCGGGCAGGACGGCTCCTACCTCGCTGAGCTGTTGCTGGACAAGGGATACGAGGTGCACGGCGTGGTGCGCCGGTCCTCGAGTATGAACCGCAGCCGGATCGATCACCTCGAGCATGCCCACCCGTCGCACCTCGAGGGGGCCCGATTTACCCTCCATTACGGCGACATGACCGATTCGGGCGGCCTGAGCCGGACGGTGATGACCGTGCAGCCGGACGAGATTTACAACCTGGCGGCCCAGAGCCAGGTGCATATCTCGTTCGACCAACCGGAGTACACGGGCAACACGGACGGGCTGGGCACGACCAGGCTCCTGGAAGCCATCCGGGCCAGCGGCCGCAAAACCCGCTTTTACCAGGCATCGACCTCGGAGATGTTCGGCTTGACCCCGCCGCCGCAGAATGAGCAGACGCCGTTTCATCCGCGCAGTCCGTACGGGGTCTCCAAGGTCTACGCGCACTGGATGACCGTCAATTACCGTGAGGCGTACGGCATGTTCGCCTGCAACGGCATCCTGTTCAATCACGAGTCGCCCCGGCGAGGTGAGAACTTCGTCACCCGGAAGGTCACTCGCGGGGTGGCGGCCATCGTCGCCAAGCGGGCGACGAAACTGCGGCTCGGTAACCTCGATTCCAAGCGCGACTGGGGCCACGCAAAAGACTACGTCCAGGCCATGTGGCTGATGCTGCAGCAGGACGAGCCTGACGACTACGTGATCGCCACCGGCGTCGACCGGAGCATCCGGCAGCTGGCGGAACTGGCCTTCGGGCTGGTCGGCCTCGACTGGCAGGACTACGTCGAGGTGGACAAGGCGTACTTCCGCCCGGCAGAAGTCCCCGACCTGCGCGGCGATCCGAGCAAGGCTCGCGCCAAGCTGGGCTGGCGTCCGAAGATCACCTTCCCCGAAATGATCCGGGAGATGCTCGAATCCGACCTCGCTGCCGCCGGGCTGAAACCGCAGGCCCATCTCCGCGAGCCGTCGGCCAAAGCCAGCTGACCGATCCCGCGTAGGATTAGTTCCGCGGTGGAAATCAAATTCGGCACGGATGGTTGGCGTGGCATCATCGCCGATGACTTCACCTACGAGTCGGTCCGCGTTGCCACCCAGGGCATCGCCCAGTACATGGTCAGCCGGCCAAATCCATCCGCCATCGTCGGGTACGACACGCGCTTCGCCTCGGATCTCTTCGCCAGGGAGGTCGCCCAGGTACTGGCGGCCAACGGTGTCAAGGTCTTCATCATCAACGCCCCGGCGCCGACCCAGGTGGCGACCTTCGCCATCCTCGACAAGAAGGCCAGCGGCGGGCTGGTGATCACCGCCAGCCACAACCCCTACTATTTCAGCGGCCTGAAGTACAAACCTGAGTACGCGGGGTCGGCGTCACCCGAGGTCACCGCTCGGCTCGAGGAGGAAATCCAGCGGGTGCAGCGGGGCGGCCGGGTCCGCCAGGTCCGTTTCGATGATGCCCAGCGCGAGGGCAAGATCGAGGTCTTCGACCCTCAGCCGGCCTATGCCGCGCAGCTCAACCGCCTGATCGACCTGGGAGCGATCAAGGCGGCCGGACTGAAGATCCTCCATGAACCGATGTACGGGGCCAGCCAGGGTTATGTCAGGGCGCTGCTCTCGGGCGGCAAAACGAAGGTCGAAGAGATTCACGGCGAACGGAATCCCGGGTTTGGCGGGATGCATCCGGAGCCGATCGCCCAGTACATGCCCGAAGCCATGGAGCGGATGCGCAAGGGCGGCTTCGACCTCTGTATTGCCAACGACGGCGACGCCGACCGGGTCGGCATCATCGACGAACGGGGAACCTTCATCAACCAGCTGCAGGTGATGGCGCTGCTCATGATGTACCTGATCGAGAAGCGGGGAATGAAGGGCGATGTTGTTCGGTCACTCACGTCGACCTCGATGGTCGACAAGCTTGGCAAGCGGTTCGGGGTCAAGGTGCACGAGCTCCAGGTCGGCTTCAAATACATCGGTCCCAAGATGGCGGAGACGAACGCGATCCTCGGCGGCGAAGAGAGCGGCGGCTTCGCTTTTCGCGGCCACATCCCGGAGCGCGACGGCATTCTCTCGGGCATCTCCTTCGCCGACATGATCGTCAAGTACGGCCAGCCGCTCTCGAAAATCATGAAGCACCTGACGGACCTGGTCGGGCCGCACTTCTACGCCCGCCATGACCTGCACCTCGACCGCCAGGAGTACGCGGGGCGCCGGGCCGAGCTTTACGGCCGGCTCGAGAAAGATCCGCCGACTGAGATCGCCGGTGGCCGGGTGGTGCGGTCGCGCACCGACGACGGCTTCAAGTACTACCTGGAGGACGGGAGCTGGGTGCTGGTCCGCTTTTCCGGCACGGAGCCCTTGATCAGGGTCTACAGCGAGGCACCCTCGAAGGAGCGGGTCGAGCAACTGCTCGCCGCGCTGGAAGAGAAGCTCGGGCTGCGCCAGCTTGTCTGACGCTGCTCCCTCCTCATCTGCGGGAGGGCACGAAGATTCACCCTCCCCCTCTGGGGGAGGGCAGGGTGGGGGCATCGTCAAGAAGCCCTGGGGCTGGGAGAACCGCTTCGCGATTACCGACAAATACCTGGGTAAGGTGATCCATATCGACCGCGGGGAGATGCTCAGCCTCCAGTACCACCGGCAGAAGGATGAGACGGTGCTGGTCGTCAAAGGGGCGATGGACCTGGAGCTGGAGGACGAGCGCGGTCAGATGCGGACTCACCGGCTGACGTCTGGCATGTCACGCCGGATCCTGCCGGGCCGCAAGCACCGGATGGTCGGGGTCGAAGAGTGTGAGTTCTTCGAGGTGTCGACGCCGGAGATCGACGACGTCGTCCGGCTGGAAGACAAATACGGCCGGCAGGGAACCAGCACCGCCTGAACGCCAACTTTCCACAGTTTCCACAGAAGCGTCACGACCGGTCGAACATTTGTTTTCGAATACAAATTCGGTCGCGATTCGGGCCGACTTTCCCCAGCCCCAAACGGACGTTTCCCTGCTAGACTAGCCGCCATGTCGGAAGCCCTGGCAAGTTCTTCCGCGACCCTTCCGCCAGGGCAGCAGCAAGCGCGAGCGAGAGTTCGTCCCACTCCGCGCCCGGTCCAGCTGGGCACCCGCTATCTCGGATTGCTTTCGGTGTGGGCGGTCGCCGTTGGCCTCACCTTCAAGTCCGAATTGCTGTCGCCCAGCCAGGTGTGGCAGGCGACGGCGACGCTGGCGGCCCTGGTGACCCTCGGCCTGGTCTTCCTCCATGCGCGAAACCGCACGCCGGCCTGGCTCAGCCTGGATCACTACATCGCGCCGGTGCTGGTGATCGTCGCGGCAGCGGCGTTCTCGATCCTCGCGCCGGACTACCGCGTGCACACCCTCGCGATCCTGACCATGGGCGCGTTCATCTTCGCGAGTGGTTACGTCGATCTCTCGCGCGGGATGGGGCGGGAGCGCCCGCTCCACCGCTTCCTGCGCGATGCCACGACCTTCTGCGCGCTCCTCGCCCTCTTCTTCCTCATCCTCCAATCGAACGACCTGCCGAACATCGTCAAGTTCAGTGCGATCTTCGTCGTCGCCCTGCTCAGCGGCTACCGCAGCTTCCGCTTCGCCACCAAGCGCGAAGGCCTGGCGCTGCTGTCCGCCTTCTTGACGGCGGGCACGGTCACCTTTGGGGCCTTCGGTATGGTCACCTATCTCAACCAGGGAAGCCAGTACGTCGCCGTCATCCTGGCCTTCGCCTGGTATGCGTGGCAGGGACTGACGGTCCATGCCCTGGACGATTCCTTGACGCGACGGATCATGTTCGAGTACGGGCTCTTCGCCGTGATCTGCGTGTACCTGATCGCGCTCGCGCTGGTGACCGGCCGCCCGATCGGTTAACCGTCGACCGTCAGGAGCGCCGCAAACCGCCCGGCGGGATCCGTGGGCGCGAGCCACTGGTAGGCGGTGATCAGCTTCAGGCTCGTATCACCGTGGGCGTCGAAGCTGATGGCGCCCATCACGCCGCGATAGTCAGTCGTCAGCGCAACCTGCCTGCGCACCTGCTCACGCGTCGGGAGCGACCCAGCCGCATCATCGATGGCCCTGCCAATCGCCGCGATCAGGAGGTTGACGGCGTCGAAGGCCGGCACGCTGTAGGTCCCGACGTCCTGGCCGTACTGCTTGCGGTAGTCGCGGATGAACCCCTGCGCCTGACGGAGGTTGGCCGGATAGGGCCCGACGACGGTGTAATAGGTGCCTCGCGCCGAGGCGCCGGCGGACTTTGCGAACTGGCTGTTGGCCAGCCGATCGCTGCCGATCAGCGGGACCTGCGGCATCCGGGCCGCCATTTCGCGTCGTAGTGCGGCGGCCGCGCTGGTTCCCGCGCCCGCAAAGTAGATAACATCCGCGGCCAGTTCGAGCGCGCGCTGGACCCGCGATCCGAAGGCGGCCGGCTGGTTTGGATCAAAGGCGCCGAGATCCGATGGGTCCACGATGGCTCCGCCGTCTCGAACAAACCGGGCGACGAAGCCCGTCGCCAGCCCCTGCCCGAACGAGGTCTGATCGTTGATGACAAAGGCGCGCCGTTTTCCAAGGGTCTTGAACGCCAGGTCGGCGGCGGCCGCTCCCTCGTCGAGTTGCGTCGCCACCACTCGAAAGAAGTTGTTCGCGCCCCCAGGTCGAAGCCGCGCGTCAAGTCCCTGGCAGTGCCCGTCCGGGGGTTCCTGGGTCAGGCACTCATCGGTCGTCGCGGGGCTCACCATGGCGAGCTGGGCCGAATTGGCAACCGGCAGCTCGCTTCGTGCGAGGCTGTCGTACAGCGGTCCGACCATCGCGAGGACCGCATGATCCCCGGCGAGAAGCTGGACGTTCTTCGCGCCGGTGGCGGGGTCGTGGATACCCTGGGTGACATCGTCGTAGGTCAACGCCTGCAGATCGAAGCAGGCATCCTGGTGCTGAGAGGCGCCGCACACGCGTCCAGCCTGCTTGACGGCGAGATCGATCGAGTTCTTCACCGGCGTCCCGTCCGGCGCGTCGTCACCGCTCAAGGGCAGATCCGCCCCCAGCTTGATGACGCCCATCGACCGGGCCGGGGTGGCCCCGCCGATCGTGCAGCCGGCGAGCACGAGCCCGACCAGGACCAGCCACGCTAATGCCGTCCGCTTCGTTTCTCGCTCTCCGATAGGTAGGGTTCGCTAGATGCCCAGGTAGGCGCGTTGAACGTCCGGGCTGTCGAGCAGCGCCTTGGCGGTTCCTTCTTTGACGATCTTGCCCGTCTCGAGCACATAGCCGCGATTTGCGACCTGCAGGGCTTTGGCCGCATTTTGCTCGATCAGCAGGATGGTGGTGCCCTGTTGATTGATCTCGCGAATCACCTGGAAAATCGTGTCGACCAGGATCGGGGCCAGGCCGAGCGACGGCTCATCGAGCAGCAACAGCTTGGGGCGTGACATCATGGCTCGGCCGATCGCCAGCATCTGTTGCTCCCCGCCGGACAGGGTTCCGGCGATCTGATTGCGGCGCTCGTGCAGCCGGGGGAAGAGCCGAAAGACGGTCTCCTCGTCGCCTCGGACCGCGCTCGCGTCCTTGCGAATGTAGGCACCCAGAAACAGATTGTCACGGACCGACATGCGGGAGAAGACGCGCCGCCCTTCGGGCGCGTGTCCGATCCCCCGCCGGACCACCCGGTCAGGTGGAAGCCCTGCGATATTCACGCCACGCAGCCGCACCTGGCCTTTTGCCGACCGTACCAGGCCCGAGATGGCCCGCAAGGTCGTCGTTTTGCCAGCGCCGTTACTGCCGATCAGCGTCACGACTTCGCCTTCGTCGACGCTCAGCGATACGCCGCGGAGCGCCTGCACCCGTCCGTAATAGGTATCGATAGTGTCGACTTCGAGCAACGCCATCGTCAGGCGCTTTTGCCCAGGTAGGCTTCGATCACCCGCGGGTTTGTCCGGACTTCCTGTGGTTTGCCCTCAGCGATCTCTTCGCCATGGTCGACGACGAGGATCCGCTCCGAGATGCCCATCACGACCTTCATGTCATGCTCGATCAGCAGAATCGTGATGCCCTGCCCGCGGACGCGCTGGACGAGTTCCATCAACTCGCCCTTTTCCTGCGGGTTCGCGCCGGCCGCTGGTTCGTCGAGGAGGAGTAGACGCGGACTCCCCGCCAGCGCCCTGGCGATCTCCAACCGCCGCTGATGGCCGTACGGCAGGTTGCGGGCATAGTTGTGGGCCTGCTCTGCGATGCCGACGAACTTGAGCAGTTCCATCGCCCGGGCATGGACCTCCCGCTCTTCGCGGCGCGCTCTGGGCAGCTTGAATAGCGAATCCCAGAGCTTGGCATGCATGCGATGGTGCTCGCCCACCTTGATGTTGTCGACCGCGGACATGTACGAAAACAAGCGGATCTGCTGAAAGGTACGGCCGATGCCACGGCCGGCAATCCGGTACGGCTTGAGGCCCGTCACCTCCCGCTTCTCGAAGCTGATCATTCCCGAGGTTGGCTTGTACATGCCGGTGATGGTGTTGAAGAGGGTCGTTTTTCCGGCGCCGTTTGGGCCGATCAGGGAGAAAATCTCTCCCTTGTTGATCGCGAAGCTCACGTCATTAACGGCGGTAAGGCCGCCGAATCGCTTCGTGACGTGGGTCAGTTCAAGGATGGCTTCGGGCGCGGCCGGCGTGCTCATGGTTGCTCCTCGCGGAGATCGAAGACCGACTCTTCGGCGATGCCCTTTTCCAGCTCCTGTTCGCGGATTCGACTCGGGAAGAGGCCCTGAGGACGAAGGACCATGACGACGACCAGGATCAGGCCGAAGATCAAATAGTTGAGGCGCTGCACCTCGTCGTGCAGTCCCACCCAGTCGCCATGGCTCTGGTTGAGCCCGCTCAAACCGACCAGGCTGGCAAGGCCCGTCACCCAATCCGGCAGGTTGGTCAGCACGAAGAACTGCGTGACGTAGATCAGGAGCGCCCCAACGATGACGCCGGGAATATTCCCCATCCCGCCGAGTACAACCATGATCAGGATGGTGACCGAGACGATGAAATGGAAGTTGTCCGCGCTGACCAGGCTGAGCTTAGCTCCGTAGTAGCTGCCGGCGAGGCCGGCGAACGACGCGCCGATGGCGAAGGCCATCAACTTCATGGCCACGGTATTGATTCCACTGGCGGCGGCCGCCACCTCGTCCTCTCGCACGGCCATCCAGGCCCGTCCGATCCGCGAGTTGTAGAGGTTGTTCGCGAGCACCACGCAGACCGCCACCAGGACAAGCATCAGCAAATAAAAGTCCATCGGGTACGCGAGCGGGTTGGTGAAGTCGAAGTTCTTGACCACCTGGATAGGGGCGCCCACCCAGGGACCCGCAACGAAGAAAGGAAGCTTTGGGGGATCGATGGCGGCGATGCCGTTCACACCGGCGGTCCAGTTGCCGACAGGTGATCCCGGGCCGAGGTACTGGACGACCAGGGGCACAATTTCCCCGAAACCAAGGGTGACGATCGCGAGATAGTCGCCCCGGAGGCGGAGCGTCGGCGCGCCCAGGATGATGCCGAAGCCGGCGGCGACGAGCATTCCGACGATGAGCATCAACCAGAAGGGAATGTGGAACTCGTGGTGGAGAGGACTCCCGAGAAGTTGGCCGGAGGCGAACATGCCGTAGGTGTAAGCGCCGATCGCGAAGAACGCCGCATAGCCGAGGTCGAGGAGGCCGGCAAACCCAACAACCACATTGAGGCCAATCGCGAGGAGGACGAACACGCCCGCGTCGGCGGCGGTACCCACCAGGTGGTTACCCTCGCCACCGGTGAGGACGTCGGCGATGGCCGGAAAGAGCAGCGCGAGGATGATGAGGAGCGTGTAGATGGTCCGATTGCGATCGCCGACCCAACCCGTGGCCCAGCGCATTGCCGTGTCCCTTTGAAAGGTCCTCCGTGGGCGCATCATGCCCTCACTTTTCGGGTACCTGCATCCCGAGAAGCCCCGTTGGACGGAACACCAGCACCAGGATCAAGATGGCGAAGATCCAGGCGTCGGTCAGCGCCGACACGAAATAGGCATTGGAGAAGACCTGCACCAGCCCGATGAACAAACCGCCGAGTGCCGCTCCCTGAAGGTTGCCGATGCCGCCAAAGACCGCAGCGGTGAAGGCGAGGAGGCCGGCCTCGAAGCCCAGGTCGAATCTCACGCTGTTGAAATAGAGGCCGAAAATCATGCCGCCGGCACCGGCCAGCACGGCGCCGATGAAGAACGTCGCTGAGATCGTGCGATTGATGTCAATACCCATGAGCTGGGCCGCTTCTCGGTCCTGGGCCGTGGCCCGCATCGCCTTGCCCAGCTTCGACCGGCTGATAAAGAGGGACAGCAAGATCACGAGAATGATGGCCGTCAGGATCACCACGATGTCCTTGATGCTGATGAAGGCCGAACCGATCACGGCGAACCGTGCTCCGGGCAGCACATCCGGGTAGTGAACGTTGGAGGCGCCGCGCCAGAGGTACATGATCCCTTCAAGGATGAAGGAGACGCCAACCGCGGTGATCAGCGGGGCAAGCCGAGGAGCGTTGCGCAGCGGTCGATAGGCGACCCGCTCGATGACCACGTTGATCCCGCCGTTGATGGTCATCACGATCACGGCAATCAGGAGTAGGAGCAGCCAGACGCCCACGCCAGTGGATTTCCCTTCAGCCAGGCCAAAGGCCCCGATCAAGGGCATCGAGAGGAAAGCGCCCAGGGTAAAGACGTCCCCGTGGGCGAAGTTGATCAGCTCGATGATGCCGTACACCATCGTGTAGCCGAGCGCAATCAGGGCGTAGATAGAGCCGTCGGCGACGCCGTAGATCAGATTCTGGAGAAACAAGGGGAAGTTGCCAACCGCCTTGGGGGTCAGGAGGACCGCGAGGATGAGCACCACCGCTACGAGAAATAGCCAGGTGCCCACCGTCCCGCTGAGGGTCGCCCGGGTGCGCTTTAGACTCGCGAGCAGTTTGCTTCCCCTCCCGAAACGGAAGGAAGGGGCGACCTCCGCCCCTTCCCGATCATTCTGCTCTCGCTAGAGCCCGTTCGTGTAGTCGACTTTCGACACGTAGTACCATCCGAAGCTCCCCTGGGTCGTCAGGGGTGCGGTCGAACCCGCAGCCGACGTCGCCTGGGACTGGTAGATCGAGATCACCTTCGCCGTGGTGTCGCCATTCTGGTCGAAGGTGGTATGCCCGAGGACGCCGGTGTAATCGACCTTGGTCATCTGGGCGAGCACCTGGGCACGGGTTGGCATGTTGCCGCCGTTCGCCTGGATCGCCAGGTGGATGGCCTGGATGAGGATCTTGGTGGCGTCGTAGGACGGCATCGTGTAGGCCCCGAAGTCACTGGCGTTCGGATAGGCCGCCTTGAAGCCGTCGATGGTGCTTTTGGCTGCCGGGTTTCCCGACGCGTCGACGGTCGCGATGCTCGCGAAGATTCCGGATGCCTCGGGATCGGCGCCGTCCTTGAGGCAGTCGCCGTTGACCAGGCCGTCACCGCCGAGGAACTGCGCGGTCGCCGGGAAGATGCCCTTCATCTGGTTGCGCATGATGCACAGGTTGTTGCTGTTCGTGCCGCCGGCGTAGACGGCTTGCGCACCTGCACTGAAGGCCGATTGAAGGAACGACCGGAAATCATTGACTTTGGAGGCATTCGCGAAATCGCGCCGGAGGACCACCGTCCCACCCTTGTTCTTGAAGCGGGCCGAGAAGGTGTCGGCGATGCCCTTGCCATAAGCCTCGTTGTCGGAGGCGACGGCGACCTTGGTGAGCTTGAGCGTGTTCAACGCGTAGTCGGCGACGGCCGGACCCTGGTAATCATCCGTGGTCGCGACGCGGAAGTAGTTGTTGGTACCGGTCGGCCGCAGGGCCGTGGGGGTGTAACCGGCGCCATCGGCGCAGCTGATTTCCGCTCCACCACTGAGCGCGGAAGGAATGTACACGGGCTTCGTCAGGCACGGGTTTGTGTTCGCCGGGCTGATTTGCACCATGCTGGCGCGGTTGGTGACCGGGATCTCCGCCTTGGCGACGCTCGAGTTGAACGGCCCGATCACGCCCATGACCTTGGTGTCGTCGACGAACTGCGACATGTTCTGGGCGCCTTTTGCCGGATCGTGGACGCCGCCGACAGCGTCATCGAGGTTGAAGACGCTGAGTGTGAAGCCGTCAGTCGATCCGACCTGCTTGACCGCAAACTGGACCCCGTTCAACGCCGGCACGCCGTTCGACGTCTCGGCGCCTGACTCGGGAAAGTCGACGCCGATCTTGATCGTCCCCTTATTCGCAGTTCCGGTGGTCGACGTGCCGCAGGCGGCCAGCGCCAAGCTGGCCACGGCAAGGCCGGCCAGCAACTTGGGCAGTTTCATCTGAACCCTCCTTCTAAATCCGGTTGAGCGCGCGCAATCCCCGATGCCCGAAAGCGTAGCTCTTTATACAACCTCCCCCACGGCGCTGCAACAAAACGGGCAACTCTTCTAATACCTATTAATATTCGGCGGGTTTTCCCACAAGCATCCGGCGGGGTCCCCGTTGTGATGCCCAGCAACTCGGTACGCAGGCTTGACAATAGTTTTCATGCCCGCGTAGGGTATAGCACGCATCTCAGGAGGGCACTCGATTTTGGCCGAATTCGCCGAACGCATCAAACCCCGCGCCCAGTACGTCGACGAGGCGATCGAACTCGCCCTGGCGAACCGCTGGGTCGAAGCGGTACAGGTAAACCGCGGCATCATGGACCGCTTTGGTCCGGATGAGGACACCCTGAACCGGTTGGGCAAGGCCTACACCGAGCTCGGCAAGCTGGAAGACGCCATCGAAGCCTACAAGGGCACCCTGAAGATGAACCCGGTCAATCCGATCGCCGTCAAGAACCTCAGCAAGTTGCAGGCGAGTCGGGGCGGCGGCCAGCCGGTGCCCACGTCCAAGGCCAAGGTTGACGTCGACGCCTTCATCGAGGAGACCGGCAAGACGTCGCTGACGGCGCTCCACGTCCATGCCGACGGCGACCCCTGTAGCAAGGTCGCCGGTGGCGACCCGGTGAAGCTGATCGTCGCGGGCGACACCCTCAACGTTGAGACGGCGCGCGGCGTCGCGCTCGGCCACCTGGAGCACGCCCTGGGACGCCGGCTGATCAAGTTCCTCGAGGGCGGGAACCGCTATTCCGGGGCGGTCGCCACCTGTGAGGGCGGCGCCGTGAAGATCATCGTCCGGGAAACGTACCAGGATCCAAAGTTCTTCGGGCGGCCATCCTTCCCGATCAAGAAGGTGGGCCGTGACGAGTTCCGGCCGTATGCCAAGGAATCACTCCTCACCCGGACGGCCGACGCCGAAGAGACCGAGGAGGACGGGGAGGAGCCGGCCGAAGAGCTCGACGGGATGCACACGGTCGAGTCCTCGGAAGACGACGTCGAGGTCCCCGAGGCCGACGAAGACACTCGTAAGGAAGACGTCTACTAGCGCGAGGCGCTGGCCACCCGCCTGGTCCGCTGGTCGTGACTACTGAGAGGGCTATGCGGCGCTCACTCCGCGGCATCCTCCTCGCTCCCATCGTCGCGGCGGCCGGCTGCGCGGGAGGTGGCGCGGCCGCGACCACGCCAACAATTTCTCCCTCCCGGCCGGCTCAGGCCATCATCGCCGTTGGTCAGCGCCCCGGCGTGCCAGTTGCCGGTGAGAATGCGGTCTGGGTACCCAACACCAGCGACGGCTCCGTCTCCCGCATCGATCCGCGCACCAACCGGGTGGTGGCTACGCTCCGCATCGGGGATCAGCCGGCTTTCTATCACCGCGACTGCGAGGCGAAGTGGAATGTCCATGCCTTTATGGGCCCCTCGTTCCATGTTCGCGATTGCGACCTTCCCAGCGCGCTGGCGGTGGGCGCCGGTGCGCTCTGGGTCCTGAAGAACGATGACAAGACGGTCCTGCGCATCGATCCGAAGAGCGAGCGGATCGTGGCCCGCGTGCCCTTGGCTTTCGTGCCCTTCGACATCGCCGCCAGCAGCGATGGGGTGTGGATCACGGGCTACTACGACGACGCGCTCGCCCGCATCGATCCGACGAGCAATCAGGTGGTCGCCAATCTGACCGTTCCCGATGGCGCCTCGGGCATCGCCATCACCGACGGGGCGGTCTGGGTCGCCAGCAGCATCGCCGGAAAGGTTTCCCGGATCGATCCGGCGACGAACCGGGCGGTGGCGAGCATTGCCGTGGACTGTCCAGTTGCATGCGACGGAAGCGTGCCGCTCGCGATCGCTGCCGGCACGGACGCGATCTGGGTTCGCACCGTCGGCGACGGCCTTATCGCCCGGATCGATCCGCAAACCAATCGCGTCGTGGCCACGACGGCCGTGATCCCCTCAGTCGGACGCGACGGCCAGGATCACCTCGTGCTTCTCGATGGCGCACTGTGGGTGTCGGGGATCAGTCTCCAGCGAATCGACCCGCAGACGAACACGGTCGCCGGTACCGTCGACGTCAACGCGACCAGCGTGAACGCCGGGTTTGGTTCGCTCTGGTTGACCGATATCTTTGGACGGGTCGAGCGGGTAAACCCCTGACGGGACTTAGCCAACGCGCCAGTAGACGCCGTCTTTCCGGTTCAGCAGCTCGCGCTCGATCAGCGCCCGCCGGAGCTGGCAGTGATCGGGCCAGAATTCGCGAAGGATGTCGTCGACTTCCGCCTCCGCCAGGCGCTTGCCGGGCGGGAAGGCTCGAACCACCTCGGCGAGCAGGAGCCGGCGACGGCTTTCCCGAGCCGGCCACTGGATGATCCGGCCGTCCCGCCAGAATGGACGCAGCTTCCGCATCTCCTCGGCGGCCGTGTTCCGATTCGCCGTGGCCACGTCCCATTGTAGGAACCAAACTCGCGCTGGCAGCCCGTAGACTGACGGCGTGTTGCTCGCGATCGACCTCGGGAACACGAACCTGACGTTCGGGCTCTTCGAGGGCGATCGGCTCCGCCACGACTGGCGGCTTGCCACCCGGCGCGACAGCATGCCTGACGAGCTTGGCCTCCTGATGGTGCAGCTGATGCGCCAGGAGGGGTTCGACCCGAAGGCCGTTGACGCCGTCGTCGTGGCCAGCGTCGTTCCGCCCCTGAACAGCAGCCTCGTCGAGGCGATCGAGCGCTACTTCGATCGGGAGCCGATGATGGTGGGCCCCGGGATCAAGACCGGTTTGAAGATCCACTACCGCGACCCCAAGGAAGTGGGGGCCGATCGCATTGTCGCGGCGATGGCCGCCTTCAAGAAGTACGGCGGGCCGCTGATCATCATCGACTTCGGTACGGGGACGACCTACGACGTGGTCTCGAAGGAAGGCGACTACCTCGGGGGCGCCATCGCTCCCGGGATGGGCATCTCGGTCGACGCGCTCTACGAACGAGCGGCGCGGCTGCAGCGTGTGGAGCTCAAGGCGCCGCCCACCGTGATCGGACGGACCACGGCCGAGAGCATGCAGGCCGGCATCATCTTCGGCTTCACCGCCCAGGTCGAGGGGATGGTGGCGCGCATCAAGAAGGAACTTGGCGAGAACCCGCGGGTGATCGCGACCGGCGGCCTGGCGGGATTGATCGCGGCCGAGACCCCCGTGATCGAGCTGGTCGATCAGCGGCTGATGCTGGAGGGACTCCAGATGATCCACGAGCTCAATGCCTGATAGGCTGGTAACCCCCATGAAAATCGGCCCCTACCCGCTCGTCTCGCCGGTCTATGTCGCGCCCATGGCAGGGGTCACCGACGCACCCTTCCGCAAGATCGCGCGCGAATTCGGCGCCGGTCTCGCCTGCACCGAGATGATCAGCAGCGAGGCGCTGGTCCGCCAGCACCGAGAGTCGTTCCGGCTGATGGACCTGCGCTGGGACCAGCGACCGGTTTCCGTCCAGCTGATGGGCGGCGATCCGGGAGTGATGGCGCAGGCCGCCCGGATGGCCGAGGCGGCGGGCGCGGACATCGTCGACATCAACATGGGCTGCCCGGTGCCCAAAGTCGTCAAGACCTCGGGCGGCTCCTCCCTGCTCCGCGATCCCGACCGCGCCTGCCGCGTCGCGGAAGCGGTCGTCGGCGCCGTGTCGGTGCCGGTCACCGTCAAGATCCGGCTGGGATGGGACTTCGCCACGCGCAACTACCTGGAGATGGCGACCCGGCTGGAGACGACGGGTATCCAGGGCCTCGCGGTCCACGGCCGGACCCGCTCACAGCGGTACGACCCCGCGGCAGACTGGATGGCGATCGCGCAGGTCAAGGCGGCGGTCAGGATCCCGGTGGCCGGCAGCGGCGACCTGCGAACGGCCGACGACGCCGTCCGACGCATCCGCGAGTCCGGCGTCGACGCGGTGATGTTGGGGCGGGGCATCCTCGGCAACCTCTGGCTCGTGCAGCAGACCGTGGCGCGGCTCACGACCGGCGAGTCGATCCCCCCACTCTCCTGGATCGAGCAGATCGGCCTCGTCCGTCGGCACTGCGACCTGGTGCTCGACTATTACGGACCTGAACGCGGCCCGCGGCTGCTCCGCAAGTTCATCGCCTGGGGGCTTCGGGGCTTTAAGGGCGCCGCCCGGCTACGGACGATGGTCCAGTCGGTCGCGAGTCCCGCGGATGTGACGCTCGTCCTCGATGCGGCGCTGGCGATCGATCCGGGCCCCTTCTCGCTCGACGGCGAGATCGAGGCTGCTCCGGCATCCTGCGAAGCCGCCTGACCGGGGAACTTTTCCGCCTCGCGCCCGTCGTATGGGCATGGAACGTATTGGTGCGCTGCTCCTCGCTCTCCTGGTTGCCGGCTGTGGCGCACAGGCGGCCGGCCCTGCCGCTACCCCCAGCCCATCCGGCACCGTCTCCGGGACAAACGGCCCCTTCTACGCGCAAGCATCCCCCGCCCAACTGGCAGCCGGCGGTACCGTCCACCTGACCCTGACCGTGACCGGCCCGATCGATTATGAGATCGGCTGCGTCCAGACCCTCCATATCTGGGCCGAAAACAGCCAGCATCAGCAGGTGTGGGCACAGCCGGTGCCGGCAATCATGTGCATGGCCTATGGTCACAAAGTCCTGGCGGCCGGCGCGAAGGCCACTTTCACGGCAGACTGGCCCACCTCGAGCACGCTGGCGCCCGGCTCTTACACGCTCCACGGCCTCTTTTTGACGGTCCTTCCGATGGGTGCCGGCGCCCGGGTCCGCGAGAATCTGGCGCCGCTGACGATCCAGATCCTGAGCTAGCGAACTGGCGGCGGGAATCCCGTATAATACGGCGGCTTTTGATGGCTACCATGGAAAACGACAAGGTCGTCTACCTCACGCAGGAGGGTCTGAACCGCCTGCAGGCCGAGCTCGAGGTGCTTCGCAACAAGCGCCGGCCCGAGGTTGCCGAGCGCATCCGGCAGGCGAAGGAGTTCGGCGACATCAACGAGAACGCCGAGTACGACGACGCCAAGAACGAGCAGGGTTTCGTCGAAGGCCGGATCCTTCTGCTCGAGAAGCTGGTGCGTAACGCCAGCATCATCGAGGGCAAGCACGTCAAAGGCGTCGTCGAGGTCGGCTCGACGGTGAAGGTCCACGATGAGTACGGCGACGAGGCGTTCACGATCGTCGGCTCCGCCGAGGCGGAACCGAGCAAGGGTCGCATCTCGCTCGAGTCGCCGGTCGGCAAGGCGCTCCTTGGCAAGCACGTCGGCGACGACGTTTCGGTCGTCACGCCTGGCGGCTCCACCAAGATGCTGATCATCGAGGTCCGCTAGCGACCGAGAGCGCCGACCTCGTCATCGTCGGCGGCGGCATCATCGGCTGCGCCACTGCCTTTTTCGCTCAGCGCGCCGGACTGCGGACGATCGTCCTCGAAAAACGCCCCGCCCTGGCGACGCTCACCACCCCGGTCGCCACCGGTGCCTTTCGGCTGCAGTTCGACAACGTCGAGGAGGTCGAGCTGGTTCGCGAGAGCGTGGCATTCTTCGACGACCTCCACCAGAGGGTGGACCTCGGCCTTCATCACCAGGGGTACCTCTTCGTTGCTCGCACCGATGACGGTGCCCGGGCTCAGCACGACCTGGTCACAGCACAGCGGGGCTGGGGACTGAACGATGTCGAGCTGCTCGATGGTCGCGACGCGCGTCGACGTTTCCCCTATCTGGCGGACGACGTCGTCAACGCGCGCTTCCGCCAGGGCGACGGCTGGCTCGAGCCTCGCATACTCGCCGTTGAACTTGCCCGGGCGAGCGGCGCTCGCATCAGGACCAGCGTCACCGTAACCGGATTCCGCGTCCACGCCGACCGGGTGCTCGGCGTAACCACGACAGACGGAAACGTCGACGCCGAGAACGTCGTGATCGCGGGCGGCCCACTCTCCGGGCCCCTCGGCAAGCTCGCCGGCCTCGACCTGCCGCTGGCCACCGTGCGCCGGCAGAAGCTGATCATTCCCGACCTGCCTCAGGTGCCGCGAGATGCGCCGATGACGATCGAGTTCGAGACCGGCGCCCACTGGCGTCCCGCCGGAACCGGCGTCCACGCGCTCTGGACCGCGCCGGCGCCGCCCGAGCCGCCACTCGACGACGTTCCCACGTCGGCGGCATTTGCCTTCGGTCTCCTCGACCCGGCCAGCGACCACGCGCTGGCGCGGATCGTCCCTTTCTGGAAAGACGTGTGGGCATCGTCGCGCCTGCAGTGGTGGTTGCAGGCCGGCCAGTACACCTACACGCCGGATCGGCGACCCCTGCTGGGGCCGACCGTTGTCCCGGGGCTCGCGATCAACACCGGCTACAGCGGCCACGGCATCATGGGAAGCATCGGCGGGAGTCGTCGCGCCGTGGACGCGATCACCGGCAAACTGAAGCCGGCCGACAATCCGTTCCGGCCGGATCGCCCGATGCAGGCGCGCGCCTTCGACATTCTCTAGCGAGGCCGTCAGAAGCGCGACCCTTTAGACTTTCGCGGAATGGAAGCTGAGCGAACCGAGCAGGAGCTGCAGCGACGTCAGAAGCTGCAAGCGCTGCGCTCGCGTGGCATCGAGCCCTATCAGAGTCGCTTCGACCGGACGCACAGCTCGGCCGAGGCGCTTGCGCTGTTCGAGCAAGCCGAAAAGTCCGGCGGAGCCGAGGTCCGAAGCGAGCGCGTCGCCCTGGCCGGCCGCCTGGTCGCGATCCGCGTCATGGGAAAGGCGACGTTCGCGCACATCCAGGACTTCGCCGGACGCATCCAGGTCCTGGCAAAGGTCGACAAGCTCGGGGAAGAGGCGTATCGGCGGTTTACCGACCTTGACCTTGGCGACATCATCGGCGTGCACGGCACCCTGTTTCGAACCAAGCGTGGCGAAATCACCTGCGAGATCGAGGATTTCGTGCTGCTGGCCAAGGCGCTGCGGCCCCTGCCCGAGAAATACCACGGCCTGAAGGACAAGGAGCTTCGCTACCGGCAACGCTACCTGGATCTGATCGCGAATCCCGAGGTGATGGAGGTCTTCCTCAGTCGCAGCCGGATGGTGGAAGAGACCCGGACCTTCCTCAGGGGCCGGGGCTTCGTCGAGGTCGAGACGCCGGTGTTGCAGGCGATAGCCGGAGGAGCTTCCGCGCGTCCCTTTCGCACCCACCACAACGCGCTCGACATGGATCTCTATCTGCGCATCGCGCTCGAGCTGTACCTGAAGCGGCTGATCATCGGCGGCTACGACCGCGTCTTCGAGATCGGCCGCATCTTCCGCAACGAGGGGATGGATCAGTGGCACAGCCCCGAGTACACGATGCTCGAGCTCTACCAGGCCTACACCGACGTCGAGGGCATGATGGAGCTGACCGAGTCCCTGGTGATTTACCTCGTCGAGCGGGTCAAGGGCACTCCCACCATTCAGTACCAGGGCCAGGAAATCGCGTTCACCCGGCCGTTCAAGCGGATCGAGATGGTGGAGGCCGTCAGCGCTGTCGTCGGGCAGGACCTGTCCAAAGCCGACGTGCCGGCGCTCGAGGCGCTGATCAAGAAGTACAACATCGAGCCCAAGCCCGGCTTGGGGTGGGGCGGTCTCATCGCCGAGCTCTTCGAGGAACTCGTGCAGGACACGCTGGTCCAGCCGACCTTCGTCCTCGGGCACCCAGTCGAGGTTTCGCCATTGGCGCGGCGCCGCACCAGTGACCCGAGGCTGACCGATCGCTTCGAGCTCTTCATTGCGGGCGAGGAGATCGCCAACGCCTTCTCGGAGCTCAACGATCCCGATGACCAGCGAAGCCGCTTCGAGGACCAGGCGCGTGCCCGCGCGGCGGGCGATGACGAGACGCATCCGATGGACGAGGACTTCCTGACCGCGCTCGAATACGGCTTTCCCCCGACCGGTGGTATGGGGCTAGGAGTCGACCGGTTGGCGGCCATCCTCACCGATCAGCCGTCGATCCGTGATGTAATCCTCTTCCCCCATCTGCGTGCCCGCCATGCTGAGCCTTAGCTTCATCCGTGAACACCCGGAGGTGGTCCGGGAGGGAGCCCGAAAGAAGGGGGAGTCGGCGCCCGTCGACGAGATTCTGATGCTCGATGCCGAGCGTCGCGAGGCGGTGACCAAGCTCGAGCAGCTGAAGGCGGAGCAGAACCGGCGATCCGCCGCCATGGCCAGGAGCCGCGATGAGGCGGCGGTCGAAGAACTCCGTCGCATGCGCGACGAGGTCAAGGCTCTGGAACAAAAGCTCGCCCCAATCGACGCTCGACTGAACACGCTCTTGCTCGAAGTTCCAAACCCGCCGGACGCGTCGGTGA
>Ga0209526_10000215_pt1 | contig 36050 bp, 48 predicted proteins | sample JacPinW_OM2H0_M1_FD_188566 | JGI IMG/M metagenome (GOLD analysis project Ga0209526, IMG submission 188566) | Forest soil microbial communities from Algoma, Ontario, Canada - Jack Pine, Ontario site 1_JW_OM2H0_M1 (SPAdes) (version 2) | ecosystem: Environmental > Terrestrial > Soil > Boreal... | reverse complement strand
ACTCCCTTTTCGCGCGCCAGTTCGGCGAGCGATTCCATGTCAGACTCGGCGAACAATCCGCCCATTCCGGCTCCCGGCTGCAGGCAGCGCGGCGCGATTTTCTTATCGAGCCCGAGCGCCAGCGAGAGACAGACCGCGTCGGCGCTAACCCGTTCACACAGGCTCGAGAGTTCATTGATGAAGGAAATCTTGGTAGCGACAAACGCGGTGGCCGATTCCCGCACCAGTTCCGCGGTCGCGTGATTGGTCACGATGACTGGAACGCCCCGCATCACCAGGGGATGAAGGATTTGTTTCAGCGCCAGCACTGCATCGTTGGAGGAAGTCCCCAGGATGATTCGGTCCGGCCAGTTGAAATCTTCCACCGCGCACCCCGGGGTAAAGAAGACCGGCTGTGACACGATGGTCGCTTCCAAACCGGCGTCTTTCAGACGCTTCTCTACGTTGCTGGCAGTACCGACTGGGACGGGGGTCACGAGGGAGAGAATGGGAGGCTTCGGGGCAAGGCGTGCAATTCGAATGGCCAGGTCGGCCAGATGCTGCGGAGTATCCTCAGCTAAAAAAATCACCTGCGCCTTGCGGGCAAAGGACTCCATGTCGGTGGAGTAGGCTAGCCGTCCCGAACGCACATTGCGCTTGATCACTTCAGTCAGGTTTTTTTCGAAGAAGGGAACATCGCCCTGAGCCATCTCCACCATGCGCGAACTGTCGGGATGGCAGCAGGTTACCGGCGTTCCAAAGTCCGCCAGGCAGGCTGACACTACCGTGCCCAAATACCCTGCGCCGTAAACTCCTGTCTGCATCAATCCCCCGGCAGCAATGTCCTAGAACCCGCATGGGAAGCGTCATTTACGCAGCAACCCAACGTCTTATTTACGCCCCGGAGTCGCGTTTGGCAATAGACGAATGGGACATGTACCTCCGGGAATGGATGAGAAAATCGGAGAGGAAAGTAGAACTTCGAACCTCGGACTTCGAATATCAGACTCAGACATCGGCCTTCAGATCGCGGATATCAGACAACCGGGAGGCTCATTTCTCGGTCTCGGTTTTCGGATCCGAGCCCGGTCTTCGGCATCCGAAGTCCGAGGCCTGCTACCTGCGCGGCGAGACCAGTTTGCGGCCCAAGGGAACTCCGGCAAGATCCACCCAGCAATTCTGCTCTTCTTCGCGCACAAAAGTCAGTTCGCTCACCTGGATATCGCGGCTGCCTTCGAAGTGGCTCCAGCGCTTACATGCCACTCGATAAGCTTTTTGCGCCTGGGCTTCAGCACTCATCTTCACGATGGTCAAGTGTGGCATGTAAGGCCACTCTTCCTGAGCTGCCAGGGACTTGGTGTTCAGCCGGTCGTGAAGCTCGCGCACGCGGTAGGCGGCATGGGCTACCCGTATGAAAACCGTGGGCGTAACCGGAATGAAGGTTTCGACATCGCCCAGCGTAACGGCAAACGGTTCTACCTGACTGCACACATCTTCCAAAATCTCACGCGCGGATAATTCGGTACCCTGCAAGATGCGAGGCGGAAGCACGGTCAAATGAGCGGCGAGATGAGGTAGCTCGGGATGCAACTGGCGTCGGAGTTGTTCGACAAATTCCCCAACTGGATTTCTTACGTAGGCCACCAAGGCGTAGCGCATCATCAAATGCAAATTATACCCCGTAGCCGTCAGCCGGGCACGGGGGCGAATGCGGGCGAGACTAGTGGGGAAGACGTCGGCTAGAACCGAAGGCCGTGTTCTTCATTCTCAGGGCGTAGCGCAGCCTGGTAGCGCACCTGCCTTGGGCGCACGATTTAAGGACAAGCCAGCATCCCCAGCGCGGAGCCTGCGTTCTGGTGGTCAGAGCTTCAGCAGCCTTTCCCGGATATGTCCCTGGTGGTTCGCGCCGACTCCGATGCTCAATTGCTGATAGACGCAGTGCGGGATGAAGTGAGGCCACCCGACCCTGCGTTGGCGGTTGCTGAGGCGCAGGTGACGGATAAGATTGCGGACGTGTCGGTCGCTACACCGCGTTTCGCGTTCTTTCTGGTGGGGCTATTTGCCAGCTTGGCGATTCCCTCCCGAAGCGTGACAGAGCGGAGCACAGGTTCGTGAGGCGCCAACTTTGCCACACCGCCTTTGCCTCATGCCATCTCCCCATGCCCTTCCTATTTTGTTGACCCGGCGAAATATCTTTTCTTGATGATTTGCGGCCAGCGCCAGTCCACCTCGCTCCTCACCCATTCCAAACGCGGGACCGTTCGAACGTGGCCTCCCTTGCCTATTAAGTCGACAATGGCCCAGTGTTCTTCCCCCTGCTGGAAATGAGCCACTAACAAGTCGACAGCTTCGTGTCTTAACCCGCATGTGAGCAAAAGGGAGAGCAGAGCCGGGTCCCGTTTCCGCTTAAGACGCTGGCTATGGGGCCTGCCAAAGCGCTGGGCCCTGCTCGGCCGTTAACCAATTCCGGACGCGGACTCCCAATTTGGCTTTGCTTCATGACCGGTGGACTCCATGCCACCGATCAATCATCGGAGTGGGGTTTCAGCTCCAGTACAGTCAGAGTCGGCCGTAACTCCGGCACAATCGCCAAGGTGACCAGGCCTTTCATGCCAACAGTTCGGAGGGCACGAAGCATGCCGTGAGCCCTACTCAGTTCAACAGTTTAAAACGATCCAGCGGAGCTCACACTCGCTGCCATTTTGGGAGGAATAGCCCCCGGGTTACTTCGCGGCCGGCGCTAATGGTTGCAAGCGTTCCTTGTTGATCTTGAGCAACTTGGCCTCCCCGGATTGATTTCGACGTATCCGAGGCCCGCCCGAAGCCCAGCTCAACGATGTCGTGCAACCGTCTGCGAAAAAAGACGACGGCCGAAGTCACTCACCCGAATACCTCAGATTTCGACTCCTCAGAAAACAATGATTCCCATGATTCATCGAGCCGGGTCCACTGTGTCGGGTCCAGCCAACAGACGTCGGTCTCAGTGACATGAAGCAGGCCGTGGCCTTCAGGGCATGCCAGTTCCGTTCCGACCCAGCTCAGAAGCAGGCATCCGGAACGACCAATGTGGGCCGGTAACGCCAACCTTCGGAGGCACACGCGGCAGCGACTCTGCTGATCGGTGAGTGACCACCACAGCATGAACACGCACCCGACCGAGAAAATCCAAAGTGACACAGATTCCACGATCAACGTGGTTTTTCCGGGTGGGAACACGTACGGCTCAGGTCAACTCGACTACCGCGGCCAAAAGGATCAAAAGAAGAAGAAAGGATTTGGTGCCGAAGAAGCTCCACCATCGGCAAGCGCCTACGGCTTCCGCGCACTGCGGACGCAGATTCAGCCGCCCCGACCAGATGACCGGGGTCATAACCAGCAGCGTGATGCACAAAGCCATCGTGTAAGAGATCAGCGGTTGTCGGATTCTTTCCTGGACAGGCCACACCTGTAGGGAAGAATCCCAAAAGGGTTCGCCGGCCATATTCGAAATGTCGCGCTGTAGCGCCCATTCTGCCCAGCGCTCGGACACTCGCGGCCGCAGCCGCACCACTACTCCAACGGCGTCTCCTGAGAACGACGTCCTATCCGCCAACCGCCACACGCCAACATCGTTGTCCGGGAACCAGAACCTCTCCGGCAGGACTCCGATGATCATCGCTTCCTGACGGTCAATTGTCGCCTTTTTCTGGAGAATGTTGGGATCACTAAAGAAGTTTCGGCGCCAAGTCTCGTAGCTTAGTAGGAGGCAATTGTGGGAGCACTGGGCATCGCTGGGTTGGAAGGTTTGGCCTAGCAGGGGTTTCACTCCGAAAACCCGGAATAGGCTGTCTTCCACGCGTACCGACGCAACCTTCGCGTGCCGTCCTCCAATCATTACTACTGATCCGTGGGGCCTCCAACTGTAGGCTGCGACTCCCTCCAAAGCTTCCCCGTGCCTTCTCCAGATCTCCACCCAGGAATACGGGATCACCCACTCTGCGGAACTAATGAGACCGGTGCGGGAGACCGTAGCTATTCGCTGTGGATCGCCATAGGGCGGCCGGAGCAGAATCGATCGCATTCTTGGAAGATCGCCGCTGGCGCATGCAAACAACAGGAGCACGCTAACAAGCGCCAGCAGAAGGAAGGTCGGCGTTTGCGACCAGTGCTTGCTCGTGTGACGCAGATCCCCACGATTGCATCGATACCATGCCGCGTCCAGGAATGCTCCGCAGCACCGCCAACGCAATCGGATCCCGGCGGACGACGGGCCCTTCTTCGGGGCGATCTGCCAGGCGCAGGCAAGCTCCGCTTCCCATTCCTTGCGCCACTCTGCGCGTGCCCGCCGCGGCACGATCCAGCTGGCAGCGCGCAAGATCATCCGGCATTGACTAAGAGTGGTGAGCTGAGCTTTCACGACCTGCTCCTCTAGCGTCCTTTCGTTTTGGCCTCCGGGGCCAACCGCTCCAGGAGCGGGTAGCGTTTGACCGCGCTAACTAGGACCTCATTGCCCAAACGGGTGACGCGATAGTACTTCCTGGGCGGGCGCTCCTGGGCCAGGGCTTCGTTTTCCCACTTGGATTGGATCAACTGATCCCGCTCCAGTCGCCGCAAAGCCGGGTACACCGTTCCACTCGGCAGGCCAGTGACATCCATGATGTCGAAACCGTATCGATAACCATAGCTAATGGTCTGTAGAATCAGCGCGGAAGTGTGCGAAAGCGTGACGGGAGTGTCCATCCCATGAACCTATGTAGAATTCTACTGCATGACAAAAAAAATGTGATAGCGTAGATATCTACATAGGGTGGCTCGCGCTTCAACGCCATCAGGAGGAGCTATGAGGAATAAATTGAGCGTGGCCTTATTCATCGCTGCCTCAGCATGCGTGCTCGTGGCTAAGCCCGGAATCGATGTGACAGGCACTTGGACCGGAGAAGTGAGAGGCCAGGACGGCGGGACGGGAAAAGTTCGCTTCGTGCTCCAGCAGGAAGGAGACCGAATCTCAGGGACCGCAGGCCCAATCGACAAACAGAATCCAGGGCATCTCTATGACGCCAAACTGGAAGGGAGTAATCTCATCTTCGCAGCCGACGACACCGACGACAACACCGGACTCACGTTGACTTACAGCTTTGACCTAACCGTGGCGAACGATCAGATGCGAGGGAAGGCTAACGGACGTTCGGGTGAAAGGTCTTGGACTCTGGATATCTCCATGACTCGCGAAAGATAGCGGACCCGTTAGGACCGTCGCTTTTCGGTAGAGATGGAGGGCTAGGTGCTTCAAGCGATCGAACTCACCAAACATTGCGCATCCATCCCCGCCGTGCAGAACGTCACGTTCGAGCTGAAAGCCGGACAGATCCTGGGATGCCTGGGGCCTAATGGCTCCGGAAAAAGTACGACCGTCAAGATGCTCACCGGACTGCTCGAGCCAAGCCGCGGTCGAGTCCTGTTTCGCGGTGAGGACATTCGCAGAGACCTGGTCAGTTACCGCAAGCGCTTGGGCTACGTTCCCGAGGAGCCGAATCTCTATCCTTATCTTAGCGGGCGTGAGTACCTTGAGATGGTCGGCATTCTGCGCGGAATCCCGCAGCCGCAGCTCGAAAAGAGAGTCGATAGCCTGTTGGCGCTGTTGTCGCTATACCCCAGCCGGCATTCCGCAATGGCGTCCTATTCCAAAGGCATGCGCCAGCGGGTGCTGTTGATAGCATCACTTCTCCATGATCCCGAGGTGCTTATTCTCGATGAGCCGCTTTCCGGGCTTGATGTCTCTTCTGCGCTTGTTCTCAAGAACTTGATCAGGGCCTTGGGTCAGCAGGGAAAAGCGATCTTTTACTGCTCTCACGTGCTGGAAGTGGTTGAACGAATCTGCTCCCACCTGCTAATACTCCGCCAAGGTGCCGTGATCGCCTCCGGATCGACCGACGATATTCAGAAACGAATCGACCATTCGTCTTTGGAACGCACCTTCCACCGTCTTGTCGAGGACGTTGATCCCGACAAGGTCACGCGCGAGATCATCGATGTCATAAGGGCAGCATGACAAGATGGACACGAACTTTGGTTTCCGCCAAATGGGATGCTTATGTCTGCAAGCCCTTTCCTCTGCTCGTCCGGCTCGCGATGAATCGCATCTTCCATGGCAGCAACTCCGGCGAGGAAGAACTGAACATGAGCATGGGGCTTCTCCTGGTGCTGCTGGCCGTTCCGGGGGGCTTCGTCTCGATCTTCCTTTTTGATAAATACGGATCGTTCCTGCAATGGCTGCGTGGTCAGACGAAGTTCGACCCACTGGCCGCTGCCTTACCCGATGAGTACTTTTTTATCGCGCTCTCGATGGTGGTGACCGGCGGTGTTGCCCTCTGGTGGTGGGATAGCATTTTCCCGGACCGCCGAGACTTTGCGAACCTGGTGCCTCTCCCCATCCCTACGTCCAGCATCTTTCGCGCTAACTCCGTGGCCGTTCTGATACTGACTTGCCTCTGTGCCATCGATGTAAACGCCGCGTCATCAATCCTTTTTCCCGTCATCGTCGGAGCCTCAGAACCGAGGTTCAGAGTTATGATGCAGTTTGCGGGAGTGCACGCGCTAGTTGTGGTGCTCGCTAGCATCTTCAGTTTCTTCGCTGTTTTCGCAACCGTCGGGCTCCTGATGCTGCTGTTGCCCTACACCCTCTTCCGCCGGATCTCGCTCTACGTCCGCACTGTGATTGTTACTTTGCTTTTGGCCACACTCTCCACCAGCTTTGCCGTTCCCCGCATGATTCTGGACTTGCCCCGGTCTTCCCATTCTCCACTCCGCTTCCTGCCTTCAGCCTGGTTCCTCGGATTCTGCCAGTTGCTTCGCGGGAGGGCCGACCCGTCTCTTGCAGAACTCGGACACGTGGCCATCTTCGCTCTTGTTTCCGCATGCGTGGTGACGCTGGTTGCCTACACTCTCAGCTACCGCCGATGTTTCGTCCGTCTTCCCGAGTTAGCGGACGCTCCTCCGGGCCATCTCGGAGCGCGCACATCGTGGATCTTCCACCTGCTTGACCTCTTGATCCTTCACACACCGTTTCAGCGGGCAGGATATCGGTTTGTGCTAAAAACGCTGTTTCGAAATGAGGCGCACGCTCTTGCCCTGGGCGGGTTTCTCGGTTTGGGCGTAGTCTTCGCTTCGCGGACTCTGTTTTCGGCGTACAACGGCAAGGGCTCCACTCCGCTTCCGTCCGCGAATGTGCTTTCGATCCCGCTGATCCTGAGTTACTGTCTGCTGATCGGGGGTCGTTTCGTCTTTGATGTCCCTGCCCATATTCGGGCTAATTGGACCTTCCGCTTCCTGCTCGATAAGAATATCCACGAATCGGTGGCTCTCGCTCGCCGCGTGATGCTCTGCTTTGTATCGCCGTGGATCTTCTTAGTCGCGTTCCCGATCTATCTTTACTTCTGGGGTTGGACGGTCGCGCTCCTGCATATGGGTCTGGTGACGATGTGGTTTGTGCTTCTGACCGAGGTCTTACTTGTCGGCTTTCGCAAGCTTCCGTTCACCTGTACCTATCCGCCATTCCAGCATTCAGCGGTGGTTGCTGTGATCGCGTATGTGTTCGGGTATTTTGCCTTTACGGCTATGACTTCAGAGCTTGAGTCTGAAGCTCTCCTAAGCCCTGTCATGGGAGAGGTCTTCCTCGTGATCAGTCTGGGCGTGTGGTATATAGTTCACCGCGTCCGAAGGAGTGTCGTGGAAGTTGACGAGCCCCTGACGTTCGAAGGCGCGCCTGCCGCACCTTTCGAACTTCTCCACCTCACCGATGGCGGCTAGTAATTCGCAATACGCTCTCAAAAGGATCCTTGCTGGTTGGGCCTGGCGGCGTGTTCTCTACAGCACCGGTATCCCGTTCAACGCCCACAGCATGATGGAGCAGATCGGACAATTCATGCAATTCAGAACCTTGACTCAAAGCCCATTGGCCTGACTGGTTTTTCGGGATAAGGGGTTAACGCCGAGAAAGTCGGGATTTCAAGACCGCCAGCTCACTCACCTGTCTACTGGGTAAACCGTTGAAAAGCGTAAGCGAGTGCAGGAACGGGGCTGTGGGAAGCGAAATATGAGGTTCTGGGAGAATCGGTGCAACTCTTCCATACGGGTTGTCTCCGAGTACGCCGTGCACCGGGAGGAATCCCGAAAGGCGCTGCTAATCGACTGCGCAGGGGCTTCTACAAATGCTGACGATGCGACGACGCACGACTCGAACACGGCGCATTTGCTTTGCAGCCAGCAAATTGGGCACGCTACGATCTGGTCGTTAGCGCCTTGACATGAACTAGAATCAGAGCCAATGTCAGTTCTGCAAGACATCCGACTCGCGTTTCGCCTTTTCTGGCGCACCCCCTGCACAACCTGTATCGCTCTGTTATCGATTGCGCTGAGCGTGGGTACGACGGCCGTGGTCTTCACAGCAATCAAGTCGGTGCTTATCGATCCACCGCCTTACGCGCGTGCTGGAGAACTGGTGCAAATCAGGACTGAGTTCGCCAATTTCGAGTCATCGCAGTCGCATGTGGACTTCGCCTTCTGGAACGACGCTCAGGAGATCATCAGACGGACGCGCACCCTTGAATCCGTAGGGATCTACGGCAACGCCCTTTCTAATCTTACGGGTGACGCAGCTACTGCACCGGAGGCGCTCTACGGCCTGAGAGTATCTGCGAGCCTGTTTCCAACCCTTGGGGTTACGCCGATGCTGGGGCGGAACATTCTTCCTGACGAGGACTGGCCTGGACACGCGAATGAAATGATCTTGAGTTACGGGCTGTGGACGCGCCGATTCAACGGGAACCGCGGCGTGATAGGGCGGATCATCAAAATCGATGGCCACGATTGCCTCGTAATCGGAGTGATGCCGCCGGAGTTCAACTTCCCGCTGCGCAGGGCGGCGGCGCATACCCCCTCCCCGTATGTAGAGTTTTGGGTGCCCTTGCAGGCTGCTGGCCCCGTGTCGAAAACCGGTGCACTCGGTGTAGTGGCGAGATTGCGTCGAGCCGTATCTCTGCCCGAGGCCCAGCAGGACCTTGCATCGATCAGCGCTGCTCTCAGCCGGGAATTTCCCGATACGAACCGAGACCGCACGCTTCGAATGGGGTTTCTGCAGGACCGAACTGTGGGCAGCGCAAAAAATGCTCTTTGGTTCCTGATGGTAGCGGCGTTGATGTTTTTGCTGATTGGATGCGCGAATGTTGCTAATCTGCTGCTAGGGCGGGGACTGGTCCGGCAGCGTGAGATTGCCATCCGGATCGCAATCGGTGCGGGGAGCGCACGCATTATCCGTCAACTTCTCACGGAGAGCTGTGTGCTGGCCGTGCTTGGCGGCATAGGCGGCTACATCCTGACCGCTGCTGCTTGGAAGATCTTACCGGCAGTCGCTCCCGTGAGCATTCCTCGGCTGGCGGCAGCTCGCGCAGACTGGCCAATTCTGGTTTTTGCCCTCATAGTCGCTTTGATCAACGGCGTTTTGTTCGGGATGGTGCCTGCACTCCGTGCCGCTTGGACCCGAGTGATCGCAACGCACGACTTTGGCGCGCGGGGCTGTGCGTCTGGCAAGCAGGATCGGATTCGCGGCTCCCTCGTGGTTGCTGAGGTGGCCATCAGCATGGCCCTTGTAGTGGCGGGCGGCCAACTCCTCGGAAGTTTTGTCGAATTGCTTCGAACCGATCCTGGTTTCGACGCAGATCGTGTCCTTGCATCTGTAGTGCTTGCCGCACCCGAGGGGTACAAAACTCCTGAACAACGGGGAATTGTTTACGGGCGGTTCTTGGACTTAATTCGTGTACTTCCCGGAGTGGAGAGTGCCGGAACAGTCGACGCGCTACCTTTTAGCGGAGAGAATCACGGCGGATTGATCAGCAGCAGAGAAGCCGTGGTGATGGAGCCGACCGGTCAAATACCAGCTGAAATTGATGTCGTCAGTGCAGAGTATCTGCAGACCATGGGAGTCCGCCTGGCCGAGGGCCGCTGGTTTGCCGAACAGGAGCTGAAGGAATCGAGCGACGCCGCCATCGTGAATGACGTTACCGCCAGCCGTTTGTGGCCGGAAACTGGCGCCATCGGTAAGCAGATCTGCGTGTACTGCACGCCTGAGAAACCGCGTAACTGGAAGCGAATCGTCGGAGTTGTTTCCAGCATCCGTCACTCGGCAATGGACGGCCCGCAGCAAGCAAGTGTCTACCTTGCCGCGGGCGCCCTTGAGAACGCTCAATTTCTAGTCGTAAGAACCAACCGGCCTGGCGCAGATCTGGAGAAGGCCATCCGCCGCGCGATCGCCGGAGTCGACCCGAATCAGCCGGTCTTTCTCAGCGCTTCTATGCGAACGCTCATCGCGGACTCGCTTGCGGATCGGCGGTTCATCATGAGCTTGCTTGCGGTCACCGGTTGCCTCGCACTCGCAATGTCCGCAGCTGGTGTCTACGGCGTAACGTCGTACATCACATCACGCAGAACGCAAGAGATTGGCGTGCGGATGGCGCTCGGGGCCACTCCCGGCAACGTTCAGGTCTTAGTTTTTCGCCAAGGCTTCGTCACTGCCGCGATGGGGCTCGCGATTGGGCTAGGTTTGACACTGCTCCTGATGCGGGTCCTTCCTGGAGCGCTGGTGGGGCTTGACTCCGTAAGCCCCGGCCACGTTTGGATCGCGGTCGGCTTAGTCTCGCTTACCGCTGCGATCGCCTGCTGGCTTCCGGCGCGGCGTGCAGCGAGAATAGACCCAATGTCAGCGCAGCGGCAGGACTGACCCAGAATTCAAAGGAGACCTAGCGACGTTAGCTTTCCACGCCACATAGCGCGAAAAGGGGATACCCACGGATGTGGGCCGTAGTCAAAAAAGAGAACTATGTTCGTTCTTGAGAGCGATTTTCAGAAATGGCATTACATTCCTGGGAGGTTCGATGAAAGGGTTTCAAAGGTCAGTTGTCAGATTCTTCTTCGCTGTCACGATAGCACTGGTCGTCGCCTTCATGGCTGCGACTCCGTTGGCGTCGGCTGGCACCGAGGAGAATGAGACGGTCCTCGCCGGCGCCAGGATCTATCCGTCTCAAGAAACCCCGGCGATTCTGAACGGGGTCGTGGTTGTGCGCGGTGGAAAGATCGCCGCAGTTGGCGAGCGGGGAGACGTGGCGATCCCGCATGCCGCTAAGATTCTCGATTGCACCGGACTAGTTACCACCGCTGGCTTCCAAAACAGCCAAGTCCATTTCACGGAATCCAAGTGGAACAACGCCGGAACTCAGCCCGCCCCGCGGCTTTCAGCGCAGCTTGTCACCATGTTCGCGATATATGGATTCACTACTGTCGTTGACACAGGTTCCATTCTCGAGAACACTACCAAACTCCGCAGCAGCCTCGAATCCGGTGAAGTCGCTGGCCCGCGAATCATCACGCCCGTTGCCAGCCTTTTCCCGCCGGACGGACTGCCCATTTATTTGCGGAAGTTCCGAGAGTTGTTTCCCTTCTGGACGCCGCATGAACCTGCGACTCCCGAAGCCGCAGTCAACATCGTTCGCCCTAACGTGGGAGAGAGTCAGGACATTCTGGAGCTCTTCATCGGCTCCTTTGTTACCTACGAAAACATCAAACCGATGCCCTTGGACGTTGCTCGTGCGGCCGCTACCGAAGCACATCGAGAGGGTAGGCTTGTTTTCGCCCACCCCTCCAATATGGAGGGGGTCAAGATCGCTCTTGATGCCGGAGTGGACGTGCTTGCACACACAGCTTCCGCGGCTGAGGCTTGGAGCCCGGACCTCATTGCCGAAATCAGAAAACATAAGATATCCGTAGTCCCGACTCTAAAGTTGTGGAAATACGTCTTTCAGGGCGCTCCGGACCCAAAGCTTGGTGAGCAGGTGTCGCAGAACTGTATCGGCCAACTGCAAGACCTGGCTTGGGCCCGTGGGCGCGAAGACGGTTCGCCTCTGTATGCCCGGGTTGACGCGAGCGGCATCGAGGAGAAGAAGGTGGAATGATAAAATAATGATTCCTCCAACATACAAACCGAAGAAAAAATTCATGCAGCTTGCGATCGCGGAGGCGAAGCGTGCCCGCGACCGAGGCGACTATGCCATCGGTGCCGTCATCACGCAGCTCATTGGAAATCGGGAAGTGGTTATCGCATCTGCCGGCAACCGCGTAAAAACTTCGGGTTCATCTATCAAGCACGTGGAGCTTGAAACATTAAAATATGTCTCCTCTGGCTACGGCCGGTATCTACCGGATTTCGTGTTGTATTCCACACATGAACCTTGTGCCATGTGCGCGGGTGCCTGCGTCTGGTCTAAAATAGGGGGCGTGGTGTTTGGCGTTTCCCAGGAAGACATCACCGCCTACGGCACGAAGCACGGTACCGAAGAATTCAAATGGCGCGCCTGTCTCATTTCGTGCAAATTCGTACTTGAAAAGGGCGGCCTTCACATCCCCGTCTTCGACAGTTTTTTAAGATCAGAGTGCCGAAAGTTATTCAGATATCAAGCCTCACGAACGAACACTTTCCGGTAATCTGTAAAACGTGAGTTTGTTTCCGAGTACGCCGCGATGCGGGCAAAATCGCCAAAGGTGACGGGGAAGAGTACATCTTCGGTCCGGCGATAGGGTGCGCCGTCGCGCCGAACTTCTACCAACAACTCGACGCGCTGCAGGCCTTGCGCCATGAAGTGCGGAGGGATGACTGACGTATCAAATGGCACCTGCAACTCAGGAATACGCCGCGCAGCAGACCGCAGATACCGGTGACGCAGTCAGAAGCGGGACCCCCGAGGTGCCCGGCAGGCGCGCGAGCCCTGCCCGCCGGGCCTTCCCGATTAGAACCGGAACACGATTCCGGCAGATGGTTCTGCTGTGTGGGTGGTTGTTTTCGTGTTCAACTTGGCAAGGCCGAAGTCCGGCGCGTTGTAGACCAAGCCGCGATACTCCGCGCGCAGGGAAACGTGTCTGACGATCGGAAAATCGGCGCCACCGCCGTACACAAACACGCCGGTTGCCTGGCGCCCTACGCCGACCACAGAACCGAAACTGTTACCTGTGGGATCGAACACCAGTGCACCCCCCTCCGCGAGAACGTATGGACTGATCCTGAACCTCGCAGGAGCTGGTACGCGAAAGACCAGGCCGCCCGTCGCCTGATGCACATTGGCCTGAATTCTCGAGAATCCCGCCGCCTCAAAATACTGCTGGCTTTCGCGGTTGTAGCCGTAGACGGCCTCAGCAGCGAGCCAGCGGTTGAAATGGTAGCGGTATCCCACGAGGAATCCGCCGGTTTCGGTACCACGCTGTAACGTGCTCTGGCCTGTCGTGTCCTTGGGGAAGAAGCCAGTGCCTTGCAGGCTGATTTCTGAGTGAATTTCCTGAGCTGTCGCGCTCAGGGTTAACAAAACAACAACACTTGCAATCATGATTGCGGCGCGCCGCCTAATGTGATTGTCTCGCATGTGCATTTGTCTCCTTTATGGCCTCAGGACCGCGATGTCCGTGGTGCGTAGGCCATTCTGCAATCGAGAACGCATGTCGTCTGCCAAAGCCTTGGCCCTGACGGTTCCCGGCCCAAGTATTTCGTGGGGCGTAGGTTGTGCAGGCGCAGCTGGAATTCTTCTCCCGGGGCTGTCGAGCGCCTCGACACTGGTTTCGACAAATGTCAGCCGTTACGACATTTTGTCGAACCCTTCCTCGGTTCCGTCACATCTCATGGGGAGCACAGCTGAGACAGGATTTTCGCCTGGGTGAAGAAGCCCGGGCTAAGGCCTTGTGCGTGGTTTGTCAGTAATCAGATTATGGGCGCTGTACCTGTAGCAATAGAGCCGGAGATGCGCGCGCAACGCCATGCAGCGCTGCTGCGCGCCGCCAGTATGATCGCCAACTGCAATGATTGCGACTCGACCGCAGATGTGCTGGTCAAGGAACTAGGGGAAGTCATCTCTTTTGACTATCTCCATGTTGTCGCGTTTGAGAACGAGACGAACACGGCAAAATGGCAGATGCTTCACGCGAACGGCAGAACGCAGGATCTTTCGCTCACGAATGCTCTCCCGGAAGGCTCACCGATACGATGGGTGCACGAATCTCAACAGCTTCTAGTCACGCCCCACTGGAGACAGGAATCGCGGTTTCCCGAGTACGGTGAATTTCTTAGTGGTTTCAAGGTTACCTCCACGTGCATTTTGCCTCTGGCCCGACGACAACGCCGGCTCGGTGTCCTCTCCGTCGGTAACTTCAGCCCCGATGCCTACCCTGAAGAGGAAGTCCGTTTCCTCCGCCTGGTGGCCGACCAGATTGCGCTGGCGATCGACGCCGCCGTGAACTTCTACAAGTCGCAGCAGGCGCAGGACCGGCTGCAGCTGATCCTGGACCTGACCAACCGGGTGGTCTCGAACCTGGATTTCCAGGGATTGCTGCGAGCCATTTCCGCCAGCGTCCGGCGGGTGATGAAGTGCGATGCCGCGGCCATCATGTTGCCGGATTCCGAGGGCAAGGAACTACGGGTCCATGCACTCGACTTCCCGGATAGCAGAGGATTTTTCAAGGAAGCCATCAGGATTCCGATGGAGGGGTCGATGCCGGGCAAGACCTTCCAGACCGGGAAGCCCCTGGTGATCAATCGACTTGACCAGGCGACGATGCCGGCTGAGATGTACACCAAGGCTGCTGGTGAGGGAATGAATTCTTTCTGTGATCTTCCTCTTTTCAGCCGGGACCGAATGCTGGGGATTCTGGTCATGGCCCGGCGCGAAGAGGACTCGTTCGACGGCGATGAAGTGGCCTTTCTGCTTCAGGTCGCCAACCAGGTCGCCATGGCAGTGGACAATGCGCTGGCCTATGGGGAAATCGCCGATCTTAAAGACAGGCTGGCGCAGGAGAAGCTGTATTTAGAAGATGAGATTCGCGGCGACATCGATTTTGAAGGAATTGTGGGCCAGAGTTCGGCTCTCCGCCACGTCCTCAACCTCGTCGAAACCGTGGCTCCGAGTGACTCGACGGTGTTGCTCCTGGGCGAGACCGGTACGGGGAAGGAATTGATCGCACAGGCTATTCATGATCGCAGCCGCCGCAGGGATCGGACCTTGGTCAAGCTGAATTGCGCTGCCATCCCCACGGGATTGTTGGAGAGCGAACTCTTTGGACACGAACGCGGCGCCTTCACCGGCGCGATCACACAGAAAGTGGGCCGCCTCGAACTAGCCGACCAGGGCACGCTCTTTCTGGATGAGGTCGGGGACATCCCCATCGACATTCAACCGAAACTGCTGCGCGCGCTGCAGGAACGCGAGTTTGAGCGCCTGGGCAGCACACGGACCAAGAAAGTGGATGTGCGGCTGGTGGCTGCCACTAACCGCGATCTCGAGAAGATGATCGAAGACCGCGAGTTTCGCAGCGACCTGTACTATCGCCTCAATGTTTTCCCGATCCGCATTCCGCCCCTGCGGGAGCGGCCTGAGGATATTCCGCTGCTGGTGCGCTACTTCGCGCAGAAGTACGGCCGCCGTATGGAAAAGCAGGTTGAATCGATCCCCGCGGCGGCGATGAAAAACCTCTCGAGCTGGCACTGGCCGGGCAATATTCGGGAGTTGGAGAATTTCATCGAACGCTCAGTGATTCTCAGCCACGGCCCCGCTCTGCACGTCCCGGTTGGTGAGTTGAGCAATAATGGCAGGACCATACCGGTGGCTGGAGTTCGCGCTGTCAACGCACGCGACGAGATTGTGCGCATCCTGAAGGACACGAAAGGTCGTGTGGCGGGTCCCGAAGGCGCTGCCGCTCGCATGGGAATTAAGCGCACCACTCTGATCTCACGCATGAAGAAGCTGGGAATCGATCCGCGGAAAGTGTCGTGAGGTCCGACAATTGTCGAGACCTTCGGTGATAATCGTCACCTGCCCTGTCATTGCGATCGATGAATTCTTTTCTCGCGTATTTTCCGCTCGTGCGTGAGGAACGCATCGAGCTCTCCTGTTCTTGCGATGATCCTGCTTCTATCAACCACTGCCTGCGGTGTGGGAGTCGTGTTCCTGCTGGCATTTCTGAGGGCTCTGATCAGAGACTCGCAATTGCACGGGCCCGCCCCAGAGAACGCAGGCGAACCAGTATGAGCCTTACTATGCCCCACCGCAGTTCGGATGCGTAGCGCGCCGCCTGATCTGCGGTCGAATGCTCGATTTTCAGCCTCGTGCGTCTAGTCTCGTCGCGCCCCGCCCGCGCGATAACCGTTCCAGTCTGCCTGTTCAGCAAGCTCGGCCATCCGTCGTCAGCTTCGACAAGTGTCGATGCCGGTTTCGACAGTGTTCGACAATACCCTTCCGACAGCGCATTTGCTTGCCGAATAGATTCAGTGGCTTGCGGAACGTCCTGCTTGTTCTTCCGATTGGTATGCAGGTTGCTATATCCGACTCGTCAGTAGAGGGACCATGTTCAAGATTTCAACCATCGACACGCGATTCCAACGGAGGCTGGTGGTGGAAGGCAAGCTCGTCGAACCGTGGATCGCTGAGCTCGGAAGAACATGGAGCGATGCAGGCGAGGGGCTTCAGGGGCGCAGGCTGGTCATCGACCTGGCCAATGTAACCGTGATCAGCCAGGAGGGGGAGAACGCGATCACGGACCTTATGAACCAAGGGGCGAGATTTTCCTGTGACGGAATTTTGACCAGACACGTCCTCAGGCGGCTTTCGCGCAGGTGGCGCAGGAAATGTCAAGACTGACCTAACCATCAACCGGGAAACCCAACCGTGCGAGGTGAACTTGCGGAATAGGAAAGACATGGTGAGCGTAAAGTCTGCGGAGTACGCGAGCAGCTCCGATTTCTGCCGAATCTTCGATCAACAGATGGACAGCCTTTACTTGCTCTCCTTCCTGCTCACCGCGGACCGGGAGAAAGCTGAGCAGTGCTTTGTTTCCGGCCTGGAAGATTCTGTGAGCGGGAACCGGGTCTTCAAGGAGTGGGCACCTGCCTGGGCGCGACGGATGATTATCAAGAACGCGCTGCGTGTGATGGATCCGCAGCCAGCGGGCCCTGATAGGCCAACGATTCAACCGATCGACCGAAATGACAAGTCGCCGCAGCCGGAGAGGAGCGAGATTCCCGCCATTTTAGCGCTCCCATCGTTCGAGCGATTTGTCTATGTCATGTCTGTGCTCGAACGCTATTCGGACCAGGATTGTTCGCTTCTCCTGGGCTGTAGGCGGAGGGATGTAATGGCCGGGCGAGTGCGTGCGCTGGCGCGTTTCGCCAGATTTGCGGAAGCCCGCGGCATTCCAGCCGGATCCGGGAGACGGCGCATGGTCCCAAGCCTGCTAGGTGTCGGCGCCTGACAGCACCTGCCTGCCATCGCTGTTGCACGTCCGTTTGTCCAGCACAAGCACCCGAACTCGTCAGCTCGGTACTCGATTCTTCGGAACTTAATTAATGTAGGCACCCGCGACATACCCGATTACATCTTTGCCCACAACGATTATTCGAAGGACAGTCGGTTTTTGAGGTTGTGTATCGACCGTGGCGGCAAATCCAAGTGCCCAGAGTTGTTGCGCCATCGTCCTGTCCTTCTTCGCGAGCACGCCAGGAGCCAACGTGGCGGCAGGGTCCAAATCGTCTAAGGGCGCCGAAGGGACTGCGGTAATGGCGGACGGCAGGTCCCTCGACCGGCGCTTCTCACTCAACTGTCGCTCAGACGCCACAGCACGACGTTCGCTTTAGGCAGCCGCGACGAGCGAAGTTTTACCCAGGGCCGGCGGGGATCTTATGGCTGGTCGAGGTGTGGACATTGAACGTGCGAATCACGGGTTCGGACTCAAGCAGGTGCCGAAGCGTTTCATGCACTTTCTGGTACTCCGCGCGGTGATACTGCTCGGCATCCTCTTTAGTTTGCCAAAAGCCCAGTGCCAGAACGCGATTGCCCTCTTTAGTCTGAGACGAAAGCTGTCTCATCCACGAAACCTTTCTGTTTCTTCAGGATCGGAAGAACCTTGTCATTGATGGTGTCAGCGAGGTGTCTATTTTGCCTGGCTTGGGAGTTGGTTCGACGACTCGGGTGAACATACATTGACTCCTTTCGTTGTCTAAGGGTGAAAGGAAAAGGCGCGTGCTCCCAACGCGCCTTTTGTCAGGGTAGGTTGATCTTGGTTTTTGGGTGTTTGCAGAATTACGCTACGCCCGGTCAGCTTCAGGGTCAATTACCCAAGAATGGTGCAGCTTGGCGTAAACTGCGCAGCAAAGAGGTTTTTGGGGGCAGTTCGGTGTACAGCGAAGGGAGGTCTCCAGCCATGTCACAACCATCCTATCGTGTGCTGCGAGTTGTTCTAGGTTTCCTCTCCTTGTTCCTCGCCATCGGCGGCGTACTGATGATCTTCAGCAGCAAGCTCTTCATCATGCGCGTGTTCATGCATCCCCCCGAGTTCGAGATCTCCACTTTGTTTCTAGCGGCCTTGAAGGAGATGGGGGGACTAGCGCTCATGATTAGCGTGATGCTGTGTTTCGCCGCCCGCGACCCAGAGCGCAACGTGTCGATTATCGACGCGGTCAGTATGGGTCTCTGCATACTGGCGATAACGCCCCTGATTTCGCTTTACACGTTGGACGTGGGGAGCCTCTATGCGGGTCAATTGATCTGGGGGCGGTCCTTCGTGCGATTAGCACTGGCTGGAATCCTTTATTATTTGCGCCCGAGAAGGACGGGTTGGAAACCTGTGGGGAATTCTTGACGGACGAACCAGAAGGGCGAGGGAAGAGACGTGGCCGAGCCTGACACCGTTCGCCTCCGACCGGCCTAAGATAGTGGAAACGGTGAAAACCAATTGTCGTCCCCATCCTGCCCCGCGACTAAAGAGCATAGTCCCGGAGTCGGTGCGGGCAGTGCAGTGCTGATCTCTTTTAGAAGGTAATGTCGTCGTCCGAACGTGAGCTAGGCTTGGCTTCTTTTCTGCGTAGCTTAATCCAGCTTTCAACATCTTCCAACTCCCACTTTTTCCCTGTTGGAGTGGTCCGGGTTGCGCACCATTTGCAAGCGCAGGTTGGAAGCTAGTTCTTCCGCTTCGACCAAACTCTTATTTTCTAGGCTCATACCCGCTTCACTTGGACTTCCGTGTTTGGGTTGGAGTTAGGCAGTCGGGAGCAGGCGGGTGCGTCCGCTGGCATGCCAAAGAATTTGCCGAGCGCCTGGATGGCGGAAGGCGGGTGGTCATGGGCATCGCCTTTGACGTGCCGGTAAAGACGTTGTGGAGACTCCAGCCGGTGCGCGGCTCGCGCTGCCACGTGAACTACATTACGATAACGCTCTCATGTCAGAACGCCGGCGAGATTTTGGAGGATACTTGTTATCATGCCTCTTCCCTGACCAACCAGTCCATTGCTTCCTCCCGCGTCTTGAACCTGTGGAATTCCCGCTGGGAGAAGGTCTTCAACGCCTCGTAGAAGACTTTGGGAAGACTCTGGGCACCCACAAGCGCTGCCCGCTTCACATACGGCCTATCAAATACGGCAACTTCCTTCATTCGAGTGACCGCAGCGCGGCTGAACTGCGCGCCCGTGAGGTCGCCCAAGGTGAGCACCGAGTTGCGGGGTTGCGCGGTCACAATGCGCTGTACTTCAGTTAGCAGTTTGATTACCTCCTCTGCGGCGCAGTTCGTCACGTCGAAGAAGAGGATTTGTCTTCCCTCGTGGGTTAAAAAGCGAACCTGATCCATGCGGGCCCCTCCCGCTGGCTGCGCTCAGAACATCCCCCCAGCGGAGATTTCCAGGAGGAAGCCTTCAAGCACCGTATATTGGCCCTCAGGCTACCTGCTGTTTGCCGAAGGCTGCTACCGCCTCATCGTTGTTCTCGTACACCCTGAATATTGTGTCTAGATTTGTGCGTCGAAGCACATCCTTGACGCGCTTGCGGGGAGAAGCCAGCTTGAGTTCGCCGCCTCGGTTTCTCGACGAGGAGTCCAACTAACATGCCCAGTCCCGCTGTCGATGTGATCCACCCTTGTTAGGTTAAGGACAATTTTCGGGGTTCCTGGCAGCAGGTTCACGACTCTTTCGCGCAAGACAGCGCATTCGTCACCGAACACAATGCGACCGTTGCAGCGGAGGATGAACGCGTCGCCAGATATCTGTGTCTGTACTCTTAATGCCATTCCTGCTCCGAGTACGGGAGTCTGCCCTCCTGGCTTTGTCAATCAATCTGATGCTACGTTGCAGAAAGACCTCAAGCAGCGGCCAGGAAGTGCTTTACCGTCTCTCCCCACTGTCCGCGCGAGACATCATCACCGGCGACTTCACCGGGCCATGTGAGCGACAGGTATCTCGGGGGCCCGAGGAGGAAGACGAAGCGCTCACGCGGACTGCGGTTTTTCACCTCACCGTAGAATTCGAGTGTCTCTTCCGGAGAGTATCTACGAACGTCGAGCATTACGAGGTCGTAGACATGAGGTTGCCCGAGAAATCGCGCGCTCGAGATCTCTTCGGCGAAGTGAACCTCGACTCCGTGACTGCGCAGGACGGCAGCGCGTACCTCGCGGGTAGCCTGGCAGCGGTCGATGAGAAAAACTTTCTTTTCAGCAAGAACCCGGCGGCCACGCACTGGCGGTGGGCGATACATACGACACTCCCGAAACGAGCGCGCCCTCTTTGGGAAGAGAGATTCGGCCAAAGTCTGCGCCGAGAAGGGGCTGGCGTCAACATAAATATAAAAAGCATAAATATAAAAAGCACCGATCGGCATGGGGGCTTTCTTCGCTTCGAGATTTCTCGTTTGGGCTAGTCGCGGCGGCTGCCCATATCCCTGTCGTTCGTGCGTCTGAGAAAAGAGTGGAAAGCGGCGGCGCAAAGTGCGTCCGAGAATTCTCGACTGTCGCGCTATATTTTGCTGCGTCGAGGGTGGCTCACTAGCGTCGACGAGATTGCACACCGGTCCCATTTACAGCGTCGGTGGACGAATCTAAATAAGCTGTGAGCGACAGTTCTGGAGAGGGCTGTTCGACAAGCGTCCCACGACTCCATGCGGAGTGTGGGGCGCTTTCGTTTTTGTGAACACCATACCGCAATATCTCTGTCGAAGCTCCCGCCAAGGGTGCCCTCTCCCCTCCCATGGCGATCCGAGCCTTGTTGGACCTTGTGGCAGAAGTCTCCTTTGACTTCCAGAACCAGTCCGCCGATCCTCATTTCGTGGTCATTCGCCCCGTAGGCGAGAATCTACTCCGCGAAAGGGTACATGCAGAAACTCGTTTGTCCGCAACCGATTGCGCCTACGATTGCCGTGCCTGTTAAGAGTTCCCTTCCGGGAGGGTCAACGAGTGAGGGTTTCTGAAGGCGGGGGCTGACGCTTGTTGTGAATCTCGCCAACCACAAGAAATAAATCGTTGCGCTTGCTTGGGTCAGCATAAGGAGGCAATTTGCCTGCACGGATTCTCTGGTGGACAGTGAGGCCAAAAATATGCGGCCCGAAGAGCATAGTCGAGTACGCGGTGTATGGAGCCGTAAAACAAGAAGAGGTTGTCGGAGTAGAAAAGTCCTTCATGCACGAAGCGGTAACTGAAGTACGACGGTTCAGAGCGCTGGTCTGCACCAAGTCGGGGAGGTGCGGAGGTGCCAGCGCATTTCACGCACTTGATTTAGAATTCGTAATGGCAACATTCGCAGATGTGGAGATCGGCACAGCTAGCCGCTTTGTAACCTAGCCTATGAAATGTGAAATCGTACTCGTTCGGGGCGTAGAAGATGCGGTTGGATCTGTGTGCGCACGCAACGCAAACGAACAATGCTCCGACTGCGGCACCCATCTTTGCGATCTTCACGCCGAGTCCTGCGACCTGTGCGGAGTGAGTTTTTGCGGCTCATGCTTGTACTTTCACATGAATGAACCGCATGCGAAGCCGGTCGTACCAGCCTCCAAGGAATCCGTCAAGCGATCTGCGTGAATTCTCAACACCTGTACTACGCTGAACCTCTACGGCGATGTGTTCACCGCGGACGTGCGCCATGCGCAGCGTAAGGTGGTTTCGGCTGGCACGAAAACTGAAGCTTACTGATTTCCAGCCGATATCGCTGGCGGTAAGTGAAACTCTGGGATGGGCGATAGTGAATGTACAACCATACCGGAACAAAGGGACTTAACTGGACACGGCTGGTAAGATTCGTCGGCTTGGTGATACCTGGACCGGGAGTTGACCCTTAGCTGACCCTAAAAGATTGGGGTGTTCGGCTGAAGAGCGAGAGAAAACTTTGGATGACTGATAAGTGCTGAACAAGCCTCCAGTAATGAGTACAAAAGCGATTTTGCGCCAGCAACTTTTTGAGATACCGCCAACTCACCTTTCATTGACTTGGCTGGCCGGGCCTTCATCGTCATGGAGTTCCTGGATGGGATAACGCTAAGCATCGCACTTTGGGCAGGCCACTGTACATTGAAACGGTGCTAATTGCTGAGCGGCTGCCTGGCCGCCGGCGGGAAGGCTTTATGGAGCCCGCAGGCTCGAAAGGGGGGAACTTCCCGTGCCATCGCTTGTATTCATCCACAGTTCGCTCGCAAGGTGACTCCCATGAAACTTCTACTCCTCTCACTCTGCCTCTCGGCCCTTTTCTTGGTCGACGCGCTTGCACAAAAACCGCTGAAAGTTGTGGAAGTGGGACAAGATCACTTCGAGGCCGATTTTCCTACGGGTGGACAAATACGAATGGAAGTCTTTGCGAACCGCCATTCGGATCCTCAACCACACGTCTACAAGTGGCAAAACCGCGCGATGTCCCACTTGACTCACCGTTCACACTACCTTTACCGACCTAAGCCGATCGTCACTCGCCGTTTGCCGGAGGTCCGCAGTGGGATGGAGGGCACCTGTTGGACCTCCAGGCGAGTGCCCTCGCCGAAGACCTTGACAACTTGGCTCCTCAACAATTCTTGACTCCTCTCGGACATTGGGGCTGCGAGGACCACCGATAAGACAAGCTCATCAAGGCTTTTTTGCTCGACCTGGAACTCGGAGATTTCAGTAATATCCTTGAGTAGCTGTGGGAAAAACAGCCCCGGTACGGTCCGGCCATCCTTCCCGCGCAGAATGTCGAGAGTGCGACCTTCAATGGTGCCGATCTTGGGCAGTCCACGTCCACACGGGCACGGCTTTGAATCCAGTTCGCCCTCATCCCCGATTTCATAGCGAATGAATGGCATGCCATAGTTATGAAGGTCGGTGACCAGGAACTCTGATGGCCCGTCGGTGGAAGGATTCTTGGTTTCCACTAGTATGTTCTCTGCATTAACGTGCAGTCCCTGATGTACTTCACACTCCGCCGCAATGGACCTGAACTCACGTGAACCGTAGGTGTTGAATAAAGGCACACGCAGTGCGTCTTCGATATGCCGGCGGAGGCTGTCATGAACTGGCTCCGCCGCGGCCAGAACAGCCCGAAGTCCAGGCAGCACCAGGCCGTGCATTTGGCCGTAGCGGATAAATCGCTCCAAGCTTGAAACAATACCGACCAGGAAAAGCGGACGGAACGCCGCACCTTGCCGCCAACTCTCCTCCCAGAATTGGTCCGTTTGCCGGAATGTACTGAGCACCAGCTCGCGGCGCAACCAGTGGTATAACCGGTCTTTGTTTATCTGTGAAGCAGTTTGGGGCCCAACAGGGGGACCCCACAGATATAGCGTTCGCTCACCGAGCAAACACCCGCTCCAGGCATAAGCTCGCTGAGCGGCTGCGTCTCGCCAATCGAAGCTCTCAACGGTAATAAAAAATCGCGTAGGTACTCCAGAAGAGCCCCCGGTAGAATCGGGTAAGAGCCGTCCCGAGTAACTTGTCGAACATAACTCTTGGCGATGGGTATTGACTTCTTGTCGCGTAAGCGGCGGCAGATTGCGAAAGTCATCCCAAGTGCGGACGTCACCCAACGAGATTCCCACTGTGGCATATTTCCGCCGGTAGTAGGGGACCTCCTGGAACGCGTGCTTGAGCAGACGCTGCAATTCCTGCCATTGGAAATCTCGTATCCGCTCGGCCGGCCACCATTGGCTTCGTTCGAGAAACACTCGATGCCGAACATAATCTCTTCCGTTTACTGCGTTGTAGATAGGCAGCAGCACTGCCTCAAGAACTCTGCTGTACAGGCTCAATTGGAATACCTCGCTGGGTTAGGGAGGGTTAGGGACCCCAGCGACCCCCAGGGAGTGTCGCGCATTATTGTATGGGTGATTTATGCCAGGGTACAAGATGACAGATTTACACCGCCGGTAAGCGGCTTTGAGTAGCTCAGCCGGGTTGCTCATAGGTCCGCACGCTAGGCGGGCATCTTCTGACAGCATGTCGTCGAATGGCGCAGCCCGGGGCTAATGGTTTCCAGATTGCCTGCTGATAGGTAGAAAGAATTTGTGGTGAGCGCAGGCCCGAGAGTATGGTGGACAAAAATGTAGGACACGATTGTTGGGAGGTTTCTTGAGTCTAGCTTTCTCCCTCGGGGTGCGCATGAAAACGACGGTAATGGTGATTCTTCTGCACATGGCCTGCTGTTTGGGGGCTCCTCTGTCCGGGCAGTCGGGCAACTCCTCCTCCCCTGAGGGCGAGCTTCGCGCGGTCATGGCCGAGCTGCACAAGGCCGCTCTTGAGGGCGACACGGAAAAGACCGTCAGCCTGATGACCGATGAGTACGTGCAGACCGATATCTCCGGTCACTTCCAGGAGAAGACTGAGTGGCTGAACACCTACTCCAAGCCGCTCGCCGAACTGATAAAGGCAGGAAAGTTCCGCTGGGAAGTTTACGAGAAGAAGGAGTTCAGATTCGTATGTATAGCGATGCTGCGGTCGTGATGGGCACGTTGGAGCTAAAGGGGGCCGGTGCGCGCTGGGGAGCGCAGCACACTTGGGTACCGGACCGGGCGCGCACCCCGGCGCGACGCTGCGCTTCACCCGCGTCTTAATCCGGCGGAATGGCAAATGGCTGCTCGCCGCCATACACAACGCCTTGCTAACGCCAGCGCCTGCCACCAGCAACTCTCATCAGCTTGCCAGTTAACAGTTCACGAAAACAGGCGTTCCAGCCACGTCCCGGTCAATGTGCAACGGGATGTTACGTCAACTATCGTTTACTTCGGTTCAATTCGGGCTAGTTTCCGAGTTGCCGACGATACATCCAGAGTCGTTGCATCCGCTGCAGAGTGCTGCCTAAGACTATAATGGCGCGCACGGATGGCCCTCACGTCTGGCACAAAACTCGGACCGTATGAAATCCTGTCGGAGCTGGGTGCGGGCGGCATGGGCGAAGTCTATCGTGCGCGCGACACCCGCCTGGACCGCCAGGTCGCCATCAAGGTTCTTGCTGCCCATCTTTCCTCTTCTCCGGAACTAAAGCAGCGCCTGGAGCGGGAGGCACGTGCTATCTCTTCCTTGAATCATCCCCACATTTGCCAACTTTATGACATTGGTTCGCGGGATGGAACTGACTACCTGGTGATGGAGTTCCTCGAAGGGGAGACAGTGGCGGAGAGACTCTGCAGAGGGTCGCTGCCTCTGAATGAAGTGCTGAAAATCGGCACCGAAGTAGCAGATGCCTTGGAGGTCGCACATCGCGCCGGTATTGTCCATCGCGACTTGAAGCCGGCAAACATAATGGTGACGAAGTCCGGTGCGAAGCTGATGGACTTTGGTTTGGCCAAGCCCTTCGCCACCAGTGCTCCAGTGTCTGGCGCCGCGCCTTCGTTCACCGCGGCGGCGACTTCGAGCGGCCTAAGTCCGGTAAGCCCACTAACCACTGCGGGCAGCATCGTCGGTACCATCCAGTACATGTCGCCCGAACAGATTGAGGGAAAAGAGGCTGACGCGCGCAGCGACATCTTCGCGCTGGGCGCGGTGCTGTACGAGATGACAACCGGAAAGCGGGCCTTCGAGGGCAAGAGCCAGATCTCGGTGGCATCGTCGATCCTGGAGAAAGATCCGGAACCGATCAGTGCGGCCAAACCCACGACCCCGTCGGCGTTCGAGCATGTGGTGAAAACCTGCCTGCAGAAGAATCCGGAGGAGCGTTTTCAAACCGCACACGATATCAGGCTGCAGCTCAAATGGATTGCCGAAGACCGATCGTCGCCGTCCACCGCCAGCTTTGCCGCCAACCTCTCGCCATACCCGTGAGCGTCTCATCTGGGCAGCGGCCGTCCTCATCGCGATTGTCGCCGGTGCAATTGCTGGGATTTTCATCAACCGTCTCAGTCAACCCGCTCGCGCCATCCGCACCGTCATTGCTCCCCCTGAGGGCACCTCGTTCCGGCTGACCGGCGACCTGGCCGGTCCCCCTGTGCTCTCGCCCGATGGTGCCTACGTCGCGTTTTCGGCCGCTGCGTCGGACGGCAAGGTCATGCTGTGTGGTCGTGCCATGGACAAGCTTGAAGGGCGCGCTCTGCCAAGTACCGACAACGTGACATTTCCCTTCTGGTCGCCAGATAGCCGGTCGCTCGCCTTCTTCGCCGATGGGAAGCTCAAAACCATCGACCTTAACGGTGGCCCTCCGCGCGTGATTTGCGACGCCCCGCAGGCTCGCGGAGGCTCCTGGGGACCGGACGGCGTGATCCTCCTGACCACAGACACACAAGCGCCCATTATGCGAGTCAGCGCCAATGGCGGGGCCCCGGTCCCGGCTACGAAAATTGATCGGGCCCGGCACACTTCGCATCGCTGGCCCTTCTTTCTTCCGGATGGTAAGCACTTTCTTTATGTCGCCATCAATCACGATTCCGTCCAATCCGAGAATGACGCCGTGTACTTCGCCTCGCTCGATGGCGCGGAGGACCGTCCCTTGTTCCGCTCTTTGTCCAACGCGGTCTACGCCAGCGGCTTTGTGTTGTTCGCACGTGGCAGCCAGTTGGTGGCGCAAAAGCTCGATCCGGCATCTGGAAAGCTCAGCGGAGACACAGAGGTCATAGCCAACGGGGTTGCCAATGACCTCACCACGTGGCACATGGACGCCTCCCCCTCCGGCGCTGGTGATGGGAAATGGCGGGACACCCGATTGGCAGCTCATCTGGGTCGATCGCAACGGGAAACGAATTGGCCCCGTGGCCGACAAGCTTTCGAACCTCCAATTTGCCCGGTTGTCGCCCCAAGGGGACCGGGTCGCCCTCCAGATCGATACTGGCGCGGTCGACATTTGGGTACTCGATCTTGACTCGCAGGATTCGCACTCGGCTCACTTTCGGCCCGGTTACGAATAGCTATCCGGTTTGGGCGCCCGATAGCAAATGGATCGCCTACTGCTCTGATCGCAACGGCAGACATCATCTCTACCGCAAGCCCTCCGACGGCAGTGGCGCCGAGGAACTTCTGCTCGATGATGATCAGTTCATCTTTCCGAACGATTGGTCGGGCGATGGCAAATTCCTGTTTTATTCCCGCGGGCCATTTTTTGGTAAGGGCGAGGAGATATGGGCGCTGCCTCTGGACGGCGATCGCAAGCCTTTCCTGGTCGTGCCGAACGGCAGGGACTCCTTTGCGTCCGGGGGAAGGCTGTCACCCGACGGCCGCTGGCTCGCCTACTCGTCCGACGAGTCCGGTCAAGCGGAGGTGTACATCATACCTTTCCGCGGCGGGCAGGGGAAATGGTAGGTCTCGCAGAGCGGAGGCAGCAGGCCGTTGTGGAGCGCCGATGGCAAAGGGCTCTATTACGCGAATCTCAGCTACACCGTTTTCGCGGTACCCGTCAAGCAACTGAACGGCACGCTGCAATTCGGGACTGCACAGCCACTTGTGTCGAACGCGTCCAGCCAGGTTTTCTTCTATGATGTCTCGCCGGACGGCAAGCAGATACTTCTCAATGTAGTCTCCCAGCAGGTAGACCAATCGATTACCGTCGTCAGCAACTGGACGGAAGAGCTGAAACAGATCGCAGCAGGCGGCGCCCGCTGAGCTTATTATTTCTATTAGAAAACGGGCCATCCTACGCGATACACCTCGCCCATGGCCGATTAGCGGCGCCTCTCGGAATTGAGCCCGGATCACAGCCAACTCTGAAGTCCGGCGAGTTCCAGTTTCGGTTTGCCGACCATAACTCAGAACCAAGAGCATAGAAACGCTGGTAGGGGGCAGTCCTATGTCAGGCAGACTCCATTCTCCTCATAGCATGGCGATGATTCCATCGCACTGTTTGCGGTGGATCGCACCATCAAATGGCGCCTTGGTTTCTCTTTTCATGCTGCATTCTGCGCACCTTGAGCGACTCCGTCCTTTGTAACCAGCACCATGCGGAACCGTGCTTTGCCTTGCATCATGCGAGCGTAAGCATCAGCAGCTTGTTCGAGAGGAACTGTTTCAATCATCGGGCGGATACTCTCGAGGACACTGAATGCAAGTGTGTCCTCGCTATCAATCGCCGTGCCCGTCAGGCTCCCGTAGATCGAGCGCCCTCCAAACACGAGCGGGAACGCATTCAATTGGATCTGGTCCTGCGGCACACCCACCACGATGAGCTTCCCGCGGGCTGCAAGACCGGACACAAGTGGCCCCATCGCGTCACCACTGGGGGCTGTTGCGAGAATCGCTCTGGCTCCGCCCATGCGCTGCAGTACCGCTGCGGCATCGTCAACGGCAGTGTCGATGTAGACGTGTGCGCCCAAATCTTTCGCAAGCTTTTTCTTATCGCCTCCACGCCCGATTGCGACAGTACGGAATCCCATGTGCCGCGCAAACTGGATACCAAGATGGCCAAGTCCACCAATGCCCTGCACGGCGACCAGATCTCCGCCGCGCAAGCCGGCATTGCGAAGAGCGTTGTAGGTCGTGACACCCGGCAGAGAAGAGGAGCGGCTTCTGCGGATGTGAGCTCATCCGGAACAGAAGCGATGGCGCGTGCTTCAGCGATCATCACTTCCGCATATCCTCCATCCGCGGTTACTCCCGATACCACGGGGTTCTGACAATTCACAATGTCTCCGCGTCGGCACGGTTCGCAAACCCCGTCTTCGCCGGCAATGAGGCCGACACCGACCCGTTGACCGATTTTCCATTTGGACACTCCGTTGCCCAAGGCTTCAATGCGGCCAACTACTTCATGCCCAGGAACGCGCGGCAGATTCAAACCCGGGTAAGATGCCGGTGACCGTGGCCGCATCGGTGTGACAGATTCCACATACTTCCACCCGAATCCGAACCTGACCCGCTCCAGGCTCAGAGACTGGCCGTTCCACTACTTGAAGCATGCCCGGTGCTGAGACTTCCAGTGCTTTGTATGTGCTTTTCATTTGTATGTGCCTCTCATTCGGATTTCATTATGGATCATTGTCATAATCCATTTCCCAGATTCGATTGGGATCGCGATTTGGTTGCAGTGTTATTTTAAGAGGGCCAATGGGCCATTCCAAGGCTGAAAAGGCGAAAAGCTGTAAGTATATCGTTGCTATCGCCTCAAAGAGGTTCTGCGAAGACGGGCCTGCCGGGGTCGGAATGGCAGGACTGACCAAATGACAGACAGGCTTCGTCGGACCTGTGAGTTCCACATTCCTAGCCTCCATACCAAGCGCACCCCCGAAGCTGCCCCTTCAGCTGCGGAGCGACGGAAAGCACACGTAACCGTGCTGCATGCTCAGGAGGCAGACATCGCGAACCGTCACGCGGAAAGCCGCCTCATTTGTGACATCCGCATCAAAACCTTGACGTGCTTTGTCCCAACGAGATTGCTGCTCGAATTACAAGTGCGCATCCCTTCGACAAGCATCTATCAATAGTTCACGAGATAACCGTGCTCCAAAGGAGTGTCTTTAAGCAATTGTTCCCATAGCCGGCTCAGCTCATCGTTGAATGGGACGCTTGGCGGATGAGTATTAGTAACTAGTCTTACGACAATGTGGCGCAACCGCGGACTTAGGCTCGGTCGTCGACGGTGACGCTTCAATACCAGAACCTGTTGATGGCGTAACGCAAGATTCTCGAGGAGGAGGCTTCGGCGCGCGTGCAAGAGGCGAACTAGCGTCCCGAGATACAACCTGATCAATCGAAACATGGCCAGGAGTTATAACCGAACGCTGGTGAGAGGCGGCAGCCTAGTGACAGGCACCGTGCCCGGCGCTCGACGCCTTGCCGAAATGGCCGCATTGCGCGAGAAAATGTCTGAGTCTGATGATCGACCACGTGGAGAGCCGGAACCCTGCCGGGCGGACATGTCAGAGGCCCTTCCGCGTGCTACGCGGAAGGGCCTCTTCACGTTGATGAAACAGCAATACGTGTAGATCCTCACCGATGGCTGTCAGTTCACAAGTTTTTACTTGTTTTTACCTCTGGTTGACATGTGCTTTGCCCCGTTCATCTATGTTTCGAGTTGGGCTGACCCGGGCAAAGCCAGGAGCGCAAGTTGGAGAACGCTTTGGGAATTCGCAACAAACGCCAGGGCCGTAAATGGATCAGCGGCGGCACTGTTGTGCAGCGACGTTCCAGCTCGGCGGGTGGTCTTGCGGAGCTGGTGCGCTGCAATCATGCGCTCGAGGATGAGCTCGGAAATATCCGCCGCGACCATGACGACCTGCGCCGCGCCTTGTATGAGGCAGCCCACGCGCAAAGAAGGCTGTGCGGGCCACGGCAGCTTCGCCGCGGCTTATTCGAAATCGCCGACGAGATTTTCCCGGTGCATCATCTGTCCGGTGACTTCATCAGCGTGTTCGAGTTCGAAGACGACCTTGTATTTGCCATTGGAGACATCGCCGGCAAAGGCCTGGCTGCGGGGATGTGGTTCACGTACTTGGTGGGCATTATGCAGTCACAATTTGCCACGTTGGGCGATCCGGCAGCGACGGTAGCGGCGATGAATCGCGATCTGCTGCGGGCAGGTGCGCAAGCACCTTTGAGCACTCTAATCCTGGCGCGCCTCAAGCCGAACGACGGCGAGATTACCTATTGCAACGCGGGGCATCCTCCGGCCTTACTCTTACACAGCGATGGCCAGAGCGAAGCCTTATCGCGGGGTGGGCCAGTTCTTGGCGCGCTGCATCAAGCTTCGTTCGTTGATGGGACAGCGACGCTACGGCCCGGTGATAAGCTTCTCGGTTATTCCGACGGCATCTTAGAGTGCAGCAACTCATCGGGCATAGATTTCGGTGTGGAGAGAGTGCTCGACGCCATGCGACATTCTTGCGGGTTTACGGCGAGTGCCACCCTATTTTCCGTATTGGCGGCGGTCGAGGGTTTCGCCGGCAACCGGACGCGTGAAGATGATATGGCACTCATCGTGGTGCATCGGGCAGTGCAATAGTTTGCCGACCGGACAAATGATCCTGTCTGAAATTCGAATTTTCATCTCGGCCTCCTTCGTCCCGAGCCTTCTTGGTTGGATACCGCAGAATCTACTCGGGTCGGTCGCGAGGCCGACGTCGTTATGTCAGCAGTTACCCGTTCGTCCGTTGTCAAAGGAAAGGCCGCAAGCGGCTGGATCGTTTCCGAGTTGCCAACTACGTCCAGAATCTCCTTGCCCATGCGCACTGACAAACGGGAAGGCCTGAATCGCAAGGCTACGGATTGCCCCTTATCTGCTCATGTGGACTATTATTCTTGGGTGTGTAAGGCGTTGATGCTTGTTTGTTACCCAGTCACCCTGCGTACCTGGGATGAGTGCGCTCGAGCACGAAGGCATTTCAAATGGTCGGCCAAACCATTTCGCAGTACCGGGTCGAAGGGGAACTTGGCCGCGTCGGCATGGGAGTCGTGTATCGCGCGTACGACCTCCGCCTGAAACGCGAAGTCGCATTAAAGCTGCTGGCACAAGAGATCGCGAACCAGGAGCAAAGTCGTGAGCGCGTGCTCGCCGAGGCGCGCAGCCAGCTCCCTCAATCACCCCGCTGTCATTACGATTTACGAAGTCAAGTAAGAGGACGGATTAGTCTTCATCGTCATGGAACTACTTCGCGGGAGGACTCTTCGTTCGCTTGCGGCTGGGGGACCGAATGACCCAAGGACTCTCTCGCGTATCGGTGCGCAGATCGCGGATGGACTCGCCGCCGCGCATGCGCGTGGACTGATTCACGGGGACATCAAGCCGGGAAACGTGATCTTACTGGAAGACGGAAGGGTAAAGCTTCTCGACTTCGGACTCGCACGTCGCGATGGTGGAGGCAAGGACACTAAACGCCTCGACGATTACGGCAAGCGCGGTCAAACCATCCCCAAGCGGTGGAACTCTCGCTTACATGGCCCCTGAACAACTGCTTGGTGAAAACAGCGACGCGCGAACCGACCTTTTTTCCCTCGGAGTCGTGCTGTACGAATTGGCTGGGGGAAAACATCCATTCCTCGGCTCGTCAGCGTCGCTGATCCGTCAAATGTTAAATGCCAGACCAGCATCCCTTGCGGCCTCTATAGCTACGGTTCCAGCAGAGTTCTCGCGCATCGTTGACAAGCTGCTGGAGAAAGAGCCCGAGCGCAGGTATCAGTCCGCACGCGAAGTGCAGATCGACCTCATTAATTTGGCTCGTGATCTCGAGCTTGGGCCGGCGCTGCCGAGTGCTATTGCCGGGCGTCGCTCCATCGCAGTGGTCCCTTTGAAATTATTAACGCCGAGCGCTGAGGATCAATACTTAGTAGCTCTAGCCGACGCCATCATCAATCGCTTGAGTGGCAGTGAGCTGCTGCTGCGCCCCACGAGTGCGGTACAACGCTATGCGAATGAACATGCAGACCCGTTTCGTGCGGGGCGCGAGCTCAACGTCCAGACAATAGTCGAGGGCAGCATTCAAAAGTTCGGACAGAAGCTTCGCGTGCATGTCCAGGCGTGGAACGTAGCCGACGGAACAAGTTGTGTCTCCACAAAATACGACTCTCACATCTTTGACCTGTTTGGTCTACAGGACAAGATCGGGGAGGGACTGTCCAGAGCATTGGGAGCCAGAACTCCCGGTCAACCGCGAACTTTCGCTCCGGCGGCGCCGGTCAACACGGGCGCGTACCAGCTTTTTCTCAGAGCCGTCGAACGACTTTCGCGTTTGAACCGCTGGGATACGAGCACAGCCGTTGAAATGTTGGAGAGCGCAACCAAGCTCGACCCCGGATTTGCTGATGCTTGGGTACGTTTGGCCGAGGCGTGTCTCGTCATGGCTGTTTCGTTCGATCCCAAGCCCGGCTGGAGCCAACGCGCCGACCGCGCAGTCAGGCGTGCATTGGCACTCGACCCGGTAAATGCAGACGCATACTCGGCTCGTGGACGACTGTTGTGGAGTCCCGCGAAAGACTTCAAGCACACGCTAGCACTGAGAGCCCTGAATCAAGCGCTCAAGCTAAATCCTGGGTGCCATCAGGCGCAGCTTTGGAAAGCTGTCATCCTCAATCACATTGGTTTGTTTGCAGAAGCAAGAGCGGAATTTGCTTCCGTGCTGGCGGTGAATCCTGATGACGCCTACACCCTAAATCAGTTGGCACACATGAGTGCCTATCTTGGCGATTACGGTGAGGCAGAGGAATACTTCGCGCGCGCGTTGACCATCGATCCATCACACCTTTGGGGAACATCTTCTCCGTCGCCCCTGCAATGTATTCGGGAGACCTGGAACGCGCTGCCAAAAAAATACGTATTGCGAGGCAGGTCGCTGGGGACGATCAGTTCGTTCATGCCTGGGAATCGTTGCTATGGGCAAAACGCGGCGAAAGGCGCAAAGCCCTGCATTTGCCGATCTGGCACTAAAGGACAAGCGCTACTTGACCTACACTCATCACGCGTATCATCAACTGGCGGCTCATACGCTACGTTGGGAAAAGCGGAGGCTGCCGTCGGTCTGATCGAGAAAAGCAAGCAAGACCGGATTGCCAAACTATCCGGTTTATAGAGACGACATACATTTCCGTGGGCTTCGGAACTAAACCTGATCGCAAGCCTGGAGCGTCAATGGCGATCTTACAAGCGAGAGATTGAGCTTCATGCCTGAGCTTGTCTACACAATGAACAACATTCCATCCGGGAGTACCGCGAGCCGAACCGACGTAGGTCAGAAGTATTCCGGGCACGTTATATCCGAAGACCGGTCGAGCGATCACGTTCAATTTTAGATCTGGAAAGATGAGTCCGGGCCCTTGGGAGATCGGAAGCTCCATTCGCACCTGCCGCCGACTGCGGCGGATGACGGGCAACCCTGAAATAATCCCAAGGTAAGGATTGCCGACAAACCGCGAACAACGACAGTTTTTCTTTGGAGGGCTCAGCCCCTAGAATTCCGTGATGCGTATCGCCATCCTATCCGACATCCATGGAAATCGAACGGCGTTTGAGGCAGTCCTGGCGGATCTGCAACAAACCTCTCCCGACTTGATTCTCCACGGTGGTGATCTCGCAGACGCCGGTGCGAGCCCCGTGGAGATTGTCGATCGCATTCGCGATTTCGGCTGGCAGGGTGTTGTGGGCAACACTGATGAAATGCTTTTCCGGCCCGAGTCGCTGGAGGAGTTTGCGAGCCAATCGTCAGCGCCGCCCTCCCTTTGGACGGCGATCCGTCAGATGGCGGCGGCGACCCGTACCATACTAGGAGAAGCGAGGATCGCGTGGCTTGGCGAGCTGCCGCGCGTTCAGATTCGAGGTCCGATGGCGCTGGTGCACGCCAGTCCAGAGAGTCCTTGGCGAGCTCCGGCACCAGAAGCGACCGATGCTGAACTGGAATCGGTATACGGAATGCTGGGCCAGCCGATTGCCGTCTACGGGCATATTCATCGCCCCTACATTCGAAGCGTTCCAAGTCCACACTTTCGAGAAAGGCTTGTCGCCAACACCGGCAGCGTTAGTCTTTCGAATGACGGCGATCGCCGGGCCTCCTACCTGTTGTTGGATGGGCTGATTCCGACGATCCGACGCGTGGAGTATGAGATAGAGAGGGAGCTGAAGGCTCTATCCTCATGTGGTTTGCCTCATGCCGATTGGATTGCGAAGAGCCTCCGTGCCGGCTCTCCCCAGATACCGTAGCAATCCGCTCAGCGTCCCCCTGATCGGCAAGTTTTAGCCTGGGTTTTTAGAATCAATCGTGCAGTACTTGTCGGGGCGTAGCGCAGCCTGGTAGCGCACCTGCCTTGGGCGCAGGATAAGCCTTTCCAAAGGTTCCATTTCCTACTTTGGTTTCTCTTGTTTTCAACAATTTGGGGAATCTGCTTTTCGTTCAAAGCTATCCCGAATAGCCTCAATCTCGCTCATAAGTGCACGGTTCGAGCACGGTACCATTTTGCGGGGAAAGCCAGGAAAAGCACAACGAATCGCAGTCACGCAGGATGCGCGAGCGGGACGCCGCTTTCTGCATGGGCCAGGATTTGGACCTGATGTACGTGGGAAGAATGCGGTACGCCAGTTTGGGACGCGACTTGGTTGGGGAGCCAGCGACATCAACAAGATCATTGCCCCACACCTCAGCAATTGCCGCGTAGCGCTACCTTACCTTACCGATTAGGGAAGGTTTGCCGACGACTCGCCCAGAATCCACAATTGCCAATCTCAACACATTTGGCTTTCTCTGATATGAAACTAGGATTCATCGGAACTGGCGAGATTACATCCTCGATTGTCACTGGCCTGTGTTCGTCTGTTACCATGCCGCACTCTATCCGATTGTCCCCGCGCAACACGGCAATCGCCAAGAAGCTTGCCAATCGTTTTAACGGGGTATCCATCTCTTCCGGCAACCAGGAAGTTCTCGACCACTGCGATACGATCGTGATTGCTGTCAGGCCTCAGGTTGCCCGAGATGTCCTTTCGGAATTGCATTATCAAGTAGTCAGCCTTGTATCTTCTCTCTCACTGCGAAGCGTGTCCGAGATCGTGGCGCCTGCTGTGCGAGTCACAAGAGCCGTGCCGCTGCCATCAACGGCTAAACGGCTAAGCCCGACGGGGATATATCCGCCGGAACCGGCAGCTTGTGACCTTTTCGCCGCTCTCGGAACAGTATTTGCAGTGGAAAGCGAAAACGAGTTCGATGCAATGTGCGCGGTCACTGCAACTATTGCGGCCTATTTCGCATTTATCGAGAGAATCGGCTCTTGGTTGGCTCAACACGGGATTCCAGAATCGAAGGCCAGCGACTACATCGCGCGAATGTTTTGGGGGCTCACCGCTTCCGCCGTCGACGCGCCGGAGCATAGTTTCCAATCATTGGCCGGTAACCATGCAACTGCCG
>Ga0209526_10000214_pt1 | contig 36155 bp, 39 predicted proteins | sample JacPinW_OM2H0_M1_FD_188566 | JGI IMG/M metagenome (GOLD analysis project Ga0209526, IMG submission 188566) | Forest soil microbial communities from Algoma, Ontario, Canada - Jack Pine, Ontario site 1_JW_OM2H0_M1 (SPAdes) (version 2) | ecosystem: Environmental > Terrestrial > Soil > Boreal... | reverse complement strand
CTCCACCGCCGTGACCGCCCATGCCTCCACCGCCGTGACCGCCCATGCCTCCACCGCCGTGACCGCCCATGCCTCCACCACCGTGACCGCCCATGCCTCCACCACCGTGACCGCCCTCGCCTGCTGCTTGGCTGGGCGCGCTGACGGCCAGCACGATTCCCAATGCTACGAGCGCCACGATTCGGATCTTTTTCGAATTCGTCATTTTCCTCATGTGATGCCTCTTCTCTTGCCACACTTTCGGATGGCGACGGTGGCAGGAAGATTCACCCAGGCCGGCCGCTGGCGCTCTTGATAGGCGTGGCTCTGCAGCGATCCTCACTCGCGCTCGGACAGCATCGCGACCATCCGCCGCACCATCGCGGCCACGCTGAAGCTCACGCTGGCGGCCGTAGTGGGGGCGCCAGGTACGCGTCGTATTGCCGCGTTCGATGTGGCGATGGAGATGTTTTTCTACGATTGGTGCCGATTCGCGCAGAGGCGAGACTGTTCGACCGCCTGAGCGCCATGCCCGTGCGCATCGCGTGTCGGTAGGGCGCCTGAGGATCCAGTCCCAAGCGGGTTCATCGCTTGCCGGGTCGATCCGTGCCTGCTATTCGGCCGGCGGGGCGACCCGCCCGGGGAGATGATCATGAGCAAGACAGGACAAGCGAAAGCGCGCACGAGCATCTCCGCGCCAGCCGGCCGTGGCCGGTCGGACCGTCCGGCACACCGCGGATCCGCAACGGGGCAAGGTCCGGGACAGGCGAACATGCCGCCCAGGAGGACCTTGCTTTGGTTCCTGGCGATCCTGCTCGCGAACTTCCTCGTGATCCAGCTGCTGAGACCGGGCGGGGAAACATCGATCACCGTTCCGTATACGTTCTTCAAGGAGGAGGTCAGCAAGGGCAACGTCGAGGCAATCTACAGCCGAGGCGATACCCTGACGGGCCGCTTCAAGACGCCGGTCACGTGGCCGCCGCCCGGCGAGAAGAGCACGTTCCCGAAAGGCCAACGGGGTCCGCCGCAGACGGCCAGATCGTTCGCCAGCACTCTGCCCGCCTTCGTGGACCCCGGCCTGGAGAAGTTCCTCATCGACCACCACGTCGAGATCAGCGCCCGGCCGATCGAGGAAGACCGCAACCCCCTGCTGACGCTCCTCTTGGGGTTCGGTCCCGCCCTCCTCTTGATCGGACTTTACGTGTGGATGTTCCGGCGGGCGGCGCGGCAAGGCGGCGGCATCGGCGGCCTGATGGGGATCGGCAAGAGCAAAGCGCGCCGCTACGACCAGGAGACGGACACCAGAGTCACGTTCGAGGACGTCGCGGGCATCGACGAGGCCGAGAACGAGCTGGTTGAGATCGTGGACTTCCTCAAGGACCCGGCGAAGTACACGCGGCTGGGCGGGTCCGCTCCGAAAGGCGTGCTTCTGATCGGAGCGCCGGGCACCGGAAAGACGTTGCTGGCGAGAGCGGTCGCGGGCGAGGCAGGCGTCCCGTTCTTCTCGATGAGCGCGGCGGAGTTCGTGGAGATGATCGTGGGCGTCGGCGCGGCGAGGGTTCGAGACCTGTTCAAGCAGGCGCGCGAGAATGCTCCGGCGATCGTCTTCATCGACGAGCTGGACGCGATCGGTCGCGCCCGCGGGCAAGTGGCGCTCGGCGGGTCGAGCGAGCAGGAGCAGACGCTGAACCAGATCCTCACCGAGATGGATGGCTTCTCGAGTCGGGAGGGAATCATCGTGCTGGCTGCAACGAACCAGCCCGACGTCCTCGACAAGGCGCTCCTGCGACCCGGCCGCTTCGACCGGCGCGTCGTCGTGAACCTCCCGGACAAGGCGGGCCGCGAGGCGATCCTCAAGGTCCACACCCGGAAGGTGCCGCTGGCGAACGACGTGAGCCTGGCCGAGCTCGCCGGCGCGACGCCGGGATTCTCGGGCGCGGACCTGAGAAACCTGGTCAATGAGGCGGCACTTCTGGCGGCGCGACGCGAGCAGAGCCAGGTCCGTGAAAAGGACTTCCTCGACGCCCTGGAGAAGATCGTGCTCGGACCCGCGCGTCCGATCCTCTTGAGCCACGCTGACAAGGAGCGCATTGCCTATCACGAGGGCGGACACGCGATCCTCGGCCTGGTGGTGCCGGGCGCCGACCCGGTGAACCGCGTGACGATCGTCCCGCGCGGGCAGGCGCTCGGCGTGACGTACCAGCGGCCCGACAGCGACCGTTACAACTATCCCGAAGCATATCTGCGCGCGCGGATTGTCGGGATGCTGGGCGGTCGCGCGGCCGAGGAGATCGTCTACGGCACGCGTACGACCGGCGCCGAAAGCGACATCGAACAAGCCACGGCACTGGCTCGTCAGATGGTCACGCGCTGGGGCATGAGCGACCAGCTCGGGTTGGTGCAGCTGGCGCCGCGGGAAAATCCGTACCTCGGTATCCCGACCGGTTACTCTGGCGCGAGGCCGTTCAGCGAGGATACAGCCCGGACCATCGATGCGGAGGTGCTCCGGATCATCGCCGAGAGCCACGATGAGGCGCGGCGCCTCTTGACGGCACACCGCAAGCAACTCGACGCGCTCGCCGAGGCGCTGGTGGCACGGGAGAGTCTGAACGAGCAGGAGATCCTCGAGGTCACGGGACTCCCGGCCGCGCCGTCGTTGGAGACTCGGATGCTCCCCTCTCAGGCTGCCAACGGCGGCGGCGCGGCGGGTTCGTGAGGTTTGCTCAAGGCAGCCCAGGACAGCGGGAGCTACTCCGAGCAGACGCTCGCCGACATCGTCATGTACGCGTTCCTCAATCTGAGGGCGCGGGCCCCTCACCGGATGGAAGCGCCCGCCGGCGAGTGGTGAGGCGGAGGATGCTTCCATTCGGCAATTCATCTCTCGCTGATAGCGAACGCGAGGACGAGTATTAGCCCTGGCGTTCGCCCAGTGCAAAACGATGGACCGCTTTCTTTTCACGTGTAAGCTTTTCTACCCGGTCAAAAGCAAACGCCCACCCGAACGGCGAAGCATCACGGCATTGACGGCCACGATGATTGACGAGGCGGACATCAGCAGGGCGGAAACCTCGGGACGCAGCGACCACCCCCACAGCGGATAGAAAACACCTGCTGCGATCGGGATGGCCAGAAGGTTATAGACGCTCGCCCACCAAAGGTTCTGCTTCATCTTCCGCACCGTGGCCTTCGACAGAATGATGGCGTTGAGGACGTCCAGCGGATCGGACTTCATCAGGACGATCTTCGCGGCCTCGATCGCCACGTCTGTTCCCGCGCCGATGGCGATGCCGATGTCGGCCTGGGCCAAGGCGGGTGCGTCGTTTACGCCGTCGCCCACCATCGCCACGAATTTGCCCTCCCCCTGAAGCGTCTTGACGTGCTCGGCTTTGTCCTGCGGGAGCACCTCCGCGAAAACGCGGTCGATGCCAACCGCCTTCCCCACCGCGTCCGCGACGGCTTTGTTGTCGCCGCTGATCATCGCCGTCTCGATGCCGAGGTTGCGCAGCTCGGCTACGGCGCGCTTTGCCGAAGGCTTGATCGGATCGGTTACTCCGACCACTACTGCCGCCTTCCCGTCGATGGCGAGGAGAATCAAAGTTCGGCCAGCGCTCATCAGTCGATCCATGCCTTCGGCCACGGGTGCAAGATCGATGGCTTCGCCTTTCAGGAAGCGTGCGTTCCCGACCAAAACCCTCTTTCCGCCGATGACCGCCTTTAGCCCGTGACCCGACACGTTCGCGAACCCTTCGACCTTATCGTTGGCGTTGAGGTTCCGGCGCTTGGCCTCTTCGAAAACGGCGGCCGCCAGGGGATGGCTGGACCCTCGTTCCGCCGCCGCCAGCAAGTTCATGGCCTCGTTCTCGTCAACTCCGGCCGCGGTCACGATGTCCATGACGCGCGGCTTGCCCTCCGTCAGCGTCCCGGTCTTGTCGAAGGCCACTGCCGTAATGCGCGAAGCCCCTTCAAGCGTCGCGGCGTCCTTGACAAGAATGTTATGTCTGGCGCCCAAACCCGTGCCCACCGCAACGACCGTGGGCGTTGCCAATCCCAGCGCATCAGGGCATGCGATGACGACGGCCGAAATGGCGAACGTCAGGGCCGTGACAAATGGAACGCCGCCACCCCATCGCCATCCGACAAATGTCGCGACCCCCACGGTGACCGCCAGAACCACCAGGTAACTGGCTGCCCTGTCGGCCAATCGCTGCCCAGGGGCCTTGGAATTCTGCGCCGTCTCGACGAGCCTGGCGATCCGCGCCAGCGTGGTCTCCTCTCCCACGCCCGTCGCTTTGAACTTCACCAATCCCGCGCCGTTGACCGAGCCGCCGACGACCCTGCTACCCGGCTTCTTCTCGACGGGCAGGCTCTCGCCAGTCACGAGAGACTCGTCGACCGAGGTGGTGCCCTCGACGACTTCACCGTCAACGGGCACGCGGTCGCCGGGCCGCAGCACGACCACGTCGCCACGCACCACCTCCGACGTGGGGACCTCAACCTCTTTGTCGTTCCGAAGCACGCGGGCTTTGGGCGGCACCAGATTGAACAGCGCGTGCAGCGCGTCAGAGCTGCCGCGGCGGGATTTCATTTCCATCCAGTGGCCGAACAGCACGAACGTCACCAGCATCGCTGCCGCTTCGTAGAACATTTCCTTTGACCCGATGATCGTGAGGTAAATCGAGCCAACATACGCAGCCAAGACACCGACCGCGATGAGCACCGACATATCCAGGCGTCGCGAGACCAGGGAGCGAAATGCTCCGGCCAGGAAAATCCAACCGCACCAGAAGACGATGGGCGTCGTCAGCACCAGCAGAGTCCTGGACCGAACCGCCGTGCTCAGCGGAAGATGGATGCCGAGCATTTCTCCCATGGGAGAGATCAGGACAACAAGGGCGGACAGGGCCAGCGCCACCCAGAAGCGGCTGCGGATGTCGGCCTCCATCGATGCGGCCATCGCCGGGTCCGACATATCGTGCGACATACCCGTGGCATGTCTGGAATGGAGACCGTGTGCGGAACCCTTGGTCCCAGAATCGTGCGCCGGCTGCTTCTGCAGGGGCCCCTCACGCCGTGCTGGAGACGGTTAAACCGCAGGTTCATTTGCCGAGAAAGTTGATCCGGTATGGTGAAGGTCGCTGCTGTCCATCCGTGTTCCTCTAACCATCGCCCGGATCGGGCCTCAGAGGGAACTCGATGAGCCAGTCCAAGTCATCAGTGTAAGCGCCCGCGGACCAGTTGCCGTCCTGCCAACTCCTTCGGCAACTGGCCCGCGCGGCCGCGCACTTCAATCGCCTTTCGGGTAAGCCACCAACCGCTCACCGGGCGGGGGGGTGGTGAACTTCTTGACCGTGCTCTTCACCCCATCGCTCCTGCCAGTGCTCTCCTCTGAGTCCACGCGATAGTAGTAGGTCGTTCGTGACTCGAGGTCGTCCAGGCGCACCCGAAATGTCGTGGTCGGGTGGCCCTGGTTCAGCCTGATCGGAGACTTTGCAGTCTTGTTCAGGTTCTTGGGATCCGTACCGTAGTGCACGACGCCGTAGTGATCGTCCGTCCCACCAGGGTTGTTGGTCGTCCACGTGATGATGGTCAAGTGGCCTGCGGCCATCTCGAGCTCTGGCGCCTTGACGATCTGGACGCGCTTGGCCTTTTTTGCAGGTGGAGGTACCTGGGCCGCGACGGGGTTCGAAAACATCGCGGCTGCGATCGCCGTCGTCATCACCAGTTTCAGAATCGGTCTCGTCATGGGATCCTCGTCGGTGTCTCCTTCATCGTCGACGTCTTGCAATTACGGTATCGCCGGATTGGGAAGGGGCGGGATGGCGCAGACGTTGCTCGAGCACGGCGGAAGCGTCGGCGTGGGAATGAGAGTTTCATTGCCCTGCGTCGATGCCGAGCCACCCGTACTGCACTGACCCGTAAAAGTATTGATGTTGGGATAAGGTACGGTGTACCCATCGGTCAGCGTTTGAAGGAAGGCGACGATCTGGTTCTCCTCCAGATCCGACAAACCGAGCTTACCCACGGTCATGTCGAGGTTGTTTGTGACCTCGGGCATCGGCCAGCAGTCCACTTTTTCGGTCTTTCCCGGCGGGCAGTGGCCTGACGTGACCGGGAAGGGGTACACGTCGCGGGTATTGTAGAAGTGGACGAGCTGCTTCAGGCTCTTGATGTAACCGTTGTGGAAGAACCCTTTTTGGAAGTAGGGCCCCGGAGCCTCGGTCGTGGGGCATTGTGACGGCGCCATGCCGGCGTTGCGCGCCGAGGAGACCTGGAAACGGCCGTCCCGCAAGGGCGCCTGCGAAGTCCATTCCGCGTTCGGACTTGGAGCCGATCCAAAGCCGCTCCTGAGGAACGTACCCATCCCGAGATCCCGATATCCGAATCCGTCGGGATTGGCCGTGAACCCGAGGGCGTCCGGCGTGGTCTGATAGTAAAAGGCATCCCTGGGATTGAGCGGGAGTCCTTCGTTGGTGTAGCCGAAGCAGGTGAACAGCGGATTGACCTGCGCGGCCGTGCTGGTGTCGGTCTGACCCGGCGACAGGGTCGTCCCTCTTCCGTCGAGGTGGCAAGAGTTGCAGTTGCCCTTGCCCTTGAACATGACGTAACCGGCCAGCTCGTCTGTGGTCATCGTGTACTTGCCCTTCATGTACGCATCGAACTTCGAGCTGAACGGGCTGACCTCCACGGACTTCTCGAACGCGCTTATCGACTGTCCCCAGTGATCGAAGATCACGTTCGCGCGGTTGCGATCCACCGGGCTCAGGCTCACTGGCGTCACGTTCGTGCCGAACGCTGCAGCGCCTCCGGGAGTCGAGCATATTTGCTCGGTGTTGGACGGCCACAAGATGCCAGTGAGCGAGCCCGCGCCCCACACCCGCTCGAACACCGCGACGTACTGGGACTGAGAGAGGCGCCACGCGATGCAGGCAGTATCGGGTAGACCCATCTCTTGAGTATCGACCGGAGGATGCTGTGCCTGCTCGGCGTCTGCGCTTTGCAACAGGTATCCCGTCGAGCGGCCATCCCAGAAGTTCCCGCCAAAGAATGCGTTCGCCGTGTTGTCGAGCTGGAGCATCGGGAAATAGGGGGAATACGTGTATCGCTGGGGCGTCCGCTTCCCGGCCCGGAAGTGGTATGTCCCGGGGTACGCGACCATGGTGAGGTTCACGGACGGGATTGGTCCGCCGAACCCGGCGTACGGCAAGTGGCAAGAGGCGCATGCCATGTTCTTGAGCGCGGACATGTTCACGTCGTAATTCATCAACTTGCCGAGCGTCATGATCGCCCGGTAGCCGGAGGCCTGTTGCGTGGGCGGCTGCCCTGTCACGCTCGCAGGCGGCAATGCATTCGCCTCGGCGAGCGCTTGCTGGAAGATGGATAGGACTTCGCCCTGGACCCGCGCCGTTTCCGATTCGATGTCGGCCGGGAGGATGCCGGACGGATACGGATTGTACATGGGTGGGCTTGGGTTGGCCGCGCTCGCTCCCGAGCAAGATACGAGCAGCAGCGGGACCGCGACGACGGCACACGTTTGCAGCAACACTTTCATAAAAGTATCCTGCTCTCCTTTGCGACGACGATGACGACGATCCACAATGGATCGGAGTTTCGTTCAGGTCGGGGACTCGGCAACGCTCGATCCCTTGAGGGTGCGCACCACGTCAGCAGCATCGCACGCGATCCTGTAACGATCGCGCAACAGTAGCCGCAAGTGGGCAACGTCGAGTGACGCAAAATGTCCCGGAATGTCGTCAATAGTGTCCGCAGTGACGCAAGCATGTCGAAAGTTTGCGGACTCGAGATCCGCAAGCCGTCCCTCGGCAGCGCTATGGTCAGACGAAGCGGTTGATCAGAGATCAGGAGTTTGAGCGACACTTCGTTGAACGCCAACTCCGCGGACATTCGATCGCTCCAGAGCGCGCACCACGTCGGCAGCATCGCAGGGCACACGTATCGGCGGTGGTCGGGCTCATCCAGCGACATCTCCGGACATTTCGCGCCAATCGCTGTCCGCTAACCTCAACGTCCGCTCATCCGGCGGAGTGGAACGTGGTCAGAGGAGAAACCGTCTCCGCATTCATCGCAGGCAACTCAGGCGCAAAATCGAAGAACGGCCATATCGTCGAATCGACGAGCGGCCTGGACAACGAGCGCCGGCGGCAACTACCGACGGATGGCGCGCTGCATGACTGGCCACTCTGAACGAGGGGCTCCTGCCCGATCGGCCGTCATCAACACATCTCTCTCTCGAAAGAGCAGGCGGCCGCCCGGGGTCCGGTAACAGGTGATCTTCCCAGCAGCCACCCATCGATCGACCGTGCGAATCTCCACGCGACACAGCTGTGCAACTTCGCACTTCGTCAAAAACTTCTCGCCCTGGGCGCCATCATCCGACATCGACCGGCCACGGTCGTCAGGACTTGTGACGTGCGCATTGCCTTGGCCATGTCCTTGGCCCCCCTCAGGGATCGTTGGCCTGTTCCCCACAGCATGGCCCTTCTCGCTTCGTGCGACGCTTCGCTGGATCGGACGTCCCACCGGTCGGCCGCGCACGGAGGTGGGCGGCGACAAGGCCGATTTGCAGTCGACGTGCCAGCGCTGATCAAAATAGGGACCGCCCGTGGGGGGCCGTGTGCTGATCGATTTCGGAACAGTTCCTGTCGAGCAAATGGACAGCCGCAGTCTCCTCGTGGGGACGTCTTCACGGCGCGATCCATGCTCGTGCCGGCAGCGGTGAGGATGGCGGACAGGTTCTTCAGCACCCGCTCGGTCTGCGCCTTCACGTCGCCCTCGACGACTTTGTTCGTCGCGGGGTCGCGCGCGATCTGGCCGGCGGCGAAGACGAACCCGCCCGCCTTGATGGCCTGCGAGTAGGCGCCAGCAGCAGAAGGCGCATCCTTGGTGGATACCGCCTCCTTGGAGACAGGTGTACCGACGAGCAGTGCGGCCGGAACGAGTGATGCGAGCAGGTTCTTCATGGCGTGCCCCTTTTGGAGCCGCAGCATCGCACCTCTTGAGCTCGACGGGCGTTTCAGCTCCTCTTCGCGACCAGCCGCTTGGCAATCGGCGTCTCGGCGAAGTCGACCAGGCCGTCGAAGTCCGTCGATAGGCTAAGCGCCTTCCACTTCGCGTCTTCCGCCGCCCGCGCCGAGGTGACGACTTCTGCGAGAAACACGGCATCGGAACCGAGCAGGAGGCGGAGGGGCGGCTCCTTTTCTGACGCAATCCGGAGGATCGCCTGCGCCGCCTTCGCGGGATCGCCACGCGCCGCGTCGGCATTCTTACGGAAGGCCTGGGCGAAGCTGCCGACGGTTGCCTGGTACTCTTCCCGGATCTGGTCGATGTGCATCGACGAGCCGGCCCAGTCGGTGCGGAACCCGCCGGGCTCGACGATGGTCACGCGAATGCCCAGAGGACCGACCTCGTTCGAGAGCGCTTCGGAGAAGCCCTCGACGGCGAACTTCGCCGACTGGTAGGCAGAGATGCCCACGCTAGCTCGACGTCCGCCGATGGAGGAGATCTGGATGAAATGGCCATCGCGCTGCGCGCGCAGCACCGGCAACGCCGCCCGCGTGACGTTCACGACGCCGAAGAAGTTCGTCTCGATCTGCGCGCGAAAGTCGTCCAACGCCATGTCCTCGATCGAGTTGACGTTGGCGTATCCCGCGTTGTTGACGACGACGTCGAGGCGGCCGAAAGCGGAGGTCGCGGCGGCGACGGCAGCGCGTGCGGCTGCGGCATCAGTCACGTCGAGCGCGACCGCGCGCACCCGGTCGCTGTGCTGCGCGACGAGATCGGAGAGGTCCTCCGGCTTGCGCGCCGTAGCCACGAGACGGTGGCCCGCAGCGAGCACGGCCTTCGCCAGCTCGCGGCCGATGCCGCGCGAGCTTCCAGTGATGAGCCAGACCTTCGACATGAGGAACGCTCCTTGCAGCGCCGTTGATTCGGCCCGGGCAAGCGTATGGAGGCGGAGCTGATCAAGCCAATCCAAGTCTGTCCAAGGAACAAAATCACCAGAACATCGAATGTTTCAGAAGATCAGCGCGCGGAGGGACGTTCCAGCCTCTTCTTGACCGCGAGCGTGTCGCGCAGGATGGGCAGCACGGCGCGGTCCTTCGGCCGGTTCGCCGCTTTTTTCGAGCGGATGACATCTGCCAGGGCCGCGACTGCCAGCTTCTCATCTCCCACCGCGACGAGGTGGGCGCGAGAGCGGATGGAGGAAAACGTCAGGCCACCCGAGATACGGTCGTAATGAATCTGCACCGGCACCGCGAGGCCTCCCTCGATCCATTCGACCTTGCTGAGCTCGGAGACGGGCATTGGCGCGGCACCGCCGATGGCCTTGGCAAACCGCGCCAGCTTCCACCGGTTGAGCCTGGTGTCCCGGATGAGCAGGTCGATGTCCTGGGTGGTAACGGGCGCTCCGTTCAGCATGCTCGCCGAATTGCCGATGACGACGGCTTCGAGTCTCACCGCGCGAAGCGCTTTAGCGAGTGCGATCAGCGTCTTCTCGGAAATGTCAGAAGACGTAGCGCCCATCCTTCCGGCGGGCGATGAACACGGCCCGACGCGCCGGGGGGAGGAGGAGGCTGCGCACGATCATCCGCAGGTCGCCGGGATCCACCGCTGGAAGCCCGGGCGCCAGCCGCAGGCACACCTCTGAGATCTTGCTCGCGAACCGGTCGATGTTGCGCGGCCGCCCCCCGCGCGCGCCATTCCGGCGCGACGCCGCGCTTTTCGCGACGCTCCTGCTCCTCCCTCCTCTACGACCCATCTGCCTGGCATCCACGGACGCATGATAACCCAAGCGCTTGGGTTTTGCACAAACGTAGCCGGCTCAGTTCTGACCGCTCGCTACCGCCGTTGCCCGTACCTGCCGGGGCCGAGCGACGGCCAGGATCGCGAGCGCCGCCGCCGCACAGACCGCGCCGACGGCGCAGACGCCGCTCCAACCCGCCGTCGAGAACGCCAGCGCGCCGGCGTAAGCGCCCAGGGCGCCGCCCGCGAAGTACGTCACCATGTAGACGGTGTTCAACCGGCTCCGGGCTCCTTCGCGCAGCGCAAAGATGCGGGTCTGGTTGGAGATGTGGTTCGCTTGCACGCCGAAGTCGAGCAGGATGCACCCTGCTCCGAGGCCCCAGAGCGAATCGCCGGACGACCATAGCACCGCAAAGCTCGCCAGGATGGCGAGGGTAGCGACGGCGTTGATGCGACGGTCGCCTCGCGCCTCGGCGCGCTTGCCCACGAGCGGGGCGGCAAGGGCGCCGAGCAGGCCGACCGCCCCGTACGCTCCCGCCGTGCGCGACCCGTAGTGCGCGGGGAGCGCCTGCAAGTGCAGCGCGAGCGTCGCCCAGAAGGCGCTGAACGCCGCAAACGTAAGCGCGCCCAGGGCTGCATGCAGCCGAAGCGCGGGCTCGCTCTTCACGAGCTCGCCGAGCGAGCGCAGGAGAGGGAGGTAGCGGAGCTGCGAGTGCGCCTCCGAGCGGGGCAGCCCGATGCGCAACGCTATCGCCAGCGCGATCATCAGCGCCGCCGCCACGAGGTACATGTCGCGCCACCCCCAAGCCGCGCCGAGGAATCCCGAGAGGGTGCGTGAGAGCAGGATTCCGGACAGGAGGCCGCTCATCACGGTGCCCACGGCGCGTCCGCGCTCGCCGGGCGGGGCAAGGTTCGCTGCGAGCGGCACCAGGATCTGGGGGACGCACGTCGCGATGCCCATGACGAGGCTCGCGGCCAGGAGCCAGGGCAGATTCGGCGAGAGCGCGATCGCCAGAAGCGCGACCGAGACCGCTCCGATGCATGCGACGACGAGGCTGCGCCGCTCGCGCGCATCGCCCAACGGAACGACGAGGAGCATTCCCAGCCCGTACCCGACCTGCGTCAGGGTCGGAACCAGCCCCACCGCGTGCAGGCTCGCGGAGAAGGAGCGGGCGATCTCCGGCAAGAGCGGCTGGTTGTAATAGAGGTTCGCGACAGTCGCACCCGAGGCGATGGCGAGCGCCCAGACGAGGCGCCGGAAGGTGCGCTCGGGCGCATGCGGCACGCCTTCGTCCACGAAGCAAAGATGCGGACCGCGGCTGCGCGGTTCAAATGCGATTCGAGCAATGCGTGGTCCCGGATCGAGAGTGTGAATCTTCCTGGTGCGGCCGCCATCCGACAGTCTGGGAAGAGAAGTGAGGTAGCAATATGAAGAAAAGAATCGTATGGGCGGCGTTCGCCGCACTGGCGATCGTGCTGGCCATCAGCGCGCCCAGCCAGGCACAAGGGGTTCGCGGTCACGGCTTCGAGGGCGGTCACGGCGGTGGAGCCATGGAGCATCATGGCTTCGAAGGGCACCCCTTCGAGGGACACGACCTCGATGGGCACCACTTCGAGAGACACGATTTCGACCGTCATCGTTTCGGGGGACGTGACTTCGGGTTCGGCCCCGTCTTCCCGTACTTCCCACCGGATTACTCGCCGGATGAAGTGGCTCCGAGCTACTGGTACTACTGCCCAAGCTACGGGGCGTACTACCCGAGTGTAACGAGCTGCCCGGAGGCGTGGGTAACGGTACCGGCTGAATGACGACGCTGCGAGCGGTTCATCGCCGTCGAGTGCGGAGTCGCATCAGCGGGGTGTGAGGATGAAGGAGTATGCGTCGAAGCCGCGGAGGGAAGCCGCAACGAGGATTTGTCCGGAGCCGTTGATCGCCTTCGCGTCGTACACCCAGAGATCCGAACGGCCCGTCATGTACGCCAGGTCCCAGAGCCGCCCTTTCATCCACACCGCTCCCCGAGGAACAGTGTCGAGCTGACCAGCGTTCGCTAGATCGCTACGTGAGACGTGGATGCCGATGAACTTGCCGGTGCCGCCGTGATCACGGACCGCCCTCCCAAGGGCCCCAAGGCGCGTCGCGACTTCGACCAAAGTGACGCACTCACCAGGATTGGGCCTCTCCCAGATGCCAGCGACTTCCAGGCCCGCGCCGCGCTCCTGGAGAAAGCTGTCGCCCTTGGCGACCCACGAGCTGCCAAGGCCGCGGGCGAATCGATCCTCAGCCTGCTCGCTCAAACCTACCAGATTGGCCGCCCCAGACTGCGGGTGCTCGGGGCGAGGCCGCGGATGGTCTGGGAGGGCGGACACTCTGAACTTTTCGGTGACTACGATTTCGAGGAGAAGCGGATCCGGATCTGGATGCGCACAGCCGTGCTCGGGAAGGTGACGTCCTATCGCGGCCTGCTACACACGCTTTTGCATGAGTTCTGCCATCACCTCGACCGGGAGGGCTTCGGCTTCCTGGAGACGCCGCACACCCGCGGTTTCCACGCCCGCGTCGACGACCTCTACCATCTCGCGCTCGCTACCCCGCCCGAGAACCGTCGGCCGCTGGTCTGGATCCGCATGGGCAGCGCCTGGCGTGTCGACTGGTCAAAGTTGAGATCCTCTCGCTCCGGGGGCTGAACGTGAAACTCATCCTCTTCGGCGCCACCGGCATGGTTGGTCAAGGCGCCTTGCGCGAGTGCTTGCTCGACCCCGACGTCACCCAGGTGCTCTCGGTCGCGCGCGGCTCGACCGGGCAGAAGCACGACAAGCTGCACGAGCTGCTCCACAAGGACTTCACCGACTTCTCCGCGCTGGAGCGCCAGCTGACCGGCTACGACGCCTGCTTCTTCTGCCTCGGCGTCAGCTCAGCGGGCATGAGCGAAGCCGACTACGCGCGCGTGACCTACGACTTCACCCTTGCCGCCGCGAAGGTGCTCGCGAAGGCGAACCCGCAGATGACGTTCATCTACGTCTCGGGCACCGGCACCGACAGCTCCGAGAAAGGGCGCTCGATGTGGGCGCGGGTCAAGGGTCGCACCGAGAACGCGCTGCTGGCGCTGCCGTTCAAGGCGGCGTTCATGTTTCGCCCGGGCTTCATTCAGCCGATGCACGGCATCGTCTCGAAAACGAAGCTGTACCGCGTGGTCTACGCCATCAGCGCTCCGGTCTTCCCCGTCCTCAACGCCGCCTTCCCCAAGGCCGTCACGACCACCGAGCGCGTCGGCCGCGCCATGTTGGCGGTCGCCAAGAGCAGCTTCGGCAAGACGCTGCTCGAGAATGACGACATCAACGCGCTCGCTGCCGGAAGTGCTTGATGTGCTATCTCGCCCTCGCCGCCGGCTGCCCCACCCCCTCGCACCAGTTCCATGCCGCGGTCGAGAATCCGCTCCGCCCTGAGATCAATTTAGCCGTAAGCGGTAGCCCGACGTAGCATTCTGTTCATGCAGCCTTCCTCGACCATGTCGCGGCGCGAACCGGCCGTTCTGCTCGCCATGACTGCCCTTGCGCTCGTGCTCTCCGGGATCGGCCCGAAGGACCGGTTCACCTGGTTTCTCGAAGTCGCGCCCGTACTCATTGGAGCACCCCTGCTGGTGTGGTTCTCGCGCCAGGTGCCGCTCACGCTTCTCGTATGCCGGCTGCTGTTCCTGCACGGGTTGATCCTGATGATCGGCGGCCACTGGACATACGCCGAGGTGCCGCTTGGCTTCTGGATGCGGGACGCATTTGACTTCGCCCGCAATCACTACGACCGCATCGGTCACTTTGCACAGGGCTTCGTGCCCGCGCTGCTCGCTCGGGAGGTCTTGCTGCGCAAAACGCCGCTCACACGCGGCAGATGGCTCTTCTTCCTCGTCACCTGCATCTGTCTGGCGGTCAGCGCGTTGTACGAGCTCATCGAGTGGTGGACCAGCGTGGCCACCGGGACCGCGGCCGATGCATTCCTCGGCACGCAGGGCGACCCCTGGGACACGCAATCAGACATGTGCATGGCCCTGGTCGGAGCGATGTGTGCCCAGGTGCTGCTCGCGCGGCGGCAGGATCGCGAACTGGCGGCGCTGGACGCGCCGGCCGCGATCCCGCACGCCGCTTGAGGGAGAGTTCAGCCCGACGCAGTGCCTCATTGGAGCGATTTGGACCCGACCGTCACCTCGCGGCGTTCCCAGCCAGGCTCTTCCAATATCCGGAAGACGAAGCGGGCGAGATCAACGCGCGAGATCGGCCCGGGTGGAAGCTCTGTCGCACCCACCGCCACGATGGAGCCGGTCGGCCCGTCATCGGTCAGCCGCGTCGGCCGTAAAATCACATACGGCAGACGGCTCACCCGGACGGTGTCTTCGGCCCGGCTGATGTCTTCGAACATCTTCTTATGCGTCGCACGAGTGATGACGGAGCGGAGCTCGGACACACCCTGCGCCTGCATCGCGCTGTCGCCGGCCCCGAGCCACGAGACGAAGATGAAGCGCTTGAGGGATTTGATGGCTTGCAGCTCCTGGACCAGATTCCGCACACAGGCCGTCATCACGGGCTTGGGTGAGCCCATGGCGGACAGGACAAATCGGCATCCCGCTACTGCGGTCTGAATGTTTTCTCCGGTCCCGGCATCGCCTTTGATGAGGGTCAAGTTGTAATTGGCGCGTGTGATCTTTTTGGGACTGCGGACCAGGGCGCTCACCTCGAAGCCACGCTCTAGAGCGGTTGTGACCAGGTGTGTGCCTAACCTGCCACTCGCTCCCAGAATGGCCATCCGGCTCATGGTCAGTCACCCTCCGATCTGCCTTTTCAAACTTGGCAGGGAGCTTAACACCCCACGGGCACGGCTTCTTTGCCTGCAGGCTCGGAATCGATCACTGGTGGGAGGCGGCCGGCCACGGCTATGCTGCTCAAAGTGGAAGCCGGCCTCAGTGTTTCTTCCGCAACCGACCTCGACCTCGCGCCGCTGGAGTGCGATCTCGCCGATGCACGCCGGCACTTGCCCGCGGCACCGGAAGAGACTCTCATCGACTTCGCCGTCCGCCAGCTTCGCGCGCGGCGGCGCCTTACGAATCTTCTCGCGTTTTATCGCGCGTATCCCTGCAGGTTGGCGCATCTTCACCTTCTCGCCGCGTCCGCGGTGGCCTTGGGACGCTTCTGCGGCTTCTCCCCGGCGTACGACGAGATGGGAGACGCCTTCATGCCGGTGACACCGGATGGATTGCCCCGCGGTGCTGCCTGGAGAGCGTACGCGGAGGCCTGCTCCGCCGGCCGGCCGGTCGAGATCCGCGACGAGCTGTGGCTCGAAGCTCACTACTCGGACCTCGCGGCCGTGCGCGAGGCGGGGCTGGAAGCGCGGTTCTACGCCGAGGCCCAGGGGCGAGCCGAGCCGACCTGGCGCCTTCTGGCCGAGCACATGGAGATCGCGCTCGGCACCCGCCTGATGGTCCGGTCGGCGCTGTCCGGGGCGCTTGCCTACGAGACCGTGGTCGCGCACACGTTGGCCGCGGGAGTGACGCGCCTCTTCCGTACCGGGTGGTGCCTGCTCGGCCGTTACGCGAGCGAAGCGATGCGAGCGCTGTTGTTCCCGGCGCGCGAACCGGCGCGCGGGATCGTTTCCGATCGAGACGCCGCGCTCGCCTTGCTCGCCCAGACATGGTCGTCCTTCCGTGCACGGCACGTCTACCGCCGTGGGCTTCGAGCCCGTGAACGGGGTCGCCGGGCGGACGGGGACGCATGGCCGTTGCTGGCGCAGGTGCTGGGAAACCAGGTCCAGGAGGTCGATCCGCTCATCGTGCGCTTCTACTCGAATCCTTCCAGATTCTCGGTCCGGGCCTCGCTGGAGCTGCATACGCTGGCGGCCCGCTTCTGGTCGCGGTTGGCGACGTTCCTGATCGGCCAAGGCTTGTACGAGAGCGACGGCGAGTTTGACGCACGCTTCCGCGTATTTCAGCGCGCCGACGGGTCGATGCACTTTTGCCGTGAGCTCGACGCCGGCGGCGTCCTGCGCGTATTCGATTCCGACTTCGTGGTGCGCTCCCACCGCGGCCGGCCCACGCTCTTCGAGGTGTTCGTCGATGAAGGCGTCGAGGTCGCGATGAGCGTCATGCCGCTCCAGGGCGGCGGTCTATCGATCCGCGGCAAGGAGATCCGCGTACGCGGGCTACCTCTGCCCGTCCCGGGGTTGCGGGTCGAGTTTCGCTCGGCGGTGCAACGCGATCCGCAGGCAGGCGAGTTGCTGCGCATCGACGGATTTCTTTTGATGCAGCCCGATACGCGCCTGGGTCATCTGCTCTTGCGAGGGCTCCTGCGACGGCCCGAGCAACTTGCCTGCATCCACTACCGGGTGCGCGAAACTTCCACTGCATCAGGCTGATCGCCGAGCTGCTACTCGCGGCCGCTCCCCAACCAGCTCCGCGCCGCCCCTGGCGCCGGCGGAAAGCCGAGCAGCCTTCTTGCGAAGAAGGCAAAGAAGCGGAGCCTGCTCCGCCTTGGCGCGCACGCCCGCTCATCGCCGGCGCACCAGAGCCGCAGCGTCTCGAAGCTCCATTCGGTCGCGAGCTGCAGGAGCCGCCGGAAGAACAGCAAGTCGAGCAGCCGTCCCAGCCCGCCATGACGGTGCTGGTAGTCGTAGACCGTCTTGAACCAGGTCCCCCCTGGGCGGACCTCGTAGAGCCAGATGCCGCGCCCATCGCGGATGATCGACTTCCAATCGCCGGAGTCGAACTCGAACGTCGAATGCCGCAGGGGCGCCGAGTGCAAGTACCTGCCGACACCCTTCACTTCCACCCCAAACGCGACCGCGGTTCGATAGTCCATCAGGTGGTAGCCGCGGTCGTCCTTCTCGCTCAGATAGTCGATGCGTGTGAACCGGATGTCCCACGCCACGTGCAGCACCGGGTCCTGGCTCCGCTGCCAGACCAGCTCGACGGGAGCGGGGATCAGCGCCTCGACGACGATCTTTCGCTCTGGCCGGCTCAGGCGACGCTCGGTGCGGCTGCTTGCGCTCGGCGAAACCGGAGCCAGCCAGCGAGGTCGTGCAGGAAGAAACCAAATGCACCGATGCCCATCCCGGTCATGTAGATCCGCAACAGCGTGGGCACGGCGGGCGGGTCGAAGACCACGGCGGTGGGGAGAACGCGGTCCGGCCAGACAGACTGCGCAACCGAAAGCAGGTACGCGCCGATGAGCAGGGAGAGCACGATGTGCATGAAGTACTCGCCGCGCGGCAGCCCGCCCTGGGAGCGACGGCTGTCCTGTTCCTCCCAGACATCGGACCACGCCACCAAGACATCGGCGCCGTAGAGCAGAAGCAAAAGCAAGAGCGCGGCGCCGTGGAAACGCAGGTTGGCGACGGCTACGAACTGTGACGCATAGATGAAGTGCCGCACCGTGTGCCACAGCACCTCGCGCTGACACTCCGCACGCTGCCGCAGCCGGCAGCGGAAGATGTGGAAGTAGAGGACGTCGAAGAAGCCGAGGTGACCGGCGAGGAGGAGGATGTAGAAGGCCGCGACCATCGGAGCCACTACAGGCGTTCTCGCATGAGCTACGCGGCTGCGCCAAGAAAGTCGGCGTCTTCCCGCCGCTAACCTCGAGAAAATCTCCACCAGAGGAAGCCTGCGGCTGCAGCCGGGACGGCGAAGACCAGAAGGAAGATCGGAGCCTCGTCAGCGACCGAATAGCCTGCGCGCGCGACGCCGACCCACAGGTTCACGCCGGCCGCAATCAGCCAGACCGGGATGAAGCAGCTCGCGGCGATGGCCAGCGCCGAGGACGACCCGCCTCCGATCCAGCACCCGAAGACGAGGAAAACGCCGAGCAGCAGGAAACCTCCTGCGAGGACCTTGATCGTGTGCATCGAGCCTCCATGTAGCTGCGCGGGGCCGTTACTGAAGCGCCACCACACAGCGCGGCGCGCAGGGGCGTGCTTTGTCGTAGCATGCAGCAGTCCACCCGGGGGGACCAGGTGACGGAACACTCCTCTGACGTTCCAGGCCGTGAAGCCTCACGGCCTCTGCGAATGCTCGTCGCCTCATCCCTGGGCATCGCCACCGGGATCTTCGCGTTCGCGGGCGCTGCCGGGCTCATGGGCTCTTGGCCAGCAGCGCTCGCCATCGGGGTGCTGGCTGTGGCTCTCGCGACCCGGGCTTTCTGGAAGCATCCCGTCGTCGAGCTCGATGAATCCGCCTGCTCTCCGGGACTCAAGATCGTCTCCGGCCTCGCCACGCTCGTTGCCATCGTGGAGATCGCCCGCCTCTCCGTTTTCATGATCGCTCCAGCGCAGGTCGGCTGGTCCGCGGTGCCATCCAGCGACTGGGAGGTCCGCCACTCCTGCCTCTCCGCCTACTTCATCGCTGCGCAGGCGGCGGGCGAGGCGCCCAACATCTACGAAGGCTCTCTCTATACGGCGCCGGACGACAACCCGGCGGCCCCGCGGAAGCCGCGCATGCTGGGTCCGTTCCGGATCGATGTCTACGAGTACCCGCCCCCGTTTCTGACCCTGCCGCGTGCGCTCCGGGTGCTGGTCCCGGATTTCATCCGGTTCCGCGCGCTTTGGTTCGGGCTCAATGCGGGAGTCGTGCTGCTTGCGATGGTGGTGGCAGCCCGCTCGCTGGGGCGGGTTGCGGGAACACGCGCGCTCCTTCTCTCGCCGCTGGTCTGGGCTTCCCTCCCCACGCTCAGCACCTTGCAGAAGGGAAACGTCCAGGCGCTGGTGATCGCCGTGTCGATGCTCGCCATGCACCTCTTCGAGCGGCGACGCCGGGCGTCTGGAGGAGCGCTGCTGGCCTTCGCGACCGTGAGCAAGCTGTTTCCGGGCATGCTGGCCGTGTACCTGCTCGCGCGGCGCCAGTGGCGGGCGCTGGCGTGGACGGCGGGGTTGGGCGGCGCGCTCGTCCTGCTGACGCTTCTGGACCTCGGCTGGCCGCCATTTGCAGACTTTCTCGGCCATCTCCCAGGGCTCGTCGGGGGCGAAGCGTTCCCCGCGTTCCGGAATCCCTCCGCTACGGCCGTCAACTATTCCCTGCCCGGGATCGTGTTCAAGCTGAAGCTCTTCGGCCTCGCCGGCATGTCCTTCGGCGTGGCGAAGACGATCGGGTGGATCTACACGGTAGCCGCGATCTGGGCGACGGTGTTCCTTGCGCTCCGGCCATTGCGCGATGGCGAGAAGCCGCTGGCGTGGATCGCCATCCTGATCCTGGCCACTCTGCGCAGCCCGTTCCTCCCGCAGGCCTACGCGGCCTTCCCTCCCCTCTGGTTGCTCACGCTGCTGGCCGCCACCTACGCCCCCAGCACGAAGGTGATGTTCCTGACGCTTCTGGGTTGGTTGAGCCTCAACGTGTTCTGGCCGCTCGACTGGGGGATGGCTCCCCGACTGCTCGCAGTGCTGACCACGCTGCCACAAGCGGTCACCATCGTTCTCGCAGTGCTCGTCTTGCGGCGCGCGGCTGCGAGCCGACCGAGAGCCTCGCGTACGTTCGCAAGCGAAGGCGCGACCATCCCTGCAATCAGCTGACCGTCGTCAGTTTTTTGGAAGCTGCACGACGAAGCGGGTGCCCTCGGCGAGCGTCGAGGTCACCTCGATGCTGCCGCCGTGCGCCAGCACCACCTCGCGCGCAATGAACAGCCCGATCCCGAGATGGTGGCGGCCCGAACGCGAACGCTTGGCGCGCCGGACGCGTCTGAATGGCTCGAACAGGCGTCGCCGCACGTCGGGCGGGATCGGCTCGCCCAGGTTGTGCACCGAAAGCGTCCACTGCTCCTCGCCGCCCCTGCTCTCGATCGTTACCGGGGTGCCCTCGCGGCCGTACTGGAGCGCATTGGCGACGAGGTTCGACACCACCCTCTCCAGCCGATCCGCATCCCAGCGGCCATTTCCGTTGCCCTCGAAGCGAAGGCGGATCTCCCGATCGGGCAATCCCGCGCGAAGCTCCTCGACAATCCGTTCGCACAGCTCGTGCGCGTCCATCGGCGCCTGCGTCAACTCCATTCCCCGCACGTTTGTGATCTCGATCAGGTCCCCGATGATCCGGTCCATCCGCTTCGCGCTCGCCACGATGCGGCCCGCGATCTGGACGCCTTCCACCGAGAGCCCCGCTTCCTGCCCGAGCGCAAACGCCCCCATCAGGATGGCGGAAAGGGGATTTCGCAGATCGTGGCTGACGATCGCCAGCGCCCGCTCGCGCAGCTCGAGGCTTTGCTTTTGCTTCCTGGCCTCGAGCGCTTCTCCTCGCTTGGGCGGCCCGGCGGCAGTCTCAGTCCTCGCGGCCGCGCGCTCACGGCCGCCGGGGGACCCGTCGGACGTCTTGAAGAACGGGTTCGATTGGAGCGAGCCGCCGATGATGACCACCGGATGCGCTCGCTGGACGTCCAACACCACCGCACCGTTGTACTGGCGCGTCTCGTACGCACAGAGTATCGGGTCGGGGTATTTCGCCAGGACCTGGTTCAAGCGCGCCTCGTACGCGATCCACTCGTGCCAGGTCTTCTGATCCGCATTGTGAAAATTCATGTGGGCGACGAAGCGGACGAGCGGAAAGCGCGGCGCGCGTCTCTGCACGACCTCCTCCAGCAGCGCGAGCATCGCAGCGGGATCGAACTTTCCACCTCGGAGGTAGGTCTCCGGCCAGGTGCGCAACTCGAATCCCCCGCTTCTCTCCAACTCGGCCACCCGGATGCCGTCCTGCTCGAATCGTCGGGCATAGTTGTCGCGCTCGGCGGGATCGACGATGTGGAAGGCGAGCTCCTTCCGTTCGAGCCCCTCCTGAACGAACGAGAGCGTCACGCGGTGCTCGTCCTCCGGCCCGTCGAAGAATCCGCACACGTGCCGCTGGCCACCGAGGATTGCCCCGGCCAGATGGATTGGCTGCGAGGCGCTCACGCTCATGGGATCCCCATTTGCTTCCCCGCCAAGATGTTGGATGCTGCAGGCGCCGTCTTTCAGAAAGCGGATCGCGCATTTCAAGAACCGATCGTCGGCCCGGCCTCAGCGACGATGCTCCCGCCAGTAGGCGGCCGGGTGCGACTGCTCAAGCGACCCGTCTGCGGGTGGCGACCTTGGCGCGCGGTGCGCGTGACGATGCTGCGGCGGACCGAGGCAGTCAATAGGCATTGAAGCACCTGTAAGGGTCACTTCTTTTTGTTGCTGACTGTTTCAGTCACCGGCTGCGGATCGGGAGATCGTTCCCCGGATCCATGAAGTGATTGACCTCCAGCCGCTCAAGTCGTCGCCCCAGCATCAGGTCGGACGATCCGCAGACCGAGCAGCGCCGAGGTGATCCTACCCAGCGCGCCCAGGAAGAAGAGCAGCTGCGTAGCCACGAACAGGCCCGCGCGCGTGGCGAGGACGTGGGCGAGCGCCGCGCCCAGAGTGGCGGCAAGTCCCGTTGCGAGGCCGCCCGCCGACGCAAACGCTGCGAGGAAGTAGGCCCGCTCCCGCGGGCCAGAATGCGCGATCGGCAGCGAGGAGGCAATCAGGGTGTACCCGGCCGTCAGCACTCCGCAGAGGGCGGCATCGACGGCGAGGAGCCAGAGGACGCCATCGGTCGCGAAGAACCAGAGCACAGGCGAAAGGCTGAGGCCCACTGCGCAGGCGACGAGCACCGGCCCTTCACTCCGACCCGGGCGAGCGCCTGCTTGCTTCGGAGAGTGGATCCGGCGATGCCTCTCAGCGGCGGAGGGCCTCCAGCTCGATGACCCGGACCTCGCGGCGGTCCGGGAGGATCCGGTAGACCAGGCGCCAGCCTTGCACGTCGACCTGAAGCAGCGAATCCTTCATCGAGCTCCAGAATGGGCTCGATCCGGGAATAGTGCTCACCACGTCGGCGATCTGTTGGACGGTGCGGCGGATCTCTTGCCGTGGTCCGTCGGGGATCGCTTCCAGTTTGACCTCGAAATGGACGGAGTACGTCACGCGCCGACCCATTGTCCGAGGAATTCACCTGTGACCACCAAATAGGTGTGCACCTGTACGAATTCCAGCAAGAGGAGCCGGCTACTTGCCGCGCACTTCAGTGACGCGGAGTTTTTCTCCATCGCAAGTGTAGAAAAATGACCAGCCGCGAACGACTACGCAAAGGCGGCTGACGCGGATGGAAGCCCAGAACGCGCTGTCCGGAGGAATGCCCTCCATGCCTTCGGAGATCTCTTCCAGCCGAAGACGCGCCTCTTGCCGGACGTACACCGGAGTAGCTTCCACAACATGGTCATCCATGACGACGCGGCGACCCATGGCAACACCCCCGAGCGTCCCTCTCGCCATCAACGATCAGGGGTGTGACCACCCAGATTCAAGCCTTGACAGGCGCACCACCTGTCCCCTGGTGCCTCTCAAGGCCAACTGAAGAGACAGGCTTCTCTTCTCTCTTGCGCAAGCGGCCGGAGCGACGCTCCGGCGCTCGCAGGGGAGCCGGGTCGCCGACTGGCGTCGATCAGTACGCCGCTTCCATGATTCCCAACAGCTCCTTCTCCGAGCATCCGGGACCCGCCACCGGTCTGACTGCCTCGACCAGGTCCTCGCGGCGCAGTCCGTAGACAGCGATGTGCTGCGGCAGACCGAGCTCCGCGATCAGCAACTGCACCGCTGCGGCGGCGGCTTCAGCCGTGGCCGGGACTGCTCCCAGGACCGTGGCGATGCGCTGCAGCGGTTCGGGACGGCGCGTGATGAAGAAGCGCATCGCGTGCGGCAGGAGAAGACAGGAGGTGACGCCGTGCGGGATGTCGTGCCTCGAGCCGATGCGCTTTCCCAGCGTGTGGCTCAGCCCCTTCGCGGCGGGGCCCGGCAACAAGTACGACAGCCAGGCGCCAACCTGGCAATCGGTGCGGGCGGCGCGGTCGGGCGGCTTCTCCTTCACCGCGCGCAGGCCTTTGGAGAGGAGGCGTAGCCCTTCCAGCGCGGCCGCGTCGGGCAGCGGGTGTTCACCCGGCGCGAGCATCGTCTCCACCGCGTGGTCCACCGCCCGGATTCCGGTCGAGAGCCAGAGGTCGAGCGGCGTGTGCGCGGCGAGCGCCGCGTCATAGAACGCTGCCTTCGGCACCAGCTCCGGAGCGGCCACCCCCACCTTCTCCTTCGTGCCTTCCGCGGAGAAGCCGGCCGAACCAGACAGCTCCGCGACCGAGAGAGTGGTCGGCACGGCGAAGTGAGGGAGCACGGCCTTTCCCGTCAAGCGCACGCCGCGGGCCTTCGACAGGGCGTCGGGCTCCGCCAGATCGACGCCCGCTGCCAGCGACCACGCCACCGCCTTGGCGGCGTCGATGGGCGAGCCTCCACCGACCGAAAGGAGCGCGTCGGCCCTCGCTTCGCGCACTTCGCGCGCCGCCCGCGCCACTTCGCGCGCCGGCGCGTGCTGGCCAATGGCTGCCATCTTTCCGACCAGGCGCGCGCCAACCGCCGCCTCCACCGGCGCCAGCACCGCCGGGTTTCGGGCGATGCTGCCCGTGGTGATCAGGAACACGTGTTTGACGCCGGCGCGGGAAAGCTCGGCGTCCAGCGCCGAGACGGATCCCTCGCCCCAATGGATGGTCCCCGGGTTCAGGTACTGGAACGTGCCACCCATGCTGCACCGCCCCTTGAAGGGGACGGACCATATCGCTTCGGGGGTCCGCGCCAAAATGGAGAACGATCAGGGCGACCCCACCTCCACCACCACCTCCGCGGGCGCGCCCGGACGCAGCACTGCCGCCGGATTCACTGCCGGGCCCACGAATTCCAGCAGGGCCGAGCCGTCGCTGGCGCTGATGAACTCGACGCGCGCCGGAAATACCCACTGTGCCGCGCGGACGAAGGCCCGCTGCCCCGCGTGAAGCTGGTCGAGATCTTCCCGGTGGAAGTTCGCGACGATCCACACGTCGTCGGATTGGAGGATCGAGACGAGCCGGTGCGATCCGCCGATGACCTCGTAGGGGCGCGCGTCGATCTCCACGACCCGACCCTCGACCGGAGCGCGCACCGCCGGCCGGCCGAGCATCTCGATCAGCGACTCCCCCTGCTTCACGAGCTCGTTGTCGGCGACGAGCACCCGGCGGACAGCTCCATGGCGGCCGGCGGAAACAGGGATCACCTGGCCTTCGATCTCGGCATCCCGGGTGGTCACCTGCGTTGGCGAAGGAAAATTCAGTGAAGTGGTGTTCATGGCTGGCTCCGGGCTGATGCATTGGCTCCTTTCACGCCGCGTGCCGAATCCCCTTCCCTCTGGGGCGCCCAGCGGGTGTCGGATTCACGAACAGGATGGCAAGGGGGAATGCCGACTCTTCCAACACCTCCGCGCACATGGCCGCACGTTTCCGGCCGGCTGCTTTCTTGTCCGAAGGTCGGAGTCGGGTATCGTCGATGTAGGAGGTCCACGATGTCGATGCGGCTCTTCTTCGTTCTGCTCACGATGGGTGGCTCGGTGTACCTTCTCTTCCGAGAACAGGGCGACCGCCGCCTGGCGATCGGAGCGTTGGCGGCCTCCTCCATCGGCTTCCTGCTCCAACTGAACGTGATCACCCTTCGCCTGCAGTATGCGCGCAGCCTGGTCTGGGCCGCCATCGCCGTCTGCGCCGGCCTGATCTGGACCCGCGAAGGATCGAAGAACGGCGCGACCGTGGCCGCAGCGATGGCCTTCGTCTCCACCCTGACCGTCGCGCTGTCTCTCCGGCTGTTGCGATAGCCGCGGCACGATCCCGGAAATACAACCGCGCCCGGGGCGTTCGATCCAGCGATGCTGAAGGACATCGAGCCGGCGACTCCCGACGACGGGCGTCGCCGGAGCTAGCATCTTCAGCGGAAGTTTCCCGAAACCACCACTCCGGTGGGCGACACGCCGACGCTTACGTTCGGATCCTCGGGCTTCGCTGGCTTCGAGAACAGCACCGCCAGGCCGGCGCCGGTCGAGATCACGGCCGCTCCACCCATCAAGACGGTGAGCACCGTGCGCGCGGTATTCGACTGCGGCGGCGACTGGGTCACCAGGCTGCGGCCGCTCCGGTACGTCGTCCGCTGCTGCGGCTCGTCCATGGAGAGGAGGATTGCGCCTGCCCCGGCCAGCGTGCCGAGCGTAACCAGCGCCGCCACCGTGGCCGCGCGATCGCTCGGGGCGCTCGCGTCGGATCGTGGCGGTGGGGGGGCAGGAACGCTCGCCGGCTTCTCCGTCACGCTCGCCGGCCGCGCGACCGGCGCGGCCTTCTTCGCTCCGGCAGCCGCCTCCTGCAACTGCCGCTGGACGATCGCGGGCTCCCTCGCCGCCAGGGCGCAGGAGACGCTGTCTCCGCCTTCGCAGCCCTTCCTCAGAAGCTCGGCGACGCGGCTGGCCTCGTCAGTGATTCCAGCCAGGCGGCGGCAGCTCTTTCCGTCTCCCGCGCTGCACGCCTTCTCGCGGGCCTCGGCGGCGAGCTTCGCGCTGGCGGGCACGCCCTCGCCGTCTTCGAGCATGCGCGCAAGCCGGACGCAGGCCGCCGCATTTGCGGAGTCGCAGCCGCGCTGGAGCGCCGCCGTGGCGCGAGCCGGATCGCGCGCCTCGCCCTGCAGCCAGCGATCGCCAGCCTCCGCGCAAGCGTCGGACGCGCCGGTGGAGCAGGCGCGATCGAGGTACTCGAGCGCTGCCTTCGGATCCTTGGCGTCGTCGGCCGCGCGCGAAAGCTGCACGCACGCCTGTGCCTCCTTCACCTCGCAGTCGAGCGACAGCTCGGCGCGCGCGCGCAGCTCAGCGGAAGGCAGCAGGGCGACGAGCGGGGACACCTTGTCGAAGCCGTAGGTGCCCGCGAACCGCACCAGCATCTCGATCTTGGCCGGGTCGGGGACCGACCCGAGCGGCAGCACCTTGCGCAGCCGCGCCGCGTCGCGGCCTTCTTGCACCTCGGCTGCGCGTTTCCCGGCGGCATAGGCCTCCCACTGCTGTGCCCGGCTGGCGGCGATCTCGCGAAAGGGGTTCTGCCCGCGCATCCCCGCCAGGCGGCGCCACGCCTCAGCGGCCTCTTCGGGCCTCTCCTTCCCATAGGCTTCGACCGCGCGCGCCCGATCCCAGGCGATGAGCACGTTGGCATTCGCCTCCAAGCTCGGCGCTGCATCCTCCGGCGGCGGTTCGGCCGGCGCCGGCACCTCGGGAAGCGGCGCAGTGCTGATGGCGACGGCAGCCGCCGCCAACGGCTGATGGCGCGAGCGCAGCAGATCGCCCGCGGCCCCCTCGATCGCTTCCGCGAGCTCGCGCCGGGTGCTCGCCGTGGCCGAGGATCGTTGCACCAGGTCCCCGCTGCGGTCGCGCAGCTCCAGCCATGCGCGATAGCCCAGGCCTCCGCGCGAGACCTTCCCGGAGACGACGAAGTCCGCATCGAGGTCGCGGTCGACGATGCGGGCCTCGGGCGCCACGCGGCGCACGGCTTCCAGAACGCGATCGCTCAGCTCGGCGGCAGCGACCGGGTGGGCGCGCGAGCGCAACTCCAGCACCGCGATGGTCTCGCCCAGCGCGGCTGCCGCGCCCAGGGCGATGCTGGCGACGAAGAACGAAGGGACGAGCGGCCTCATACGGCACCTCCGTGAAAGACGGTCATTCACAGCGCAACGGCCCCGCCGGCTCGGCGAAGCAGGTCAGCTCGTACCCGCTCTCGGCCGCGCGCCGGCCCATCTCCTCTTCGCCGATGGCGCCGAACCGCGCCCGCAGCGCCGCCTGCGCGATCTCCTGCAAGCGGGGACTGAGGATGATCTGAAAGACGAGATCGTCGTCCGGCGCTTGCGCGCGAGCGTGCCCCAGGGGATCGCCGAGTGCCGCGTTCAGCGCGGGATCTCGCACGAGCCGCGGCACGCCCGCGCAAGGCGGACCAGGCAGCTCCACCACGCGCCCGCCTTCGAGCGCCAGGACGGAGAGGACCTCCGCGCTTCCGCCGGACAAGCGCGAGACCACCAGGCACGCGCCGGAGTTGCGCAGGTGGGCCGCAAGCTCGTCCGGGCTGCGCGGCACGAGCACGCGCATGCGCACGCCATGCATCGCGGTGGAATCGGCGGCGATGCGAGCCAGCGGCGGGGCAGGAGCCGGAGCGGGCTGCGGAGCGCTCGCAGGCGGCGACGGCCGGGCCGGGACAGCGGGCTTCACCGGCGACGGCGGGGCAGGATCGGGCCTGGCAACCGGAGGCGGCCTGGGCAGCTGTACGATCCGGATCCGCTTCTCCTGCTTCTTCGGCTCGGGCACGGGGATGGGCGCGGGCTGCCGCGCCCGCGGCCAGGGAAGCGTCGAGACCAGCCCCGCTCCGGCCAGGGCCAGCAGTTGCAGACAGACCGCCCGGAGGAGGCGGGGCGGCGCTGCGCCGTCAATGGCTGGAAGGCTGTGCATCCGCGCTCATCCCCACCACCAGCTCCGCGGCGCCCGAGGAGCTCACCTGCGCCAGGCAGGCCTCCTGGGCAGCGCCGAGGTGCATCACGACCACCTTTCCTCGCGCCGCGTCCCGGGTGATTGCCTGTCCCGAGACCAGCCGGGCCGCGCCGGCCTCGCAACGGACGTCGAGCCGCTGCGAGCTCGCCGGCGCCGCCCGGGACTGCGATGACGGCGGCGTCAGCCGGAGCAAGAGGAACTGCGCAGAGAGGAGCTGAGCCACCATCACCAGGGCCAGCAGCGCGAGGGCGAATTGCTTCTCCGCGAAGAGGCGGTAGATGAGCGCCTCCATCTCGTCGAATCCGCCCGGCCGGGCCGTCCGCGACATCATGGTTTCGCCTCCGCTGCCAGCTGCGTTTCCTGTTCCACCCAGGGCGGCAGCAGCGGCGAGCCCGGCTTTCGCTCGAGCCTCGCCAATTCCCGCAGGTAGGCATCCATCCCGCGCAGCAGCACCGAGCCCTGCAGCCCGTCTGGCAGCGGCGCCTGCACCGGCCGGAGCGCCGCCACCAGCACCACCGGACGCGCGTCCAGGCAGATCCCGATGGCGGCCACCGCCGAATCGTCATGCGGCGAAGAGCCCGTCTTCCCGCTGAAGACGATCCTGGGCCAGCGCTGCGCCAGCCACCGCAGCGTCCCTTCCCGCCGGTGCAGCGCCAGGAGGGCCCCGGTGTCGCTCAGCGCGCAAGTCCCGTCGTTCGCGAAGAGCTTCAAGTGAAGGTAGGCGCCGATCTGCTCAGGGGTGGCGCGCGAGGAATTGCCCAGCAGAGAAGTGGGATCGTCGGGAAGCCGATCCGCGGGCAGCCCCGCCCGCTCGCGACGATCCTTCAGGTAGCGGAACAACCCGACCGCGGCCGTGGTGTACGACAGCTCCGGGGAGACGGCGTCGGGGGGCACCGCCTCGCCGACCTGGGAGAGCAACTCTCCCGCCAGCGCCCGGTCCAGCGGCGAATCGAGCGACGCGCGCTCTTCCGGCGGCACTTCGGCCGCGAGCTCCCGCAGCAGATCGGGCCGCCTCCGCGCGAGCAATGCAGGCAGCAGCATCGCGTGCCGCGCAGTCATCGAGTTGATCGAACGCGCCACCGCCTCGTCGAATGCCATCGGCCGGGTGGCCGGGGCGACGTCGGTCGGGCAGTAGCGGGAGAGGTGCGACCGGCGCAGCTCCTTGGTCGACCAGATCCAGCGAACGCACCCGCCCGGCGGCAAGGCGAGATCGCGCACGGCGCCCGGTCCAAAGGCCTCGACCGCGAGATCGAGCGCCTCCAGCTTGGCGACCGATCCGTAGTTCACGGCCATCAGCGCCGCCTCGGCACCCGACCGCGCCAGCACCGCGCCGCCTCCGCCTAGCGCGGCAAAGGCAGTCCGCACGGCGGTCCCGGGAAAGTCCGCCTGGAGCGTCGCCTCCAGACCCTCGCGGAACCGGTCGATGGCGGCGACCAGGTCGAGATCGGCCGTGGGCGCGTCGCCGCTGGCCACGCGCTCGGTCCAGCCCTCGACGAATCGGAACGCGCTTTCGGAGTCGATCTCTTCGGCGTCGAGATACGACTGGATCGACGGATCCCATAGCTTCTCGGAGATCAGCCAGGCGCGCGTGGAAGCGATCCGCCGCGCGGACAGGACCGGGTGGGCGCGCAGCCACTGCACGCCCCGCGGCGAGGCGCCAAGCACGAGCTGGTCCTCCCGCGAGAGCCGCCGGAGGGGAAGGCCGAACAGCGCCAGCGATAGTCTGTGGAGCCCGTCGGCGGGGCGGCGCACCGTCCCCATCGCCGCGCCGGTGCTCAAGTTCAGGTACAGGCCGGCAACCTCGTCGGGCCCGGCCTGGCGCACGAGCCAGGTCGCGAACAATGCTTCGCTCAGCTTGTCGCGGATGCCCGCACGCGGTCCCTCGCGCAGGTAGAGCTTTGCGAGCTGCTGCGGAATGGTCGAGCCGCCCTGCGGGACGCCCGCCAGATTTCGCGCCAGCGCGCGCATGACTCCCAGCGGGCTCAGGGGGGGCACCCAGCACGGCCGGTGGAAGAAGGCGCGGTCCTCGTAACCGGCCGCCGCGGCCGCCACCAGCGGCGCGGAGCGCAGATCGCTGCCCGCCGCGCGGTACTGGGCGAGATCGCCCAGGAACAGAGCGGCCGCCTCCTGCACGCGTGCGCCGCCCGCGAGCTCGAGCGGCGCGGCGAGGGCGACCGCCAGGCAGGCGGCGAGCGCGCCGCACGCGCTGGCCGCGATCCCGTGCCGGGAGACGCGCGCGCGCTCGATCGCGGAGCGGAGGACGAGGGCGATCATCGGGCCAGCCCCATGCGCTTGAGGACGCGCAGTGTCTCTTCCGGCGTGTACAGCGCCAGCAAGGGATCCTGGGCGCGACCCGCGTGGTCGAGCAGCGAGAAGTGCAGATGGGGGCCCGTCGAGTGTCCCGTGCTTCCCACCTCGCCCACGACGCCCATCGCGGGCACCTGGACCCCTTCCACGATCCCCAGCCGCCGCGGGTCGGAGCGCAGGTGGCAGTAGACGGTGCGCCAGCCATTCGCGTGCGCGACGGTGACGTACCAGCCGCAGGCGCGCGCGCGGCCGGTGTCCGTCACCGTTCCCTCGCGCGCCGCCACCACCCAGGAGCCGGACGGCGCCACCAGATCGACGCCGCGGTGGAGCCGGCGATGTCCCTCCAGCCGCCGGATTCCGAACCGCGAGGAGACCTGCTCGAAACGCCGCACGTCGATGGGAAAGAGGAGCCAGGGCGCGCGGCGCGGCGTCGCATCCACCGGCGCGGCCAGGATCAGTCCGACGGCGAGCACAGCGACGCGCATGCCGCCCCAGCAAAAAAACCCCGCGCCTCACGCACCCGCCCGGGTTTTTTGCTTGCCACGCTCGAGGGAGGCCGCGATGGGGCTCTTCGCCCGTTTCTGGCAATACTCGATCGACACCTACGGCGGCGCGCCGATGCTGCTTCTGATCAACCTGATCCAGGTCGCGGTCCTGGGATGGGTGATCTCACAGGCGCTCCGGGCGCAGATCGACGTGGCGCCGGGCATCTCTTCCGACGCGCGCCGCATCCGGGCGGCGCGGCGCGCGGAGATCTGGCAGAAGCAGGTGCGCCCCATCGCGCTGACCATGATGCTGCTCGGACCCGGGCTGGGCCTGGGGATGAGCACGCTGCTGGGCGCGCTCGGCATGGGCGCCCTGGGCGACGCGATGGGCACGCAAGCCGGAGCGGAAGCGCTGGCGGCCACCATGGCCCGCGCGTACCGGGAGATCAGCTACGCGTACTTCTTGATGGTCGGCGGCACGTTCCCGATGCTGCTCGGACCCGTCATCGTCCTGGTGGCCCGCCGCCTCGACGATGACGGGACCGATGCGCGCGGCGGCGACCCCGACGAAGTCCTGCTCCACACCTTGAAGTCGCTCCTCGCGGTGACTGAAGCCCAGGCCCGCCGGGCGCAGGTCGACGCGGCGCGTACGCACACCCTGCTCGCGGAGACGGCGGCGGCGATCCAGCGCGGAGAGGCGGCGTGAGCGCGGAGGAGATGCTCGCGCTCCTGCGCGATCGGAGGAGGTCGGCCCCCGGGGAGCGAAGCACGCCTTCGGTCTCGCTCCCCCTGCGGATCCACCCTGCCCGCGCGTCTGCCCTGGGTTGGCTTCCCGAGCCGTTCGCCCTCACGCTGCTCGTCGCCAACGGGACCTTCCGCCAGGAAGACGGAGCGCTGCTCGCCGGACAGGGGGGGCCGGTGGTGGCGATCTGCGCCGAGTACGAGCGTCCCCTCACCTCGCTCGGACCTCCCGCCTTGGCGACGTATTCGCTGGCCCGCGCCCGCCTCCAGGGAATGCCCACGCTGCGGCTGGCCGGCGGATGGTTTCGCGCGCCTCTCCGGCTGGAGACGACCCACCGGGCGGCCCGCGCCGCGTCGCACCGCGACGAGGCGGTCGCGCGCGCGGCCCGCTTCCTCGAGGAGCTGAAAGCGGCCTGGCAGCGGCGGCTCGGCGCCGTGCTCGAAGTCGCCTGGCCGGTCTACGCGCCTGAACACCCAGGACCCTTGCTCGACGCCGTCGCGGGGACCGCCTTGCCCGAGCTGCAGCTCCGATGACGCCAACCGGATTTTTTTGCTTTCGCGAACCAGGAGGACCCCCATGCAGAAGAACATCCTGATCCTCTCGCTGGCCGCGCTGCTGGCCTGCGCCCATGAAGAGGTGGCGCAGACCCCGGCGGAGCGCGACTGGGAGAAAGGGCTCGACGCCGCGCGCGGCCCCCAGATCGCGCCGGTCGGCCCCATCGACACCGACCAAGGCGCCTACAACTACATCCGCCGGCGCGAGCAGGAGCACGACCTGGGCAGCCGCATGACCGCCGCCGGCCTCGACGAGATCATCACCGCCTCCAGCCAGGTGCTCGCCTCCGCGATGGCGCTCCCGCTCTTCCGCGCAGGCGTGTACCTGGGCCAACCCCGCCTGATCGAGCGGGGCTGCACCTCCGCGCGGCGGGTCACGCATTCCGCCCTGCGCGCCAGCGGCAACGTGGATGCGGTGCTGCAGGGGTGCGGAGCGCTGAACGCCTCGAAGCAGGGCCCCTCCGACGCGTGTGGCGACGGACGGCAGAAGCTCCGCGATGCCTACGCGTTGCTCGCGGCCGACAAGGGGCCCGACGCCGGACGCACCGCCGCGGACGCCGTGCGCCTGCTGCGCGACCGCTGCCCGAAGATCACCGCCCCGCTGCGCACGCCCGTCGACCCCGGCTCGCGCGGCTTCCTCGTGGTCTGGGTGCTGCACGCCAACGACGCCCCTCCCGTCACCTTCCTGGCCGGAGAGACCGCGCCCAACACGGCCGACGCGATCAACGACGCCTTCCTCCGCGGCGTGCAGGCCGTTCGCCCCGTCGCGCAAAACCCCTGAACAGGAGACTCCCATGTCCACCGAACGCCCGGAATTCCAGCCCATCGACACCGCTCCCGCGCGCCGCACCTGGCCGTGGGCGGTGGTCGGCGCAGCCCTGGTGGTCGCGCTGCTCTGGATCGCGCGCCGTGCTCCGGCGCCGGTCGAAGCGCGGCCTGCCGCTCTTGCGAGCGTCAGCGCGACCACCGAAGTGAAACCGGTCAAGGCGGAACCCGCCAAGCCCGCCCCTGCCCCGGTCAAGGCGCCGGAGAGTCCCAACGTTCTGGGCAGCGCGGTGGCCGCCGCGAAGAGCGTCGCGACGGTGGCGCGCGCCGAGCTGGACCGCGAGCTCGCGCGCACGAAGTCGGCGCAGGCGCAGGCGGCCTCCTACCGCAAGCAGATCGACGATCTGCAGAAGCAGCTCGGCGCTGCCAGAGCGCAGCTCGCCGCGATGCAGACCGCCCAGAAGCCGCCGCCGCCCACCGACCAGGAGCAGATCCTGCAGACGCTCGCCCCCGTGCTTCGCGCCGGCAACGGCGGCGGGCAGCCTTGAGCGATGTCCAACCGACTGGAGCCGCACATGAACCGCACCCTTCTGCTCGTCGCGCTCGCTGCCGCCGTACCAGCGCGCGCCGCCGATGAATTCAAGCCCATCAAGGAGAGCGAGTCCGTGACGTATCCACTGCCGCCCATTCCGCTGCCGGCGGCGCAGCCGGCCGACGGCAAGTGGGCGGAGACTGAAGACAGCCCGGCGCTGCGCGTCAGCCGCGCCTGGGTGAAGCTCGGCCAGGCGGCGGGCGTGGAGCGCAGCGAAGCGACGCGGAGGCTCTACCAGGCCTGGAAGAACGAAGTCGCCAAGGACGGAACGCACGGTCGCGTCGCCCAGGCCGCGCACGCGAAGTTCCTCGCCGCGTACAAGAAGGATCTCGACCAGGCGCGCTCCATCTATGAAGGCGTGCTGCGCGACGTGGATTCCCTGGACGCGGACAACCCGGAGGGCGGGACGCAAGGCGGCGAGGGGAGCGGCGGACTCGCCCGCGAGGCGGAGGAGCAGATCCGCTCCGCCGATCGCGACGAGCGCCTCACCAACTCCGCATGCTTCCTCTCCCCGGACACCTGCCAGCAAGGCGACCCGGCCGACAAGGCGCTGCAGGACGAGATCTCCGCGCTGGTCAAGGGAACGCTGGAGGCGGGTGGCCCCGACGGCGGGCTCAGCCTGTATTCCCTGCGGCGCAAGGCCGGCCTTCTGGCTCTGCGCGCCCGCGTGATGGCGGCGGTGACGCAGCGGGCGGCGGCCCGGCTCGCCACGGAAGTCGCCACCCAGCAGGACGGTCAGGGATCGCCGCGCTCGCTGCCGTCCCCCGTCGCGCCGGCCGTCTCGGTGGCGCGAAGAGGATCGCCTCCAGCCGCTGATCCGTACCGGTGAGGCGACCGCTTCTGTTGGCTGCGGCGCTGGCCCTCGCATCGCGGGCCGGCGTCGCGGTCGTTTCCGAGCCCTGCGCGGCGCAGAGCGGGCCGCAGGGCCCTGACGACCCGCGCCTGCGGGAGTGGCTCCGCGCCCTGGTTCACGAGGTGGCCCGGGAGGAGGGCGTGGACCCGTACGCCCTGGAGGCGCTGGGGATGACGGAGACCACCCTTCGCCCTGCGCTGGGCCGTTCCTGCGAGCTCGGACCCTTCCAAGTGATGCCCTGGTGGGCGGAGATCTTCCGCCTTTCCTCTCCCGAGCTGCTCTGGGACCCGCGGATCAACGCCATCGCGGCGGCGCGCATCTACAAGGACGCCTGGCGCCGCTGGGACGAGCGGTTCGCTCACGCCGGAAGGAATCGAACGCTTCGCGCCGCGGGCTGGCGCGGGCGTCTCGACCGCTTCACCTTTGCGGCCCTCACGTACAACTGGGGCAAGGCTCCCCGCGCTTTCGCGCAGGCGTCCGATCTGCGCTTCGTCGCCATCCCCGCCTCGGCAGCGGCCTACGCGCTGCGGTTCAGCGTTGCCCTGCGAGAGGCGCGGGAGCGGGCGCGGGCGGATAATGACATTCCTCCAGGCCGATCGCGCTGATCGAGAGCAGATGCGAGAGCGGCGTGGTGAGCCGGCCGTCGCGGGTCGCCTCGTCGGCGAGGCGCGGGAGATCCTCGAGGCGCGACGGCAGCGGCCCCTCGAGCCAGAGCTCCTCGCGGTAGCGGGGATCCACGGGGTCCGGTAGATCCGGCAGCCGCTCGTAGGCGGCGCCGCCACCGAGATCGCCCAGGAAGAGCGCGCCGCGCACGGGAACGCGAGCGGCCAGCTGGCGGGCCGCGAGCAGCGAGTCCGGAGACGGCGCCGTCCCGTGGACGAGCAGGACGGACGCTGGAAGACGCCGCGCGCGGCCGACGGTCGCCGCCGGCTGCGGCGGGAGCACGCGCGGCACCCACGCGCCCTGATCGCCGGAGATCGCGCGCAGCCTTTCGGCCGCCTCCGTCCAGGCGGCGAATGCGCTTGCGTCGATCACCTGGACCGCGGGAACCGCGGGCAAATCCAGGTGGGGCAGCGGCAGCCGGGCCGCCAAGAGGCGCGCGAAGATCCGCGGCCAGAGCGCCCGGGCCTCGAAGGCCTCCGCGCCTCGTGCCGCCTCCTCGACCAGCGCGGTGGCCCGCGACGCGCCTGAGCCGTCCATCGCCCGCAGGACGGCCCGGAAGCCGTGGACCGGCGCGGGCCGCGGACCGGGCTCCGACCGCGCCAGCGGCAAGCGAACGCGCCCGCGGTTCTTCCACACCACGGCGTCGTGTGGGGGACAACCCTCGGAGAACAGGCAATGGTCGTCGCGTTGCAGCGCCTGGGCCGCGACCGAGAGGCGTACCACCGCATCGCGGCTCCATCCCGGATCCGGGATGCGCCAGAGATGCCCTGCTCCAGCCGGCGGGTTGGACACGCCGTGGGCGTACTGCTCGTAATCGATCAACCAGTCGTCCAGCAGGATGGGCCGGAGCGCGTCCGCGTCCTCCGCCCAGAGACGTCCCGCCGCTTCCAGGTAGTACGTCCCCAGCGCCGCCTCGACCAGCCAGAGCTGCCGGTGCTCCACGGCGGCGGCACCCCCCTGCGCGGCGCGCTGCAATCCCGCAAGGAGCGCCTCCCCGAAATAGCGCTGCGCGGCCTCGACGTCCTCCACGGCGCTCGCCAGCCGGCGCTGGACTTCCAGCCGCGATGCAGGCACTGGGTCGAGCAGTCCCGGCAACG
>Ga0209526_10000212_pt1 | contig 36376 bp, 30 predicted proteins | sample JacPinW_OM2H0_M1_FD_188566 | JGI IMG/M metagenome (GOLD analysis project Ga0209526, IMG submission 188566) | Forest soil microbial communities from Algoma, Ontario, Canada - Jack Pine, Ontario site 1_JW_OM2H0_M1 (SPAdes) (version 2) | ecosystem: Environmental > Terrestrial > Soil > Boreal... | reverse complement strand
CCCGACAGGTTGCAACTCGAGCGAAGCCACTCGACGATGCTCAGGGCGCCCTCGGCGCGGTACTCGCCCGACTGGTCGAAGCGCCGCACCCCTTCGGCAAACACGGCCTCGAGCGGGTCGATACCGGCTTCGCGGATCTGGATCAGAGCCGCACCCAGCGCCTCACCGTCGGCCTCCCGAACCCAAGCGGACATCGCCTGGACGCCGGCCCGCACCGTCTCAACGGCAGCCTCGAAACGGCGAGTCCCCGGTCTTGTTTGGACCCCTGCGGCGGCCATGATCCAAGCCTGAGGCATGGTTACGACAGCTGTCTGTCAATCTTTGCAAGGCGAACCGAAGTCACCGAACCGGCCCCTGACTCACTGACTCTTGGGCGCTGCCGACCGATGCCGCAACCCGCGAATCGCGGCCCGTATGAGGAAGTACAGGCCCGCTCCAACAGCAGAGAGGATGACGAGCGCCCAGAAAAGATAGGCAGCGACGCCTGGCGCGAAGACGTCATTGGGACAGTCCTCCGATCCGGCGACGCACGACACCGAGGGTATGGTCGCCGCAAATTGGATCGGAATGGGATCGCCAGGATTCTTTTCCAGGACATTCCCGGTAGCGCTGCTTCCGACATCGTGCCCGTGAAAGGTGCGCCCGGCGACGATGTACGTGTAGTCGACGGCCGGATCGCCCCCAAAGCCATCGATGACCACCTCCTCGACCCTTCCGGTCGCTTGAACAGGGTGCTCACGGATAGCGGCGACGGCCGGATTGAAACTTGACTCGAAGGCCTGCCAGGCGCCGATTATCGCCAGGCTAACTACGAAGAAGCCAACTGGAACCAGGCATCCCAGGGCGAGAACTCGCCGCACTACGGTGGTAACGGTAGGCGCTGGAATCGAGTTATGGCGAACTTAGGATCTTCACGTAGACCTGGTTTAAGGGCAAACAGTTCTACATACAATTGACACATGCCCAACTTCGCGTTTACGGCTGGCTTTTCGCCCGCAGGGGGCCAGCCGGAGGCGATCAAGAAGCTTGCTGAAGGGGTCGACAAGGGCCAAAAACACCAGGTCCTCATGGGTGTGACCGGCTCCGGCAAGACGATGGTCGTCGCCCAGATGATCCAGGAGATCCAGCGGCCGACGCTTGTCATGTCGCCGAACAAGACGCTGGCCGCCCAGCTCTGCAGCGAGTTCCGATCGTTCTTCCCCCAGAACGCCGTCGAGTACTTCGTCAGCTACTACGACTACTACCAGCCGGAAGCGTACATCCCCCGGAGCGACACGTATATCGAGAAAGACTCTTCGCGCAACGACGAGATCGACCGGCTGCGGCAGTCCGCCACCAGGGCGCTCCTGACCCGCCGCGACGTCATCGTCGTGGCCAGCGTGTCATGCATCTACGGCGTCGGTTCGCCCGAGGACTACCTGGGTGAGTCCGTCGAGATCCATGCCGGCGAGGGGTTCCGTCGCGATATTTTTCTGCGCAAGCTGACGAACCTGCAATACCAACGCAACGACGTCGACTTTGGCCGGTCGCGCTTTCGGGTGCGCGGCGATACCGTCGACGTCCAGCCGTCATACGATCAAATTGCAACCCGCGTCCAATTCAACGGCGACGAGGTGGAACGGATTGTCCAGGTCGACCCGCTGACCGGCGAGGTCATCGGCGACGTCGAGTCGTTCCAGGTTTTCCCGGCGACCCACTACGTGACGCCCCGGCAGAAGCTGCTGCGGGCGCTCGACGGCATCAGCGAAGAACTGGAAGAGCGCGTCGCCTGGTTCGAGAGCCAGGGGAAGCTCCTGGAAGCGCAGCGTTTGCGTCAGCGGACGATGTTCGACATGGAGATGATGCGGGAGACCGGCAGCTGCGCCGGTATCGAGAACTACTCCCGGCACCTCACCGGCCGCCGTCCCGGCCAGGAGCCGTATACGCTCATGGACTTCCTCCCTGAAGACACGCTTGTCGTCGTCGACGAGTCGCACGTCGGGGTTCCCCAGATCGGCGGCATGTACGGCGGCGACCGGTCGCGGAAGATCCCCCTGGTCGATTATGGTTTCCGGCTGCCCTCGGCGCTCGACAACCGGCCGCTGACGTTTGCGGAATGGGAGCGCAAGGTACAACAGGTGGTCTACGTGTCCGCCACCCCAGGGCCGTACGAGGAACAGCGCTCCCAGCAGACGATCGAGGTCATCATCCGGCCAACCGGCCTGGTCGACCCGACGGTCGAGGTGCGCCCGACCAAGGGCCAGATCGACGACCTGATCGGGGAGATCCATAAGCGAGTCGATAAGAAGCAGCGAACGCTGATCACCGTACTGACGAAAAAGATGGCGGAAGACATGACCGATTACCTGCGTGAGATGGGCATCAAGGTGAACTACCTGCACTCCGACGTCGATACGCTGGACCGCGTCGAGATTCTGCGCGACCTGCGGCTCGGGGTCTTCGACGTGCTCGTCGGCATCAACCTCCTCCGAGAAGGACTCGACCTGCCGGAGGTCGCGCTGATCGCGATCCTCGATGCCGACAAGGAGAGCTATATGCGCGACGCGCGCTCGCTGATCCAGACGACCGGCCGGGCGGCCCGCAACGTGGAAGGCCACGTCATCATGTACGCCGATTCGGTCAGCGGCTCGATGCAACGGGCGATCGACGAGACCGACCGCCGTCGCAATATCCAGATCGCCTACAACGAGGAGCACGGCATCACGCCCGCCAGCATCGTCAAGGCCGTCTATAACCTCGAGAAGCACCAGGAGAAAGCGATCGAAGAAACGATCGCGACGCTGGCGTCCGGGTTGCCGCCGGACGAGATCGAACGCCTGATCAAAGATCTCGAACGCCAGATGAAGAAGGCGGCCCGCGACCTGCAGTTCGAGCGGGCCGCGGAACTCAGAGACCGACTGGTGGCGCTACGCCGCGATGCCATGGCGTACCGAGACGGACTGACGCCGGCGGCCGCCGCCGAGTCGGGCTTATGGCGCAAGCCGAAGACCAGCCGGATGAGGGCTCGCGTCGGTGGCTGAGAAGAAAGGCAAGGTGGGGCAGCACACCGAGATCGTGATCAAGGGCGCTCGTGAGCACAACCTGAAAGACATCGACCTGACCATTCCCCGTGACAAGCTGGTCGTCTTCACCGGGCTGTCCGGCTCAGGAAAATCGTCGTTGGCCTTCGACACGATCTATGCCGAGGGGCAGCGGCGGTACGTCGAGTCGCTGTCGTCCTACGCCCGCCAGTTCCTTGGCCAGATGGACAAGCCGGACGTTGACCAGATCGACGGACTGTCGCCGGCGATCTCGATCGACCAGAAGGGGACCAGTCACAACCCGCGCTCGACGGTCGGCACGGTGACCGAGATCTATGACTACATGCGTCTGATGTGGGCACGGATCGGCCATCCGCACTGCCCGATCAGCGGACACGAGATCACGCGCCAGACCACGGAGCAAATTGCTGACCGGGTCATGGAGCTCCCGCAGGGAAGCCGAGTCATGATCCTGGCACCGGTGGTTCGCGATCGCAAGGGCGAGCATCAGGACGTTCTCTCTGAGGCCAAGAAGGCCGGATTCGTCCGGGCGCGCGTGGACGGCAACCTGTACGAGCTCACCGAGCGTGTCTCGTTGGACAAGAACAAGAAGCACAGCGTCGAGATCGTCGTCGACCGGCTCGTGATCGATCGCGAAGGCATCAGCCGCCTCCGCGAATCGGTCGAGACCGCCGCAAAGATGGCCGGCGGGCTGGTGCTGGTGGTGCGGGTCGACGCCAAAGGTGAAGAGCTGCTCTTCAGCCAGAATTTTGCCTGTCCCTACGACGGCTTCTCCATGGAAGAACTCGCGCCGCGCAATTTTTCGTTCAACAACCCGCATGGCGCTTGCCCGGCGTGCACGGGGCTCGGCAGTAAGCTCGAGATCGATCCCGACCTGGTGATCCCGGACAAAAGCCGGCCGCTCGCCGATGGCGCGATCCGGACCCTGGGGCGGTCGTCCTACTTCTATAACGATCTCGTCGAGGCGGTCGCCCATCGTTACAAGATCCCGATGGACAAGCCGTTCGGGAAGCTGACCGTCAAAGAGCGGCAAATTATTCTCCATGGCAACAACGGCGATCCCTTGCGCGTGAAGTACTTCAACAGCGAGGGGCAGCGCCGCTGGTACGAAACGTCGTACGAAGGCATCATCCCCAATCTCGAGCGGCGCCATCGCGAAACCGAGTCCGAGTTCATCCGCGCCGAGATCGAGCGGCTGATGACGCCCCGGCCGTGCCCGGTCTGCAAAGGGAAGCGGCTCAAGCCGGAATATCTCGCCGTCACGGTGGCCGATCGCTCGATCATGGACGTCTGCGAGCTGTCGATCACCGCCGCGCAGAATTGGTTTGCGAAGCTTCGGCTGACGGAGCGGGAAATGCTGATCGCCCGGGCCATCCTGAAAGAGATCCGCGAGCGCCTTCAGTTCCTGGTGGACGTTGGTCTCGATTACCTGAGCCTGGCCCGCGCGGCCGACTCGCTGTCTGGTGGAGAGGCGCAGCGAATCCGGCTCGCCACGCAGATCGGTTCGAAACTCATGGGCGTGCTCTATATCCTGGACGAGCCGTCGATCGGGCTGCACCAGCGCGACAACCGCAAGCTGATCAACACGCTCCTGGCGCTGCGCGACATCGGCAACACGGTGGTCGTCATCGAGCATGACGAAGAAACCATGCGGACCGCGGACTTCATCGTCGATATCGGTCCTGGCGCCGGCGAGCACGGCGGGCGGATCGTCGCCACCGGCAGCTTCGACGACATTCTGAAATCGCCGGAGTCGATCACGGGGGCGTTCCTGCGCGGCGAGCGATCGATCCCCCTGCCCAGGCGACGGCGCAAAGGCAACGGACAGATGATCGTCGTTCGCGGCGCGACGGAGAACAACCTGAAGAACATCGATGTGTACTTTCCGTTGGGCAAATTGATCTGCATTTCCGGCGTCAGCGGGTCCGGGAAGAGCACGCTCGTCAGCGATATTCTCTATCGCCGCATGGCACAGCACTTCTACCGGGCGAAGGACCGGCCGGGCGCCGCCCGCGAGGTCTCCGGGTTGAACTTCATCGATAAAGTCATCAACGTCGACCAGTCGCCGATCGGCCGCACACCGCGGTCCAATCCGGCGACCTACACCGGCGTCTTCACCTACATTCGCGAATTGTTCGCGGAGATGCCGGAAGCGCGCGTCCGCGGCTACAAGCCCGGCCGCTTCAGCTTCAACGTCAAGGGCGGCCGCTGTGAGAACTGCGAGGGCGACGGCATCATCAAGATCGAGATGCACTTCCTGCCGGACGTCTACGTCCCCTGCGAGGTCTGTAAGGGGAAGCGCTACAACAAGGAAGCCCTCGAGGTCACCTACCGCGGCAAGACGATCGCCGACGTGCTCGACATGAGCGTAGAAGAAGCCACGGAGTTCTTTGACCGCATCCCGCGAATCCGGCGCAAGCTGCAGACGCTCTGTGAAGTAGGTCTCGGCTACATCCGGCTGGGCCAGCCGGCCACCCAGCTGTCCGGCGGCGAGGCGCAGCGCGTCAAGCTGACCGAAGAACTCAGCCGGCGCGATACCGGGAAGACGTTTTACATTCTTGACGAGCCGACCACCGGCCTGCACTTCGCCGACATCGAACGGCTCCTGAACGTCCTGCATCGCCTCGTCGACGCCGGCAACACGGTGGTCGTCATCGAGCACAACCTGGACGTTTTGAAGACGGCTGATCACATCATCGACCTGGGGCCGGAGGGCGGCGACAAGGGCGGCGAAGTCGTCGCGGCCGGCACCCCGGAGGAGATCGTCCGTAATCCCCGGTCGTATACCGGCCAGTACCTCAAGCGTGTGCTCGACCAGGAGCTCGCGATAGCCTAAGAACGTGGCCACGGCGACCAAGAAGGCGGCTCCACTGACGGAGCGGCCTGACTATCTCCGCGAACGGCTCAAAGCGCTGCCCGAGACCCCGGGTGTCTATTTGATGCGCGATATCCAGGCGCGCGTCATCTACGTCGGCAAGGCGCTGAGCCTGCGCAATCGTGTGCCGAACTACTTCCAGGCTTCGAGCGTGTTACCCGAGCACATCGCCGCCATGGTCGCCCGCGTCTACGAATTCGAAGTCATCACTACGGCGACGGAAAAAGAGGCGCTGGTCCTCGAGCAGTCGATGATCAAGCGGCATCGCCCGCGGTTCAACATCCGGCTGCGCGACGACAAGAACTATCTCTACATCAAATTGCCGTTGAACGAGGATTTTCCGCGCATCACGTTGGTCCGCCGGCCCGCCAACGATGGCGCCCGGTACTGGGGACCTTACACGCATGCGATCGCGCTGCGGACGACCTTGAAGACCGTGCGGCGCGTCATCCCATATCGCAGCTGTAAGGATTCCGAGTTCGCGCTCGGACGTCCGTGCTTTTACTATCACTTGAATCTCTGCTCGGCGCCCTGCGCGGGGTTCATCAACCGTGAGGATTACCACGAGCAGCTCAATCAGGTCGCGAGCTTCCTCGATGGGCGATCCGACCACGTGGCGAAGCGGCTCAAGCAGCAGATGAAGGAGGCGGCCGACAAGCTGGAGTACGAGGCCGCCGCCCGCTACCGCGACCGCCTGGACGCGATGGAACGAATGGCGGAGCGACAAAAAGTGCTGGCGATGGGCCGTTACGACCAGGACCTCTTTGGCCTGGCGCGAGCCGATGGCCAGGGATCCGTGCGCGTCTTCAGCGTCCGCGAGGGCAGGCTCTCCGGCTCGGAGAATTTCGACCTCGTCGGCCTCGACAAGGATCAGTCGAACGCCGACATCCTGAACGCATTTGTCAGTCAGTACTACGCGAACGCCACGCACATCCCAAAAGAAGTGTTTGTTCCTGAAGCGCTACCCGACCGCGACCTGATCGAGCAATGGCTGACCGAGCGCCGCGGAAGCGCGGTGGCGATCCATGTGCCGCAGCGCGGCAAGCAGCGTGAGCTCCTTGAGCAGGCGGCCGCCAATGCCGCCGAGACGATGCGCCAGATGCGGATCAAGCTCGATTACGACGCGGAGCGGACGGCGTCGCTACTGAACGACCTCCAGGCGCGGTTGAGTCTGCCGACGCTGCCAGTCCGAATCGAGTGCTACGACATCTCGAACATCCAGGGCAAGTATCCGGTCGGCTCGATGGTCGTCTTCGAGGAGGGCCGGCCGAAGCCGGCGCATTACCGGCACTTTCGAATCAAGACGGTGCAGGGCGCCAACGACTTCGCCATGTTGCAGGAGGTCCTACGCCGGCGCTTCAGCCGCCACGCCCGGTCCGAAGAGGGGACCCCCGAAGAGCCCAGTTTCAGCCGGCTGCCCGACCTGGTCCTGATCGACGGCGGCAAAGGCCAGCTCTCCGCGGCCCGGGAGGTGATCGAGTCGATGGGCCTTGCCGCGGTCGCGACTTACGGGCTGGCCAAGGAGCAGGAAGAGCTCTTCCGGCCTGGTGAGAGCGAACCCATCAGGCTGCCACTCGACTCGGAGGCGCTGTTCCTGGTCCAGCGCATCCGTGACGAAGCCCACCGTTTCGCGATCACCTTCCATCGGGTCGTGCGCAAGAAGGATGCCTTCGCCTCGGTGCTGGACGGAATCAGCGGTCTGGGACCCGTGCGTCGCCGGGCGTTGATGCGTCAGTTCGGCAGCATCGACAACATACGGACTGCCACCCTTGAGGAGCTGACGGCGGTCAAGGGGATCACCAAGACGGTGGCGGTCGCGATCAAGGAGATGCTTTGAGATAATCGCCACGTGGATCGTCCGGTGCGCCGGTGCTCGTTCTGTGGGAAGAAGCAGGGAGAAGTCCGCCTGGTCGCCGGACCTTCCGACGTGTACATCTGCCATCTTTGCGTCGCGCTCTGTAACGAGATCCTGGCCCAGGAACTGAGAGACGAGCCGCCCACCCCGCCTGGACCTTCGCCAGGCGGCTTGATCCGAGCCGAGGTCAGCCCGAGCTAACCCGGGCAACCGGCAGCCGAGGTGCCAGCCCCGGCCCTACCCGCCGTTATAGGGGCGTGCCGGACTCGCCCAAGCTGTCCAGCTCGCTTGGCGACGCCGTTACCGAGGGGCGGCAGTTCCTCGCGCGCCTCGAATCGATGACCGAAGCGCTCGGGTCGGAGCTCGCCCGCCATGAGGAAGCCGCCCGCCAATCGGCCGCCGAACGGCAGGCGATGGGTGAGAGCCTCGCCGCCGAGCGCGGGCGCCTGGCGCAAGTCGAGGGCGAGCTGGGCACGCTGCGGCGGGCGCGGGAGCAGGCGACCGCGGATCGTGACCTGGCGGTGGCCGACCGCGACCGGGCACGGCAAGCCGTCGAGGCGGTCGAGCGGGACCTGGCCGGCGTCCGGGAGAAGCTGGACGCGGCCGGTCGCGAGGCGAGCGAATTCCAGGCCCAACTCACGGCGACGGCGGCCGAGACAGCCCGCCTTCGTGACCAGCTCGGCATGGTTACCCGCGATCGGGACACGCTGCAGGCCGATCAGATCCAATGGGGTCTCGACCGTGAACGACTCCTTGGCGAGCTCAACCAGCTGAAGGACCACGCGGCCGGACTGGAGCGCCACGTTGCTCAAGAGCGCGAGCAGCACCAGGCGTTGCAAGCGCGGCATGCGGAACTCACCGAGCAGTCGAACAAGCTCGCGACCGAGTGGGGGGCGCGGCGGCAGGCCCTCGCCGCCGAGATCCACGCCCAGAACGAAGAGATGGAGCAGGTCCGCAAAGCCCTCCAGGAGAGCCAGGAGCGGGAGCGGCGCAGCGCCGGGTCCGCCCCGGCGATCATCTCGACCGGCAGCCTGACGACCGAGCAGGGCCACGTCATCAATTCGCGGCTGAACGCGCTGGTCGGGTTTTCCAGCGTCCTCCTCGATGAGCGCGCGCACGCCCTGACTCCTGAAGAGCGTCGCGAGTACCTCAAGTACGTGCACGACAGCGCGGTCAAGCTGAGCGAGGTGGCGCGATCCCTGATGGGCAGCCGGTCCAACGCCGATGCCCCGCTGGCCATGGATCCGAACCGGCGGCCACCGGACATCCTGGTGGCCGACAATGACCAGACCTCCCGTCAGCGGATCGAGCCGTTCCTCAAGCGGGCGGGCTACGAGGTCGTCTATGTCGACAACGGCCCACGCGTCCTGGAGAAGGCGTCGCACATGCAGCCGCTCGCCATCCTGATCGACGCCCAGCTGCCCCCGAACGGCGCACCGGCGGTGATCCGTGAGTTGCGCAAGGATCCCCGAACCCGTGACATCCCGCTCGTGGTGCTGGCCGCGCCCGACGGCCCACAGCTGGTCGTCCCGGACGGCGAGACCCTGACCAAACCGGTCGACCGGCAGCAGCTGGTCCAGCTGATGGTGCGCTTCGACCTGATGGCGGACGGCAAGCGCGCCAAGAAGATGCCCGCGAATGTCCTCGTCATCGACGATGACACCCAGGCGGTCAGCCTGGTCAAGGCCATCCTCAAGCCCTACAACGTCCGCGTGAGCGCGGTCGACAGCGCCCGAGCCGGCATCGAGCAGGCCCTGCGCAACAAGCCGGACCTGGTCATCCTCGATTTGGTCATGCCCGGTGTCGACGGCTTCGAGGTGGTCGCCGCGCTTCGCCGCGACAAGGACATGAGCCGGGTGCCGATCCTCGTCCATACCGCGAAAACCCTGACGGCGGAAGACCGTCAGCGCCTCGAGGGCACCGTGGAATCGATCGTTGAAAAGTCCGAGTTCCAGCCGGAGCGCTTCCTCGAGCTACTCCTCAAACGCGGCGAACGGCGCAAACGCGCCGCCTAGCTTAGCCGGCGACTTCGCCGGCGGTCGATCGCGCTTCGGTCGCCTGGCTCTCGGGCGGACGGGCCAGGCGTTCTTTGCGCAGGAGGTACGCGATCACGGGCAGGGTCAGCGCGATGACGACCAGCGAGGTCACCTGCGCCTGCTTGAGGCCGCCCAGGATCACGATGTTGTCGCGCAGGAAGAAAATAAAGAATTGGCTGATCGAGTACAGAACGATGTAGATCATTGCCAGCATTCCCTCCGGGTGAATCCGGGTCCGGAGATTCCACAGCAGCAGGAAGAGCGCCAGGGAGATCAGCAGCTCGTAGAGGCTCGCCGGCTGGACCGGGACGTTGAGTGGACCGAACGTGTTGGGGTTGGTGTACTCGAAGCCCCAGCCGTTGGTCCGGTAGCCGACGATGTCCCCATTGATGATGTTGCCGATGCGGCCGATGGCCTGGCCGATCGTCATCCCGAGCGCGCCAACGTCGAGCAGGCTCCAGAACGGCAGGTGCCAGCGCCAGGTTGAGATCGCCATCGCCAACGCACCACCGAAGATCGCGCCGAAGAAGGCCATACCGCCCTGCCAGACGGCGATGATCTCCGCCGGATGGTGCACATAGAACGACGGGTTGTTCTGGACCACGTAATAGAGGCGGCCGCCGATGATGCCGAGCACGGCCGCCAGCAAGGCGACGTTCATCAGCTGGTCGCGATTGATGCCCCGGCGGGGCGCGTCGCGGAGAGCAACCTGGATCCCGGCATAGAGGCCGAGCGCGATCATGATGCCGTACCAGTGGATCTTGAGCCCACCGATCGTCACCAGTACCGGATCGATCCCGATCTTGATCAGCACCGACCCAGTCTAATGTGTGGCGGTGACGGTCAAGGCGTCGTTCACGGACGAGGTGAAGGCGGAGCTCGCCAATGTGCAGCCGGCGCGACCGTGCTGTCAGGAGGCCGAGCTGGCGGCGATGGCGGAGGCACTGGTTGGACGCAGCGAGGGCGCTCCCCTGACCCTGCGAATCCCGCGCAATGCCGTAGCGCGCAAGGTGGTCCACCTGGCCAAACTCGCGGGCGGTCGGGTAGAGACCGTGCGCAAAGGAGCGACCGACAAGCGGCCCAGCTATCGGTTGCGGCTGACCCTGCCGCCGGGACGAGGTTCCGAAAACGCCTGCTGCGCTCGAGCCATTCTGCGAGGGGCGTTTCTGGCTCGCGGTCTGCTGGGTAATCCGGCCGATGCGTATCACCTCGAGCTCGCGCTACCCGAGGGCGGCGGTAGCCTGGTACCGGCGGCGGCCGGCCGCGCCGGCATCCCACTGAAAAGAACCGTGCGCCGGCAACGCGCCGTCTATTACCTGAAAGGCGCCGAGCCGATCTCCCGCATGCTCGGCCTGATGGGCGCCAACCGGGCGGTGATGCGCTTCGAGAATGACCGGATCCTCAGGGATATGCGCAGTCAGGCCAACCGGCGGGCCAACAGCGAAACCGCGAACCTCGACAAGCGCTTGCGCGCCGCGCTCCAGCAGCGCGAGGCCATCCGCCGGCTGAAGGCGCGCGATCCCCGGCTGCACGCGCTCGCCCCCGCGCTGCGTGAGGTGGCCGAGTTGCGCTGGGCGCACCCCCGGGCCGGCCTTCGGGATCTCGCCGAGCTGGCGCAGGTCAGCAAATCGGCCGTCGCCAATCGGCTGCGCCGGTTGGTAGCGCTCGCGAATCGAAATGGTCTAATAGATTGAGTTCGGATCCGCGGTCGGAAGGAGAGCGTCATGCCGGTAAAGGTTGGGATCAATGGATTTGGCCGTATTGGGCGCAACGTGTACCGCGCCGCTCTCGGCCGACGCGACCTCGAGATCGTCGCCGTCAACGACATCACGGATCCGCCGACGCTGGCGCACCTCCTGAAGTACGACTCCATCCTCGGCAACTTCGACGGTGAGGTCGCCGCCGACGGCGACCATCTGCGGGTGGACGGGGCACGGGTGAAGGTTTTTGCCGAGAGGGATCCCGGCAACCTGCCCTGGAAAGACCTGGGGATCGACATCGTCATCGAATCGACGGGCCTCTTCACGGATGGCAACAAGGCAAAAGTCCATATCGACAAGGGCGGAGCCAGGAAAGTCATCATCTCCGCGCCGGCCAAGAACGAGGACATCACGGTCGTGCTCGGCGTCAACGGCGATCGCTATGACCCGCGCCAGCATCACGTGGTGAGCAACGCATCGTGCACGACCAACTGCCTGGCGCCCGTCGCGAAGGTGCTTCACGACAGCTTCGGCATCGAAGTGGGATTGATGACGACCGTCCACTCGTACACGAGCGACCAGCGGTTGCTCGACGCGCCGCACAAGGACTTGCGGCGCGCACGCGCGGCGGCTCTTTCCGTGATTCCGACGAGCACCGGCGCCGCCACGGCGATGGCGTTGGTCATGCCCGAGCTGAAGGGAAAGTTTCATGGGATCTCCCTGCGCGTCCCGACGCCGAATGTCTCGCTCGTCGACCTCGCCGTCATGACCCGGGACCCTGTCTCGGCGGACACCATCAACGAGGCTTTGCGGGAGGCGGCCGCCAGCGATCTCAAAGGCATCCTGGCCGTTACCGAGGAGGAGCTCGTGTCGAGCGACTTCAAGGGCAACCCCTACTCGTCGATTGTCGACGCGCCGTTGACGATGGTGATCGGCGACCGTCACGGCAAGGTCTTCAGCTGGTACGACAATGAGTGGGGATACTCCTGCCGGGTCGTCGATCTCACCGTGTTCATGGGTGAGCGGCTGAACTGACCACCGAGGTCACGATCGGCGGCGCGCTCGAAAAAGCCACCATCCGCGATGTCGACGTGGCTGGCAAGCGCGTACTGGTTCGCGTCGATTTCAACGTCCCCATGGAGGACGGCCGGATCATCGACGATACCCGGATCCGCGAGGCGATCCCGACCATTCAGAACCTCGTCGAGCGCGGTGCGCGGGTGATCCTGATCACGCACCTGGGCCGGCCGGACGGCCAGGTCGATGACGCCTACCGGACCACCCCGCTTGCACAACGGCTCGGCGGACTGATGGGCCGACCGGTGCGCCATCTCGACGACTGCGTTGGTCCCGGGGTCGAGGCCGCGGTGAAGGCGATGGAAAACGGCGACATCGTGATGCTGGAGAACGTCCGATTCCATCCCGGTGAGACGAAGAACGACCCGGCCTTCGCGAAGCAGCTGGCTGCGCTCGGGGAGCTGTACGTCAACGACGCATTCGGCACGGCGCACCGCGCTCACGCGTCGACGGTGGGGGTCGCGCAATACCTGCCGGCGGTGGCCGGATTGCTGATGGAACGCGAGGTCAAGACCCTCGGTCGGATCATGACGGATCCGCCCCATCCCCTGGTGGCCATCGTTGGCGGCTCCAAGATCTCCACGAAGATCGGCGTCCTGCGCAGCCTGCTGCGACGCGTCGACCGCCTCTGCATCGGTGGCGCCATGGCCTGCACGTTTCTCAAGGCCCGCGGCCTCGAGATGGGGCGCTCGCTCGTCGAGGATGACCAGCTGGAGGTGGCGCGCTCGCTGCTGACATCCGGCGGCACGCTGGTGCTGCCGCTCGACGCCGTCGTCGCCCCGGAGGCCAAGCCGGGCGTCGCGGTGCAAACCATTCCCATCGACGCCGTCCCCGCCGACATGAAGGTCCTCGACGTCGGACCGATGACCGTCGAGCGCTTCCTGCAAACCTGCGACGGGGCTGCAGCGGTCGTGTGGAACGGTCCCCTCGGCGTCTACGAGGTCCCGCCCTTCGATCATGGAACCGATGCGCTGGCTCAGGGACTGGCCGGCAGCGACGCCCAAACGATCATCGGCGGCGGCGACCTGGTGGCGGCGCTGCAAAAACAGCACCTGGCGGAGCGGATGTCCTTCGTCTCCACGGGGGGCGGCGCAACCCTGGAATTCCTCGAAGGCAAGATCTTGCCCGGGATCGCCGTGCTGCGTGACAAGAATCATGCGTAGGCCGCTGATCGCCGGCAACTGGAAGATGCACTTCACCGTTCCCGAAGGCCTGGAATATGCGCTCCGTCTTCGTCACGACCTCGAGCCGTACGCCGAGCTCGTCGACCTGGTGGTGCTCCCTCCGGCGGTGATGCTGTGGGAGATCGCAAACGCCCTGCGCGGCTGCCCGATCAAGGTGGGTGCGCAGAACGCTGGATGGGAAGACCAGGGCCCGTTCACCGGCGAGATCTCCCCGAAGATGCTGGCCGGATGGTGCGACTACCTTCTCATCGGTCACTCGGAGCGACGCCAGCTCTTTGGAGAGACGGATGAAGAGCTGAACCGAAAGGTGCAGGCCGCGTTTCGCAACGGCCTCAAGGTGATCCTGGCCGTCGGCGAAACGCTCGAGGAATACGACACCGGCCGCACGGTCGAAGTCATCACCCGGCAGCTGAGCGCCGCCCTCTACGGGATCGCGCTCGAGGATGCGACCGATCTGACGATCGCCTACGAACCCGTTTGGGCGATCGGCACGGGAAAAGCCGCGACGCCGCAATACGCCAATGAGACGATGGGACTGATCCGCACGCTGCTGGCCCGAACCTTCGCCGAGCTGGCGTCGTCGATCCGCGTGATCTACGGCGGGAGCGTCACCCCCGGCAACGCGCGAAGCCTGATGGAGCAGCCGGAGATCGACGGAGCCCTGGTCGGAGGGGCAAGCCTGAAGGCGGCCGACTTCACCCAGATCGTCCAGGCGACCGCCGACGTGGTGAAGTCGAAGCGGATGTGAGCACCACGCCGGGGCAACCCCTCGTGCTGGTGATCATCGACGGGTGGGGCTACCGTACGGATCCCTTCGGCAACGCGATCGCGGCGGCGAAGACGCCTAACTGGGACGCGCTCTGGCAGCGATGGCCGCATTCGATCCTGGCTGCCGCCGGTGAACCGGTTGGGCTGCCGGAGGGGCAACAGGGCAACTCGGAGGTTGGCCACCTCAACATCGGCGCCGGCCGGATCGTCTACCAGGATTTGACACGCATCAACCTGGCGATCCGGGATGGGAGCTTCCAGAAAAATTCCGTACTGCTGGGCGCGATGGCGTCCGCCCGTGACGATCACGCGCTTCACCTGATGGGCCTGGTCTCTCCCGGCGGCGTCCACAGCTCCAGCGAGCACCTGTACGCGCTTTTGGAAATGGCGCACTCCCTTGGCGTGCCCCGGGTCTTCATCCACGCCTTCACCGACGGTCGCGACGAGCCGCCCACGAGCGCCGCCGGCTATGTCGCGGACCTGGCGGAGCGCATCGGTGCGATCGGCACGGGCCGGATCGCCACGGTCAGCGGCCGCTACTACGCGATGGACCGCGATAAACGCTGGGAGCGGACCGAGCGGGCCTATCGAGTGGTGGTGGAGGCAAACGGGCCGACGGCGCCCGACCCGGTGAGCCTTATCAAGCAGAGCTACAACGCCGGCATCACCGACGAGTTCATCGCGCCGACCCGGATCGTGCCGCCCGGTCAGGATCCGCCGCCGCCGATGACCGACGGCGACAGCGTGGTTTTTATCAACTTTCGCCCGGACCGCGCGCGCCAGCTGAGCCACGCGATCCTCGACGAGACCTGGGACCATTTCGAGCGCAAACGGCGGCCCAGGCTGGCGCACTTCGTCACGTTCACCGAGTACGAGAAGGGCCTCCCGGCGGAGGTCGCCTTTCCCGACGATGCGCTTGCCGAGGTCCTCGCCGAGGTCGTCTCACAAGCCGGCTGGCGCCAATTCCATACCGCCGAGACGGAAAAATACGCGCACGTGACCTACTTCCTGAACGGCGGGCGTGAGGCGCCCTTTCCCGGCGAAGATCGCCTGCTGGTTCCGTCGCCGAAGGTCGCCACCTATGACCTCCAGCCCGAGATGAGTGCCCCCGCGGTCACCGATGCGCTCCTGGACCGGCTTGGCCACGGCCGCGACCGGTTTCTGGTCGTCAACTTTGCGAACCCGGACATGGTCGGTCACACGGGCGTTTTTCCCGCGACCATCAAGGCCGTCGAAGTCGTCGACACCATGCTCGGCCGGATCGCCGACGCCGTGCTCTCGCGCCACGGCATCCTCGCCGTCACCGCCGACCACGGGAACGCCGAGCTGAAGGTGGATCGAGCGACTGGCGCGCCGCTGACCGCCCATACGACCAGTCCCGTGCCGTTCATCCTGGCCGGGGTGAACGGCGCCCAGCTCCGGCCGGCGGGCAAGCTGGGCGACGTCGCGCCGACGCTGCTGCGCCTGGTCGGGTTGCCGGCGCCTCGCGAAATGACCGGCGATGACCTCATCTTGCCGCCCAGTCCTGCTCGAGCCGGCTGAGGAAGGTCCGGGCCAACGTCGGGTCTTGCACCAGCAGGTTGAGCTCATGGTTGCGGGTGAACCCGGAGCGCGACCAGTTGCAGCTGCCGAAAAGCACGGTGCCGGCATCGAAGATGCCGAGCTTGGCATGGAGCAGCTCGTCGCCGGCCTGCAGATAGAAGCGAACCACGCCGCCCGCAGACTGCAGCTGGGCCATGGCGGCGGCGTTCTGCGGCTGCGTCGGGTCCAGGAGCGCCCGTAGCCGGACGCCGCGACGCGCGGCCGACACCAGCGCCTCCAGAACGAGGCGATCGCTCAGCACGAACATTTCGATGTCGATCGAATGGTTGGCGCCGGCGATCGCCGCCAGCGCGGCGGCCCGGATGCCCTCACCCGGGTGGGTCGTCAGGACCTGGACCAGCCGGTCGGCGGCGGGGGATGGGATGACGGAGGGTTCGCCGGCCAGCGCCAGGTCCTGCTTGAAGACCCGCTCGAGGTTGTCGACGACCGGCCCGGTGGCGAGCACGTCGAAGTCGTGGTTCTTCGGCGAGCGCGTTCCCCAGTTGATTCCGCCCACGATGGCGCGGACTCCGTCGACGATGAGTAGCTTCACGTGGTCGATCGTCAGCCGTTCCAGTGGAAACGCCACCACCTTGACGCCCCCTTGCTCCAGCTGCGCCCAGATGGTCCGGCTGCTCCGCTCTGATGGGTCCTTGATCGCGGTGACCGTCACGCCGCGGTCGCGGGCATCGAGGAGCAACGCGGCCAGGTCCTGCCGCTGAAACTCGTAGAGCTCGACATCGATCGAGCGTCGGGCACGCCGCAACTGGTCGGTGATCGCGTCGAAGGCGGTGGTTCCGTCGAGAAGCGGAACCAGCTGGTCGGGCCCGGCGATGATCGGGCCCGCGACCAGCGGCGGGAGGGCCAACGGGGCGACGGGGGAGGGTGGGGTACGGCCCGGCGCACAGGAGGCGGCCAGCAGCGCCAGGAGGAGGAGGGGCAACCGGAGGCGGCGGGCCGGGCCGTACACGCCTGGCATGCTACTACGGATTTGTGTATCTGTCAATGCTAAGACACTGATCGAGACGGCGTGGAATTGGCGCTATAATTCAGCGGCTCCGGCCATGAAAGCCTTTCTCGGGATCGTCGAGCTCGTGCTGGCTATCCTCGTCATGCTGGGCGTCCTCCTCCAGACGCCGAAGGCGAGCGGGCTCGGGGGCACCATCGGTGGCGGCGGAGATTCGGGCGGCGGCTACCGCACGAAGCGTGGGCTGGAGAAGAACCTGTTCTATGCCACGATCGGACTGGTCGTCCTGTTCCTCGTGGTCTCCGTCGTCTACATCCGAGTTTGATCCGGCGCGGGCTGCTCGCCTCCGCGGCTGGCGTGCTGCTGCTCGTGCTCCTGACGGTTCTGGTGCTGGTGTTCCGCAGCGCCATCCTGGCTCCGGAGGCCCCACGACCCGGGGGCACCTACGTGGAGGGGGTGGTGGGGCTGCTTGGCTCCCTGAACCCGGTGTACGGCGAGGCCACGGCCGGGCCCAACGACCTCGATGCGTTGCTGTTCGAGCCGCTCGTTCGGGTGTTGCCGACCGGCGCGGTGCAGGGACGGCTCGCCTCGCGCTGGGATGTCAGCCCGGACGGGCGGAGCTATACCTTCACGTTGCGGCCGAACGCGCGCTGGTCGGACGGCACCCCGGTGACGGCGGACGACGTCGTCTTCACGGTTCGCACGGTCCAGGACCCCCAATTTCCGGGCACGCTGGTGAGTCAGAGCTGGAAGGACATCATCGCGACGGCGGTCGATGCGGGCCACGTTCGCTTTGCGCTGCCCGGCCACAATGCCGGGTTCCTGGCGAACCTCGAGCTCCTCGACATCGTGCCCTCGCATTTGCTGGCCGGGAAGGCGATGGCGGAGCTCGCGTCGCCCGCTCCCAACCTGAACCCGGTCGGCACCGGACCCTTCCGCATGGTGGCCCAACTCGGTGACCGGATCCAGCTGGAACGCAATCCGTTTGCCTGGCGCCGGCCCTGGCTGGAGTCGATGACGATCCGCAGCTTTCCGTCGCAGACGGCGGCCCTGGATGCGCTCGACCGAGGCCAGATCGATGGCTTGGCCAATCTCACCCCCTCCGGCTCCGCCCAGGAGCAAGCCAACAAGCAGGTCAGCGTGCTGACCACCTCGACCTATCAATATGCCGAGTTGCTGTTCAACCTGAAGACCGACGAGCCCTACTTCCAGGACGTCAGGGTTCGCCAGGCGATTGCCAGGGCGATCGATCGGACCGCGATCATACGGGACGTGCTCGGCGGCCAGGCCGTGCCGGACGACGGGCCGATCCCGCGTTCGATCACGTGGGCCTACGACAGTGCCGCCCAGCAGCCCGCCTATGATCCGGCCGCCGCCGCCAAGCTCCTCGACGACGCGGGATGGACGCTTCTCAATGGGATTCGAACGAAGGGGACCACCAGCCTCAGCTTCGGCCTGACGGTGTCGAGCGACGTCCTCCCATACGAGCGGGTCGCCGAGAAGGTGGCGGCTCAGCTCGGGCAGGTCGGGATCGTCGCCGAAGTGCGCCCGGTCACGACCGCCTCCCTGATCCACGACTACCTGAATCCGCGCACCTTTGACATGACCCTCACCGCCTTCGACAACGGACCGGATCCTGATGTCTACTCCTTCTGGCACTCCTCGCAGGCGCACCCGGGCGGCTTCAACTTTGCGGGCATGAAGAAGAACGTGTTCATCGACGGCGACCTGGAAGATGGTCGCACCACACTTGACCTGAAGGCGCGGGCCAAAGCCTACGCAACCTTTCAGGAGGACTTTGCCAAAGAGATTCCCGCGGTTTTTCTCTACAGCCCGCGATACGTGATGGCTGTCAACCGCCGCATCCACGGGGTCCGCCTCGATTCGGCCATCGAGCCGGAGGAGCGTTATGCCTACATCAGCGACTGGTACATCGAGGTGGGGCGCTAAGCGCGCCCCGCCGTGGAAAGGCGCGCGTGAAAGATGATTGGTTGTGCGGCTGAAAGGACTTGAACCTTCAAGGGCTTGCGCCCACTAGGCCCTGAACCTAGCGTGTTTACCAATTTCACCACAGCCGCGTCGAACTACAGATTTTGCCATAGCCGATCATGTCCCGCGCACTCGCTGATCTGACCAGCGGGGAGCTGGCGACGTTCCGCCGGCGCCTCGACACGCCGACGAAGATCCAGCGGTTCCTCGACGGCATCGCCTACAACCTGGAGATCGACGGCGAGACGTTCCGGTCGCCCCGGCGGGTTTTGCGGGATCGGACCGCCAACTGCATCGAGGGCGCCGTCTTCGCCGCCGCCGCCCTGCGGGTTCAGGGCGATCCCCCTCTGATCATGGACCTGACGGCGGTTCGCGACGAGGACCACGTGATCGCCGTCTTTCGGCGGCGCGGGCTGTGGGGCGCGATCGGGACCAGCAAGTTCACCGGCCTGCGCTACCGCGAGCCGGTTTACCGCACGCTCCGCGAGCTGGCGATGTCGTTCTTCGAGCATTACTACAACCTCGCCGGCGAGCGCACGCTCCGCGGCCATGGCCGCCCCGTCAACCTGGCGCGTTTCGACCGGCTGCACTGGATGACCAGCACCGAGGACCTCTGGCCGATCGCCGCCCACCTCGAGCGGATCCCCCACGTTCCGCTGCTGACGCCGGGGGTGGCCCGGCACCTGACGCCACTCGACCGGCGACTGAAAGCGGCCGGCTTGCTCGAGCACCCAACCGCCGGTCCAGTGGCAAAGTCCGCGCCGATCCACGCGGCCGGCGTCCATGGTTGACATTGTCGGTACCACTTGTTAAATTAGCGAAACTATCATTCAACTGGCACGGCGATGGGGCCGTGAGGCGTCTCGATCGGAGGAAGGGATGAGAAAAGGCGCAACGGAACCGGATATCCCCCTGGAGGCGGTCCAGTCGCTCTTGACCCGGGTGGTCTGGCAGGCGGTCGCGGACCTCAGCGTCGAGAGCTACCGAACGGAAGCCGAGCGCTTTTTTGCGGGGGAGACGTTTGTCGAATACTGCGACATCCTGGGTTGGAACGTGCGTCGTGCCCGCGCCAGCCTGGGGCGCTTCGTGGAAAGCGGCTCGCGGATCTCGGGTAACCACCTGCTGACGGCGGCCGAGCTCGCCGCCCAGCGCGTTTCCGCCACCCCGGCCCTGGCCGTTTAACCTCGAGCGCGTTGGCGGCGACCGCCCGACCTTTGGCCGTCGCCAATATCGGGCTGGCAACCCGCTACACTGGGAAGCACATCCCGATGAACCTCCTCCTTGTCGAGGACGAGCGCAAGCTCTCGACGCTGCTCAAGCAGCTCCTGGAGGACGAGCGTTATGCCGTCGATATCGCCGCGGACGGTGAGCGCGCCCAGGAGCTGGCCGAGACGGCGCGCTACGACGCCATCATCCTGGACCTCATGATTCCCAAGAAGGACGGCATGGAGGTCTGCCGCTGGCTGCGCCAGAACCGCATCCGGACGCCGGTCATCATGCTGACCGCGCGCAGTCAGATCCACGACCGCGTCGCCGGCCTCGACGCCGGCGCGGACGACTACCTGCCCAAGCCCTTCGCCTTCGAAGAGCTCCTTGCGCGGCTACGGGCGTTGATGCGCCGGGAGCAAAAGAACGGTCACGCCAACCGGCTGCAGGTCGCCGATCTCGTTCTCGACCTCAAGACCCACCAGGTTCGGCGAGGTGAGACCCCGATCGAGCTGACCGCAAGGGAGTTTGCCCTCCTCGAGTTCTTGATGCGCCACCCCAACCAGGTGCTGACCCAGGCGCAGATCGCCGAGCGGGTCTGGGACTATAACTTCGAAGGCACGACGAACCGGGTCGCCGTCTACATCTCGTACCTCCGCGACAAGATCGATGAGGGCCGCTCCCCGAAGCTCATCCAAACGGTGTATGGCGTGGGCTACCGGCTGTCGGGATGATGTTCCGGGGGGCGCTGGTGCGCCTCGCCGCCCAGTACTTCGTCCTGCTCGTCCTGATCCTGGGATGCTTCGACCTGATCGTCTACGTGACCGTGTCGCAGTCGCTGCAGGCGAAAGCCGACAACGACCTGGAGCATGCGGTCAGTCAGGCGAGCAAAGAGGTGGTGGTCACGGACACCGTCTCCGTCAATGCCCAGGGCCTCCTCGACCCGAGCGTCGCCGATACGTTCGTTCGAGTGCTGGACATCAAGGGCCAGGAAGTGAGCCAGCCGCAGACGGCGCTCAAGAAGCTCTTCAACAATCCCAGCCTGACGGCGCCCATCGCCGCCGCCAAGGCCGGGCAGTCGGGCGATACCCGCGTCGCGACCGGCGCCGACCTCTATGTGGTCGACACCAGCCCGATCGTCAAGCCGAAGACGCAGAAAGTTGTCGGCGTCCTGCAGGTCGCGCAACCGATCTCCTGGGTCGGCGACGCGCTATCCGGCCTGGTGCGGCAGCTCGTGCTGGCATCGGGCATCGGGATCGTGCTCGGGGCGCTGGCTTCGCTGTTGATGGCGACCCGATCGCTGCGGCCGATCGGTCGCGCCTTTGAGCGTCAGCGGGAGTTCGTCGCCGACGCCTCTCACGAGCTGCGAACGCCGCTGACGCTGATCCGGACCAACGTCGAGGCCTGGATGCGGCGCTCGAATGGGACGACCCGCGCCTACGCCAGGAGCATCGTCGAGGAGGTCGAGCAGCTGAACCGGATCGTGGGCGATTTGACCACCCTCGCGCTGGCCGATGCCAGGCAGCTCCACCTCGATTCCAGGCCGATCGAGCTGAACGAGGTGGTCAAGGGCCTGATCACGCAGGCCACCCCGCTGGCGGAGGAGCGGGGCGTCGAGCTGCGCCCCGATCTGAACGGCGGCGTCCGGGTGGACGCCGACCTGGTTCGTGTCCGTCAGCTTCTGCTGATCCTGATCGACAATGCCCTGACCCATACGCCCTCTGGCGGGCAGGTGTCCGTGGGGGTGATCCACCAGAATGGCCGCGCCCACGTGACCGTGACCGACACCGGCGAAGGTATCCCGACGGCAGACCTCCCCCACATCTTCGAACGCTTCTACCGGGCGGACAAGGCGCGGAACAGCGAGAACGGCGGCAGCGGCCTCGGCCTGGCGATCGCCAAGTGGATCGTGGATGCGCACAAGGGCGAGATCGCCGTCAAGAGCTCGGAAGGCAAGGGGACCGAAGTCGATGTCAGCCTCCCGTCGATCGACTGATTACTCCACCTTGATCTCGCGCACCGGGCGCAGGGTCAGCAGGGCGATCAAGAAAAAGCCCGTGACGATCCCGAACATCACGCGATAGCCGACCGTACTCGTGCGGTTGTTGTTGAAGGCGTCGATGATGGGGCCGAGGATCGGCCGCGCGATCAAGCCGGCGCTGGCGGTGGCGATGTTCGAGACGCCCATGTAGCGACCGGCCTCAGCCTTAGGGATCAAGTCCGTCATGAAGGCCCAGTCGACCGAGAGGAAGACGCCCAGGGCCACGCCAAGGATGACGCCGAAGATGAGGATCCACAGGAGCGTGGGCGCGAAGATCTCGAGGGTCGACCCCACCGCCCCGATGACGCAGGCGGCGGCGACCATGCGCTTCTTGCCGTACCGCTGGGCCAGGAATCCGGCGGTCATCGACATGATGGCGGCGAAGAGGACCACGATCGCCAGCAGGATGCTCGAGTACAGCGACGCCTGGTTTTCGGTGTAGCCGAAGGTGAAGAGGATGAAGTTAAGGGCGAAGGTCGACACGCCGACGATCCCCATCAGGAAGAATAGCCGGGAGACCATGAGCCAGGCGAAGTCGCGGTAGCGGCGAGTGTCGATCGCGAAGCTCAGAAAGATCGATCGCGCCGCGCTTTGCTCGGGTGGGCGCGTGATGCGCCGGTCGGGAACGCCAAAAAATACCAGGGCGCCGGCGATGGCCACAACCAGGGGCAGCGTGAGGATTGCCAGCCGGAGATGGTTCGTCGGAATCAGGATGGCGCCGACCACGGCGAAGCCGAAGATCGTGCCGACCATGTTCATCATTCCGTAGTAGCCGGAGGCCTCGGCGCGCTGATCTGCCGGCACCTGGTCGGGCAGCATTCCCTGGTATGGCCCCTGTGCGGTGTTGGACGCCATCTGGAAAAAGGCGTAGGCGATCAGCAGCATCCAGTAGGAGGTAACGAACGCGATCAGTGTCAGAAAGATGATGTCGCCGACCACGCCGATGGCTATGAACGGACGACGCCGTCCGATCGCGGCGCGATAGTTGTCGCTCAGCGCCCCGATCGCGGGCTGCCAGACGATGGCGAAGGCCGCGCCGACGGTGTCGAGGACGGCCACGTAAGTGTTGACGTCGAGGTGGAAGGCGGCCGGACCCAGGTGCAGCGTTGCCGGGCTGGTGAAGTGTTTGACGAGCAGCGGGATGATCGTGCCGCTGAGCGGCTGCATCACGTAGGCGATAGCAAACCAGAACGCACTCAAGACGAGCATGCCCCGCCAGGAGATGCGATCGCGCACGGCGGTCTCGTGCAACGTCCGCAGGAATCGCCTCTTCGGCGGCAGGCTCACGCTCGCCATAGCGCAGCCAGTCTACGACGAGCCACGAATTGTGCTCGCTAGCGCGGGTTACCGGTCACGCGAACCGAGATGCGGGACCCCCATCCTTGCGAGAATCCGATCATCATTTGGTACGGTGTAGCCCGGATGGCTCGCGCAAAAATCACGGTGGTGGGCGCCGGCAACGTGGGCGCAACACTGGCCCAGCGTCTCGCCGAACGCAGTTACGCCGACGTCGTCCTGGTCGACATCGTCGAGGGCCTGCCCCAGGGCAAAGCGCTCGACATGCTCGAAGCCGGGCCGATCGTCGGCTATGACTCGCAGATCGTCGGCACCAACGGGTACGAGGAGACGGCAGCCTCGAACATTTGCGTGATCACCTCTGGCGTCCCCCGCAAGCCGGGCATGTCGCGCGACGATCTGGTCAAGACCAACCAGAACATCGTCCGGGGCGTGACCCAGGAGCTCGTGCAGCGTTCGCCGAAGGCCATCCTGATCGTCGTCAGCAATCCGCTCGATGCGATGGCGCAGCTCGCCTACGAGGTGAGCCGCTACCCGCGCGAGCGCGTCATCGGCATGGCCGGCGTGCTCGACACCGCGCGCTTTCGTACCTTCATCGCCCAGGAGCTGAAGGTCTCGGTGCGAGACGTTCACGCCTACGTGCTCGGTGGGCATGGCGACACGATGGTGCCGCTGGCGCGCATGTGCACGGTCGCCGGCGTCCCGATCAGTGCGTTGATCAAGCCGGAGCGGATCGAGGCCATCGTCAAGCGCACCCGCGATGGCGGTGCCGAGATCGTCAATCTGTTGAAGTCGGGCAGCGCCTACTACGCGCCGTCGGCGGCGGTGGCCGAGATGGTCGACGCGATCATGCTCGACCGCAAGCAGATCCTTCCCTGCGCGGTGCGGCTCGACGGCGAGTACGGCATCCAGGGCCTGTTCGTGGGTGTGCCGGTCAAGCTCGGGGCGGGTGGTGCGGAGGAGATCGTCCAGCTCGAGCTCACCGCGGATGAGCGCGCCGCCCTGCACCGATCCGCCGACTCCGTCAAGGAGCTGGTCGGCGTCATGGGTATCTGAGTCGGACAGCGAAACGGTTGCGGTCGCGAGCCGCAAATGAACAGCCGCCCGGTATCCTGTAAGCGATGACGATCGAAATTCGTAGCGGCTACATTCCGCAGTCCAAGCGCCTGATCGAGAACCCGACCGCCGAACAACTCCGAGAACTGACCGCGAAGATGCCGAACGCACGGCGCACGACCTACGACAACTACAACGTGCATACGCGTGTCGATTCACGCAGCACGAAGAGCACCTACATCGTCACGGATCGGCCGCAGGAGCACACCGCCCAAACCGTGACGCCGGAAGAAGGCCGGAAATGGGCGAAAATCCAGGACGAGTACATCCGAGACCAGGTCATGGTGCTCCTCGACGGCGTCATCGGTAACGATCCGACCTTCCTGACGCCGGCCCGTCTCATCATCGAGGCGCGCAACGCCAACGTCGCCGGGATGCAGCGGCATCTGTACTACCCGCCCGCGCCAGGCCAGCAGCCGGAACTCACGATGATCATCACGCCGAACCTCACGGCACCTGGCTACCCGAACGATAGGGCGATGTTCGTCGACCTCGATGCCGGCATCACCCGCGTATTCAACTCGGACTACTTCGGGGAGTCGAAGAAGGGTGGGCTGCGCATGTGGAACAAGAAGGTCTACGATGCCGGCGGGCTCGCCATGCACGCGGGCTGCAAGGTCATCCCGGTGGGCACGCAGCAGCGAGTCGTCCTGATCGTGGGGCTCAGCGGCACGGGCAAGACGACGACAACGTTCACCCGGCAAAACAACTCGAAGCCGGTGCAGGACGACTTCATCGCCCTGATGCCGAAGGGAAAGATCTTTGGCTCAGAAAACGGCTGCTTTGCCAAGACCTTCGGCCTTGACCCGAAGCACGAGCCGACCATCTACGGCGCGGTGACCAGGCGAGAGGCGTACCTGGAGAACGTGTCGCAGAAAGAGGACGGTGGGCCGGTCGACTTCTTCGACGCGAGCTACACGCAGAATGGCCGCGCCACCTTCGAGCTGTCGGCCCTGGGCTGGGTCGAAGATGCCCGGAACATCGGGCCGGCCGACGTCCTCCTCATCCTCAACCGCAACGACAACATCATCCCGGGAGTGGCGCGGCTGGATTCAGAGCACGCCGCCGCGTACTTCATGCTGGGCGAAACGCAGGGCACGTCCGCGGGCGGCAAGGACGAGATGGGCAAGGCCCTCCGCGTGCCGGGGACGAACCCCTTCTTCCCGTTGCGTCACGAGCAGCAGGGCAACCGGTTTCTCGAGCTCCACCGGTCGCGGCCGTTCGAGGTCTACCTGATGAACACCGGCCGGGTCGGTGGCCCGGACGGGTCACCTAACAGCAAGAAGCTGACGATCGAGCACTCGAGCGCGATCGTGAAGGCGATAGCCGAAGGCACCATCACGTGGACCACCGATTCAGACTTCGGCTACGACGTCGCGAAGGACGTGCCGGGCATCGACGACATCGAGGTGCTCCAGCCGCGGCGGCTGTACGAGCGAACCGGCCGTGGCGACGAGTACCGCTCGATGGTCCAGCGCCTCAAGCAGGAGCGGGTCGCGGAGTTGAAGAAATACCCGGGTCTCGACGAGGAGATCGTCGCCGCCGTCCGCTAGCCGGTATCGCTATTACGCGACCCCTCGGGCGGTCAGCCGCTGCTGGAGGCGACCAATCCGGGCGGACAAGGGTCCCTCTGCGATCGGCACGTTCTGTTCCGTTCGCCAGGTCAAATCGGTGAAATCCTGGGCGGCGTTATAGATGATGCAGCGCTCCGGAGAGAGGGCGACGCCGCACCGACGCTGGTACTCGGTGATCGCCGCCAGCAAACATGGCTCGTCCCACGAGTACAGATGGAACAGATCCATATGACGGTCACCAATCGCGACGTCGGCGAAATCGACGATCCCCGCGACGCGACAGGTGACCGGATCGAACAACATGTTGTGTCCGTGCAGGTCGTTGTGCAGAACCGTCCGGTCGGCTGCGGTCGGCCGGATCTGCTCATACCGATCGATCACCCGTGCCGCGAACGATCGCTGCGATTCGTCCGCGATGCGCGGCAAGAAATGGAGTCGCAGGGTCCGAGCGGACATCGGATGCAGCGGCTCGTCTGTCAGAACCGGGGCAGCCTCGTCGACCGCGAGGGCCAGGTGCATCTCGGCCAGGAACCGACCGATGGCCGTCCCGATGCCCAACTGGTCGGATTCAGGCAGACGGCGGTACCTGGGCGTGTCGAGAGGAACTCCGGGGATCATCCGGTAGCCGAACGTCGCCAGGCGCCGGCCGACGAGGTCGAGACCGGGAACGGCGAGGCTCGTGCGTCCGCGCAAGTGCCGCACCACCCATGCCGCTCGCTCGAGGGAGGCACGCCCTTGTTCATTCGTGGGGAAGCGAAAGATGTACTCGCCGTTCACCACGACGCGGGCCGGCGTGGTCCACCACTCCGTCGTTCCGCCCCGCGGAGTGTGGAACTGGATTGGACCCCCCGGGACCAGGTCGAGGCGGTCGAGTGGCAGCCAGGGGAATTCGTCGGCCAGGATCCTCTTTACGGTGGCGACGTCCACCGACGACAGAAGGTCCGGATGCGCCTCGGCCATCGCCCTCTCGCCTAGGACTCTGAGCTGGCCGGCCCTTCGACTTCGCCGATGCGCCGTCCGTAGTAGTAGGCCACCACGATGAGCAGCAGCACGACGACGGCGAGCGGGATGGTGAACGGACCGAGGGCGGTCGCGACCCGCTCGTAGTTCTGGCCCAGCTTGAAGCCGGCATAGGCAAGGGCAAGGTTCCAGGGGATCGCGCCCAGGATGGTCGCCAGCGTGAACGGGACCACGGTAATTCGCGACAGGCCCGCGGGAAACGAGATATAGGTGCGGATGACCGGGAGCAAGCGGCCGGTAAAGACCGCGGCCAGGCCCCAGCGCTCGAAGAATCGATTGGCCAATCGGAGATGCCCCGCTGTGAGGCCGACCCGACGGCCTGGTCCGAGGATCAAGGCTTCGCCATACCGTCTGACCAGCAGATAGGCGACGAGTGAGCCCAGCAGGTTGCCGGCGCTGGAGGCAATCACGACCCCGAGGAACGAGAGCTTGCCCTGCGAGGCGAGCGCGCCTCCCAACGGAACGACGATCTCGCTGGAAATCGGGATGCCCCCGCTTTCGGCGGCCATCGTGAGGAAGATGGCGATGAGTCCGCCGGCCGTGATGATCTGAATCAGCTGATGCGACATTCGGCGAAGCGTAGCAGCTACCCTGAAGCGGACGTGCCAGGACGAAGCCCACGGGATGCCGTCGATGACGCGCTCGGCCAACTCGTCGAGCGGCTGTCGATCTCGCATCACCAGCGCCGCCTCGGCCAGGTTGGATGGACCAGGGCCATCGACCCCCCGCCGGGCGAGTGGGCGGGAGGTGACCCGCCGCCACGGCCAGGAAACACCCTGGAGGTGCTGATCGACGGGGCTGATGCACTCAAGACGATGGCCGTGAGCCTCGCGGCCGCCCGATCGCACGTGCATCTGACCGGCTGGCACGTCACGCCAGAGTTCGCTCTCACGAGAGACGCCACGCCGGTGACCGTGCGGGCGCTCCTCGCCGACGTCGCCGCCCGTGTCCCGGTTCGGGCGCTGATCTGGGCGGGTGCGCCGCTACCGGTTTTGCGCCCATGGCGCGGCGATATGCGCCGGGTTCGGGACCAACTCACCGCGGCGACCGGCATCCAGTGCGCTCTCGATGCCCGGGAGCGGCCGATGCACTGCCACCACGAGAAGACGATCGTGATCGATGACCGGATCGCCTTCGTGGGCGGCATCGACCTGACCAGCTTCAACGGCGACCGCTGGGATACCCCGGATCATCGGCCTCGCGGCGCCGTCGGATGGCACGATGTCGCCGCACGGATCGCCGGCCCCGCCGTGCAGGACGTCGCGGAGAATTTTGCGATGCGCTGGCGGGCCATCACCGGGGAGGTCCTCCCGCTCGTTACGCCGCCATCCCCCGCCGGCGACGTCGAGCTGCAGGTGGTGCGCACGGTGCCGGATGGCATGTACCGGCAGCTTCCGCGGGGCGACTTTCGCATCCTCGAGTCCTACCTCCGCGCCTTGCGCGCCGCGCAACGGCTGATCTACATCGAGAACCAGTTCCTCTGGTCGCCCGAGATCCTCACGGTGCTGCGCGACAAGCTGGCACGGCCGCCGACACCCGACTTTCGAATGGTTCTTGTGCTGCCGGCCAAGCCCGACTCAGGAGGCGACGATACCCGCGGTCAGCTGGGGACGCTGATCCAGGCGGACGGCGACCAGGGCCGGCTGCTCGCCTGCACGCTGTACGCGATTGGTGCCGACAAGGACTGGCCGGTCTACATCCACGCCAAGGTTGGCATCGTCGACGATGCCTGGATGACGATCGGCTCCGCCAACCTGAACGAGCACTCGCTCTTCAACGACACCGAGATGAACCTGGTCACCCACGACGCCCGCCTCGTTCGGCAAACCCGCATCCGGCTATGGACCGAGCATCTGCAGCGGCCCGCCACGGAGGTGGAGGGTGATCCAGCCGCGGTCGTCGACCGGCTCTGGAGACCGATAGCCACGGAGCAGGGGGAGCGGCGCAAACGGGGAGAACGGCTCACGCACCGCCTCACCACCTTGCCCGGTGTGTCGCGCAGGTCCGGGCTCCTTAAGGGCCCGCTCCAGGGCCTGGTGGTCGACGCTTAGAGCCTCAACTCTCCCACTGGGAGACGGCGAGGAAGTACGGATAGATGTTGCAGCGCCAGCCGATCAATGGATGCACGCCGAGCCGGCCCGGCGGATCCTCATCGAGATAGGGTTGCCGGACCTCCTGCCAATTGGGTTGGCCATTGCAGTGCGGGCATCGCACCGGCGGACGAAGCGCTTCCATCTGTGGGATATGGTACCGGCCCTCGATCAATCCATCATCACGAACGGGATCGACCCGATAATGACGACAAGACACGATCGCATTCGTCAGGAGGTTCTTCATGAAGTTGTTGGGTTTTCAAATTCCGAATTACACCTTCCCGGGTGTGACGGGCGACAAGCTGTTCGATCACGTCGCGATGCTGGCCAACACCGCCGAACAGGCCGGCTTCGACTCGGTCTGGGTGATGGATCACTTCTATCAACTCCCCAACATCGGTCCCCGGACCGATCCCATGCTCGAGGGTTACACCGCGCTGGCTGGGATCGCGGCGCGGACTAAGAAAGTCCGTCTCGGCACTCTGGTGACCGGCGTGACCTACCGGAACCCGGCCTTCCTCGCAAAAGTCGTGACGACCCTCGACATCGTGTCATCGGGGCGCGCGATCCTCGGGATCGGCGCAGCCTGGAACGAGGACGAGCATCGGGGCTATGGCTACGAGTTCCCGCCGGTCGGGGAACGCCTCAGCCGCCTGGAGGAGGCGCTACAGATCTGCCGCGCCATGTTCCGCGAAGAGGCGCCAACCTTTGGGGGTCGCTACTACCGCATCGAGGGGGCGCTGAACTTTCCTCGGCCGATCCAGCCGGGCGGCCCGCCGATCATGATCGGTGGCGGCGGCGAGCAGCGCACCCTGAAGCTGGTCGCCCAGTACGCCGACATGTGCAACATCTTCGGCGACCCGGCTACCGTGCGGCACAAGATGGACGTCCTGCAGCGGCATTGCGAAACCGTCGGTCGTGATCCCAGCACGATCGTCAAGACCAGGCTCGGCACCCTGCTCATCCGCAAGACCGACGCGGAGGCCGACCGCCTCTTCGAACAGATCCTCAACCGGCCGGGGATCAATAAGGATTGGGCCCGCGCCGGCTTCATCGTCGGCGGCCCCGGCCGCGTCGCGGAGCAGGCGCAGAAGCTGCTCGACGCCGGACTGGATGGCCTCATCTTCAACATGCCGCACATGGAGGATCCCGAGGCGATCGACCTTGCCGGCCGGACGCTCGCCGGCCTCCGACAGCCGGCGGCCGCTCGATAACGTCCGACGATGGCTGACGAGCGCCTCTACTCGATTACCGAGGCGGCGGAAAAACTCGGGGTCTCACCGGCGACGATTGCGACCTGGATCCGGCTTGGCATTGCAACAGCCAGCCGGCAGGATGAGATCGGCCGGAATCGCTATACCGACGCCGACCTCAAGGAAATGGAACGCCGGTTCCAGGAACGACAGGCGCGAAAACGCCGCTGACATCGGGAGCCGGCGCGACGAGCGCCGGCTCCTCCGTTGACAGCTAGCGGGTGCCGGTCGCCCGGCTGGCTGCCTCCACGTAGGGGGCCAGCACGGTCTTCCAGCCATCTGCCCAGCCCGCAGCCTCCTGCGGCTCGACGCCCGCGGCTTCGAAGCCACGATGCTCGAGGTCGACTCGAGTGCCACTCCCTGCCGGTGAGAAGCGGACCTCGACCTCGGTCGGCACCTTCCAGCTGGGGTCCTTCCAGGTGAAGGCGATGCGGTTCGGAGGCTCGCACGCGATCACGCGGCCGACCTCGAACTCCTCGCCGTCGTTGAATCGTTCGTAGAACCGGCCTCCGACCTTCGCCTCCAGGAAGATCTTGTCGGCGCGCTCGCCGCCGTAAGAAAAGTTCGATCCTTTCAGCGGCCACCAATCGCCGATCCCCTCGGTGAAGAGCCGGAAGGCATCGGCGATGCCCCGGTTCACCGTGATCGACTCCCGAACCGTCAAGGCCTCGTTTCCGCGTACCGTTTGAACGCCGTGAGCGCTGTCTGCCATGTCTTGCTGACCTCCTCAACGTAGTCCGCAACGTCGTCGATCCCGCGCTTCGATAACCGGTAGATCCGCTGTCGTCCCTTTTCCTCGACCTCCACGAGGCTCACCTCCCGCAGCACTCGAAGATGCCTCGACACCGCCGGCTGGCTCATCCGAAAGCCGCGACTCAGGGCCCCGGCCGGCTGCGGCTGCCCGCTGAGCCGATGCAGGATTTCCCGTCTCGTAGGGTCCGCCAGTGCGGCGAAGGCGCTGTCGAGCCTGCTCACGCACCAAATTATATAACCGATAGGTTATACGAGTCAACGGCAGCGCCGGCACGTACAATACGGAGCGTTTGCGAGGGGGAGAGGAGGACGCATGCAGGCACGGCTGCTGAACACCACCCCCGAGAAGGTGGAGGCGGATGCGCTCATCCTCCCCATCCTGGAAGGCGAGCCCGCGGTCCCTCCCGAAGCGACGGCCCTGGACAAGAAGCTCAAGGGTGCGATCCAGCAGCTGCTCAAGGCCGGCGAGTTCCGGGGCAAGTTCATGGAGCTGGTGCCGATCCACAACCTCGAGAATTTGCCGAGCACGTGGACGGTCCTCGTGGGCCTTGGCAAGCCCGAGCAGCTCGACATGGTCCGGCTCCGTAACGCGCTGCAGGCGGCGGGCCGCACCCTGCGCAAGCGTGGTCATCGGCGGGTCGCGGTCGTCCTTCCGAAAGCCGTGGCGGGGAAAACGGGTCCTGCTGACCTCGCGCGGGCGGTGACGGAAGGTATCGGGCTCAGCAACTTCGATATCGGATCCCTGAAGACGCGCCACGCTCAGGCGACAACCCAGATCGACGCGCTCAGCATCATCGGGCTCGACGGTGCTACGGGTGCGCCGGCAGCGATCAAGGACGCCGTCACGCTGACGGACGCGACCAACCGCATCCGGGAGTGGGTCAACGCGCCGGCCAACGCCTTCACGCCGGCCGTGTTTGCCGACAAGGTCAGGGAGGCTGCCAAAGGCACGGGCCTCGACCTCAAAGTGCTCGAGGTCGATGACATGCGCCGGCTCAAGATGGGTGCCCTCCTGGCGGTCGCCCGCGGCTCGGACGAGCCCGCCAAGATGATCGTCCTCCGCTACAACGGCGGCCGCAAGAACGGCCCGATGCTGGCGCTGGTCGGCAAGGGGATCACCTTCGACAGCGGTGGCATCTCGATCAAGCCGGCCCAGAACATGGAGATGATGAAGTCCGACATGGGCGGCGGCGCGGCCGTGGTCGGCGCGATGCTCGCCATCGCGGAGCTGAAGCCGAAGGTCAACGTCATCGGCATCGTGCCGACGACCGAAAACATGCCGTCCGGCAAGGCGATCAAGCCGGGCGACGTGGTGACGGGATCAGGCGGTAAGACGATCGAGATCATCAACACGGATGCGGAAGGGCGTCTGATCCTCTCGGATGGGATCACGTACGCGGTGAACGAGGGCGCGACGCACATCGTCGACATCGCGACGCTGACCGGCTCGATCGGACGTACCCTCGGTCCACTCGCCATCGGCGCGTTCAGCAATGACGCCAAGCTGATGGACCAGGTGCGGCGGGCCGCGGACCTCGCCGGCGAGCGCATCTGGGAGCTGCCCACCTGGGCCGATTACGACGGCTTGATCGATAGCGAAATCGCCGACATCAAGAATTCGACGGTGCCCTGGGCCGGCGCGACCACAGCGGCCCTGTTCCTGCGCGAGTTTGTGGACGGCCGCCCGTGGGTTCACCTCGATATCGCGGGCAGCGCCTGGCAGGATGCGTCCGAGCTCAAGACGGTGCCGAAGGGACCGACCGGGTCAGGCGTGCGATTGATGGCGCACCTGGCGCGGCTGCTCGCTGACCATTAAGTCGGCCCCGGTGTCCACCGTTCGCGAGCTGGCCAGTCGCTACGTCGACCAGTCGGCCCTGTTGGATCCCGTCCTCGCCACGTCGCGTGGGGTCATTGGCTACGACGCCGAAATGACCGACTACTCTCCCGACGGTCAGGCTGCGCGGAGCGCACTCGACCGCGCGACGCTCGCCGAACTTTCGCGGATTCGACCAGTCACCGAACCCGACCGGATCGCGGCAGAGGTGATGCGTGAGCGGTTGCAGGTCGCCATCGACCAGGACGAGGCCGGCGAGCGTCTCCGCGATCTGCGCATCATCGGCAGCCCCTTCCAGGCCATCCGGCAGTGCTTCGACCTGATGGCCGGCGCCACCGCGCGGGACTGGGAAACAATCGCCACCCGCATGGAGCGGGTGCCCCAGGCGCTGACGAGCTTCGAGGCGGGTTTACGAGAAGGACTGAGCCGAGGGGTGGTGGCTGCCCGGCGCCAGGCGCTCGTCTGCGCCGACCAGGGCGCGCGCTGGAGCGGCCGGAAGAACGGCACCGGATTCTTCCAGACGCTGGTGACAAAGTACGAGAACGCCGGCACACCGAATCCGGCCCTCCTGGGGCGATTGAGCGCGGCAGCCGCCGCGGCGTCGGAGGCCTATGCCACGGCTACGCGTTTTCTGCAGGATGCCTACGCGCCGAAAGCCGCCGAGCGCGACGCTGTGGGATCGGACCGCTACCGAATCTGGGCGCGGGCCTTTCTCGGCTCCGCCATCGACCTTCAGGAGACCTACCGATGGGGTTGGGACGAGCTCCACCGGATCGAGGATCGGATGACGTCCGTCGCGGCGCGGATCCTGCCCGGCGAACCACTGGCCGCGGTCGTGCATCTCCTGGAGACCGATCCGGGACGATCGATTGAAGGCGTCGACACGTTCCGCGACTGGCTGCAGGAGTTGATGGATCGGACCATCGCGGAGCTGGACGGCACGCACTTCGATATCGCGGAGCCGGTCCGGCGGGTCGAGGCCATGATCGCGCCGCCGGGCGGGGCTGCAGCGATGTACTACACGCGGCCCTCGGAAGACTTCAAGCGTCCGGGACGAACCTGGTATCCGACCCTGGGGAAGACGCGGTTCCCTCTGTGGGGAGAGGTATCGACCGCCTACCACGAGGGCGTTCCCGGGCACCACCTGCAGCTGGCGCAGCTGACCTACCTGGCCGCCGAGCTGACCCGCTTCCAGCGCGTGGCGGCATTCGTCCCCGGCTACTCCGAGGGCTGGGCCCTGTACGCCGAGCGCCTGATGGGCGAGCTCGGCTACCTGCAAAACCCCGACTACGAGCTGGGGATGCTTCGGGCACAGGCCTTCCGCGCCATGCGGGTCATCGTGGATATCGGGGTTCATCTGGGGTTGACGATCCCCTCCAATGAGGCGTATCACGCGGGTGAGACCTGGTCACCGGAGCTGATGCTGCCGTTCGCCATCGAGCACGGCCGCGAGCCCGAAGACTTTCTTCGGAGCGAAATGGACCGCTACCTGGGTTGGCCGGGACAGGCAATCTGCTACAAGGTCGGGGAGCGAGTCTGGCTGGCCGTCCGCGAGCGTGCACGTCAGCGGCCGGGCGGAAACTTTGACCTCAAGGCCTTTCACACGCGGGCGCTCAATCTCGGCCCGATGGGTCTGGCCCAGCTCGAACGAGAGATGGGTGCGGATGACCCCGCAACGACACCTTCGCGATCCTGACTAGCGCTTTGCCCAGCCGGGGTCGGGGTACCTGGGTCGAGTGCTCGCGACGTCGGGCGGCCAGATCAGAACCGTCCGTCCCGCCTGCACCTGCTGGACGTAAATGGGCTTTACCGCGTTGGTCCCACGATCGTCGAACTTGATCTCACCGAAGAAGGTGTTGAGATCCAGTACCGACAGCGCGTCGCGCACCCAGCGAGGTTGCGTCGAGTTTGCCTGTTCGATCGCGACCTCGAGCGTGAGGCAGGCGGCCGTGGCTGCGGCGGCGTGCGCGTCAGGCAGATGGCCGAACTCCACCGCATAGCCCACCGAATAGTGGTAGCTATCGAGGAAGTAGCTGGTGCGATTGCGGGTGGATGGCGCCCACTGGGTCGTGCCGACACTGTAATTCGCCGCCTTGTGGAGATCCGTGAAGATCTGCGTGCCGGGCCCGTCGCTGAAGGCAAAGAGCTTAGGCTGGATGTTCATCTGCTGCGCCTGCTGAACCGTCCGCACACTCTCGGTGGGATGGCCCACCTCGAGAATGAGCTCCGCACCGGCGCCGGCGGCCGCCGCCAACTGGCCGCTGACATCGTTGACGCCTAATGGATAGTTGGCGCCGTAGACCACGTTCAAGCCCTTGGCCTGCGCATATCCCTGGGTGGCGTTCGCGACCTCCGCGGAGAGGCTGTCGGTCGCGTAGAGAATGGCGACCGTTTGTGGTTTGGGCTCCTGTGTGAGCGCCATATCGATGACGCCCTGGAACTGCCGGCTGTCCGGCGACAGCACACTGAATAGATAGTGGTAGTGGTTGTTGAAGATCGCGTCTGACGAGGCGCCGCTGCTGACGATCGGCACCTGGTGCTGCTCGGCGACCGGCGCGGCCCGGGCGGTGGTGGCGTCGTTTGACGGGCCGAGCAACAGGGTGTCGTGGTTCTGCGAGATCAGCTGCTCGGTGGCGGACGCCGCGATGGACGGCCGGCTCTGGTCATCGACGATATCGATGTTCAGCCGGTGACCGACGCCCTGCACGGTGACGCCCCCCTTGCCGTTGATCCAGTCCTGGCAATAGAGGTAGCCCTCCTTGGCCATCTGGCCGGCCTCCGCCTGGCTGCCGGTGAGGGAGAGGACCGCCCCCACATTGATCACGCCGCCGGTCGGCGCGGCGATGACGGCAAGGCCCGGCGCGCAGGCGGCCATCACCGAGCTGATCACGATCAGCCCAACGAGGGGAAGCCAGGATCTGCGCACGAGTCGTGATTATCTGCCCGCCGTCACGCTGAGGCTGGCCGATGCGCTGACAAATTTGCTGATACCCGGACCGGCAGGCGTCGGGGGCCGACTAAACTATGCGATTGGCTCCGCCGGGCGAGTTAGCCAAGTGGTAAGGCAGAGGTCTGCAAAACCTCCACCGCGGGTTCGAATCCCGCACTCGCCTCCAG
>Ga0209526_10000211_pt1 | contig 36477 bp, 29 predicted proteins | sample JacPinW_OM2H0_M1_FD_188566 | JGI IMG/M metagenome (GOLD analysis project Ga0209526, IMG submission 188566) | Forest soil microbial communities from Algoma, Ontario, Canada - Jack Pine, Ontario site 1_JW_OM2H0_M1 (SPAdes) (version 2) | ecosystem: Environmental > Terrestrial > Soil > Boreal... | reverse complement strand
TCGCCGTACTTGGAGGCGTCGAACGCGCGCTCGAGATAATCGATTTCGGGGCCGATGTGGATGCGGCCGGAGAGCGCTTTGAGGAAACCGTCGGAGGCAATGGCGTCGGTGAGTGCTGGGAAATCGGGGAGATCGCCGAGGGCGAGATGAACTTTGGCGACGGTTCCGTTCGAACGGAAATTGCGGATGCGTAGAGCGAAAGTGGGATCGAGTTGCGAGGGATCGAGGAGATGGAAGAAAGTGCGCTTGGGGTCGACACCGGAGACTACGGCGTTGGCGGGGATTTCTTCGCCGCCCGCGAGTACGAGGCTGCTGACCGCTCCATTCTTGACGCGAATGTGGCGCACCTCGGCGTCGGTGCGGATTTCGGCGCCGGCTTGGCGCGCGGATTCGGCTAGCGCGCGGGCGAAGGAGCCGAGTCCGCCGTGCGGGAAGGAAGCCGAGCCTACCGGATGCGGGTCAGCGGCCGCGCGGAGAAGTAGAACCGCAGTGGAGCCTGCGGACCATGGGCCCAAAGCGGTGCCGAAGATGCCACGCGCGGCGATGACGGCGCGGAGGAGCTCAGTGTCGAAAAATTCCGCGACGAAATCGGCGGCGGCCATGGGGCCCCAGCGGACGAGATCGAACATACCTTTCTTGCCGAGGCTGCGGATGCCGCGGCCGGTCTTTAGAAGATTCCAGAGATCTTCGGGCGAAGGAGAATCGATGGAGGGAGGAGTTGTGGAGAGGATCTGATTCAAGACTGGAGAGAGAGTTTCGAGCGTTTCCGCGAACTCGGTATATTTCGCGGCGTCTTTAGTAGAGAAGCGCGCGATGCCGCCAGAGGTCTTGGCGTGATCGTTGTAGAAGAGGAGGGCTTTGCCGTCGGGCGTGGGCGCGAAGAGGCGGGGGTTGGGATGCACCATCTGGCATTGGTATCTTTCGAGCTGCATGTCCGCGGCAATATCGGAGCGCAGCGGGCCGACGGTGTGGGCGAGGGTGGAAGCGCGGAAGCCGGGATGAAATTCCTCGGTGATGGCGCCGCCCCCAACGAATTCCCGTCGTTCAAGGATTAGAGGTTTGAAGCCGCCTTTGGCGAGATAGAACGCGGTGACGAGAGCGTTGTGACCGCCGCCGATGAGGACTACGCGCTGGCCGAGGGGCATGTTTAGTTTTTCTCGACCGGAGACGGGGAGGAAGCGGCAACTTCGGGTGGCTGAGAAGCACGTGCTACCGGGCGAGAGATGGAATGCGAAGATTTCGCTGAGTTCGAATGGGCGGATTTCTTAAGACCTTTGCTCCAATCTTTCAGAATGACTTGGCTGGCGATGCGGCCTGGAGCGCCCATGATGCCGCCGCCGGGATGCGTTGCTGAACCACACATATAAAGGTTGTCGATTGGCGTGCGGTAGTAGGCCCAGCCAGGAACGGGGCGCAGGAAGAAAAGTTGTTCGAGGGAGAGCTCGCCCTGGAAAATGTTGCCTTGCGTCAGGCCGAATTCGCGCTCGAGGTCAAGTGGTGTGAGGACTTGACGGCCGATGATTATTTTTTTGATGTTGGGGGCGTGCTCGGCGATGGTGTTGATTACGGTGTCGCCGAAGGCCTCCTTGTGATCGTCCCAAGTGCCTTGCGCGAGTTTGTAGGGCGCGTATTGCACGAAGCAGGAGAGCACGTGCTTGCCTGGGGGAGCGACGCTGGGGTCGGTGAGGCTGGGGATGACCATGTCGATGTAGGGCTTGCGGGAGTAGCGGCCGTACTTGGCGTCGTCGTAGGCACGCTCCATGTACTCGATGCTGGGGGAGATGGAAATTGCGCCGCGAAGATGGGCGCCCTGGCCGGGCAGGGACTTGAAATCGGGAAGCGCGTCGAGTGCGAGATTGACTTTGCCGGAAGAGCCGCGGAATTTGTAGCGGCGGACGCTTTCGAGAAAGTCGGAGGGGAGTTCGCTGGGTTCCAGAAATTTTTCGAAGGTGAGGTGCGGGTCGACGCTGGAGGAGACTACGCTGGCGGAGATTTCTTCGCCGGATTTGAGGGCGACGCCGGTGGTGCGGCCGCTTTTTACGAGGATTTTATCTACGGGTGCTTGCGTGCGGATCTCGACGCCGAGCTCGCGGGCGGACGCGGCGATGGCGTTGCTGATCGCGCCAGTGCCACCGCGGCTAAAGCCCCAGGAGCGGAAGGCACCGTCGATTTCGCCCATGTAGTGATGGAGGAGAACGTAGGCCGTGCCGGGCGAGCGAATGCCGAGGAAGGTGCCGATGATTCCGGAGGCGGACATGGTGGCCTTGAGGACGTCGGTTTCGAACCATTGATCGAGGAAGTCGGCGGCGCTCATGGTCATGAGCTGGATTAGGGTGTAGCGCTCGTCGGAGGAGAGATCACGAAAACGCTGGCCGAGAAAATAGAGGCGCTGAAGATCGCGCGGATGGAGCGTGGTGGGATCGGGCGGGATCATGGAGAGGATGGGCTTCACGAAGCGGCACATCGGGGTCATCATCTTGGAGAATTCGTCGTAGGCTTCGGCGTCGACCCGGGAATGGCGGCGGATTTCGCGCTGGGTGCGGGCGTGGTCGTTCATGCGCCAGAGGTAATCGCCGTCGGGCATCGGCGTAAACGTGCCGTCGAGGGGAAGAATTTCTAGGCCGTGTCGGGGGAGATCCAGCTCGCGAATGATTTCGGGGCGGAGGAGCGAGACTACGTAGGAGCATTCGGAGAAGAGGAAGCCGGGGATAATTTCTTCCGTTACGGCGGCGCCGCCGAGAACGTGGCGGCGTTCGAGGACGAGAACTTTTTTGCCGGCTTTGGCAAGGTAGGCAGCGTTGACCAGGCCGTTGTGTCCGCCGCCGATGACGATTGCGTCGTAATGCTGAGGCATGCAGTGAGACTCCGCTATTGTTGCGAGATGGAACGAAAGACGCGCGAAGCGAGATTGGCCATTTTACTGGCAGCAGGAGCGCCGCACAAGTCGCCTTGCTGCTGTTTCGCTTCACACCTATAATTCGCTGGCAACCCGGAAAAGGAGATCACGTGCCAGTTGGGACTGCGTTTCATGAGCGGACGAAGGCGCTTTGCGAGAGTTTGAGTTATCGCGAGTGGTCGGGCTACTACACGGTCAGCGTGTACGAGACGCATCACGAGCATGAGTACAACGCGATACGGAATTCGGCGGCGCTGATTGATATTTCGCCGCTGTTCAAATATCGCGTGACTGGGCGGGATGCGACAAAGCTGGTAAATCGCGTGATTGCGCGGGACATCAACAAGGTTGCGGTGGATCAGGTGATTTATTGCTGCTGGTGCGATCCCGAGGGGAAAGTGATCGACGACGGGACCATCACGCGGCTGGGCGAGAATGAATATCGCTGGACGGCGGCGGACCCGAGCTTGCGATGGTTTCAGCAGAACGCGCTGGGCTTGGACGTCAAGATCGAAGATATTTCGGAGCAGGTGGCGGCGCTGGCGCTGCAGGGTCCGACTTCGGGGAAGCTGCTGCATGCGGTTACGGATGCGAACATCGCGAACCTGAAATATTTTCGCGTGACACGGGGAAAAATTGCGGGCGTGGCGGTGGATATTTCGCGGACGGGGTACACGGGAGACTTGGGATTTGAGATTTGGATGCCTTGGAAGGATGCGCTGCGGGTTTGGGACAAGTTGGTGAATGAAGGAGAGGTGTTCGATATTCATCCGGCGGGGATGATTGCGCTGGACGTGGCGCGCGTCGAGGCGGGACTGATTTTGATTGAGGTGGATTACACGTCGAGCAAGAAGGCGCTGATTGAGGCGCAGAAATATTCTCCATCGGAGATTGGGTTGGGGAAATTGGTGGATTTGAAGAAAGACAATTTTGTGGGGCGCGAGTCGCTGGCGGCCGAGCCGAAGAAGGGCGCCGAGCGGGCGCTGGTCGGGCTGGAGATTGACTGGAACGAAGTCGAGGCGCTGTATGAGCAGATGGAGATGGCGCCGCAGGTGCCGAGCATGGCGTCGCGCGTGGCGGTACCGGTGTATCGCGCGGGGAAGCAGGTGGGAAAGGCGACTTCGACCACGTGGTCGCCAACGCTGAAGAAGATGATCGCGCTGGCTTGCGTGAAACGGGAGCAGTCGGTTGTGGGGACGACTTTGGCGATCGAGATGACCGTGGAGGCGGTGCGGCGGACGGTTTCGGCAAAGGTCGTGGCGTTGCCGTTTTTCAATCCGGCGAGGAAGACGGCTGTGCCGGTGGTGTGAGGGACGTGACTCATGACCCGTGACTCGTGTTTCGTGTGAATCCTATCAAGGTGACCTTACCTTAATAAGGTAAAGAAGCCCCACGCATCGACTCCCTTCACAGTTTGCTCGGTAAGCACAGCCAGATTGGCTGTGCCACGTTATTGATTTAGGCGGTTGTATTTTTTTAGGACGGCGCGGAGGCGGTCGTGGGGTAGGGCGATTACTTTGTGATTTTCGATGCCGGTCATGGTTTCGGCGGCGACCATGGCGTTGATTACGGCTTCTTCGGTGGCTTGGACCGTGGCGGCGAAGACGGGCTCGAGCAGGTCGTTGGGCGACATTTTTAGGTCGACTATGTGGTCGGTGGCGGCTGCGCCGGAGTTTGCGGTGGAGAAGGCGATGAAGATGTCGCCGGAGCCGTTGCCGGAGATGCTGCCGTCGCGGCCGAGGCCGAGAGAGACGCGGCGAGCGAGGCGCTTGAGTTGATGAGCGACGAGCGGAGCGTCGGTGGCGACGACTACGATGATAGAGCCGCGATCGGCTTCGGCGAAGGACGTGGACGTGTAGGCGCGATCTTCGGGAATTTCTTTGCCGACGGGGACGCCCGCGATGCGAAGATTGGCGCGCGAGCCGTAATTGCACTGCACGAGAACGCCGACGGCGAAGGGCCCGGCTTTCGAATCGATTTTTCGAGACGAAGTGCCGATGCCGCCTTTGAACTCGTTGCAGATCATTCCGGTGCCGCCGCCGACGTTGCCTTCTTCGACGGGGCCGGATTTGGCGGAATCGATGGCGTGGAAGGCATGCTCGGGTTTGACGTGGAAGCCATTGATATCGTTGAGCCAGCCGTCCCAGGTTTCTGCGACTACGGGGAGCGACCACCAGTAGCCCGTGGGGTCGGGCTGACCGTGGGCGACGCGCCACTGGATGACTGCGTCGCGGACTATGCCGACGCTGTGCGTGTTGGTGATCATCACCGGGCCTTCGAGGAAGCCGGACTCTTCGACCCACGTGGTGCCGGTCATTTCGCCGTTGCCGTTGAGCGACCACCAGCCGGCGAAAACGGGATTGCTCATGGAATCTTTGCCGCGCGGGAGAATTGCGGTGACGCCGGTGCGCACAGGACCTTTGCCGATTTGGAGTTTTCCTTCGCCGAAGTTGAGAGTCGTATGGCCGACGGTGACACCTGTTACATCGGTGATGGCGTTGAGCTGGCCCGGTATTCCGTCGAAGGGAACACCAAGATCGCGGGCGCGAGGCTTGACAGTTAGCTTCTCTTGAGCATTTGCCGATGCGATAAAACAAATAACCCAGATAAAAACCAAAACGCGGCACAGACCATTCCGCATGATTTTCAGTTCTCCCAAGATAAATTAGCGAATAGTGTCCGCCTCCCTTCGAGACCCGCCTGCGGCACGTAGGCTCAGGGCAAGCGGAAGGCGGCCGCCACAACCGCGTGCAGTATAAACGAACGGGACTAAATTCACAGAAAGCGGCGGCGGGTTCAAGTGTGAAAAACTTTTTGTAGCGCAGAATGTAAAGCGCGTACGATTTGCGCGGATTCTTCGCGTGAGATGATGAAGGGCGGGGCGAGGAGGATGTGGTCGCCGTTGATGCCGTCTACACAGCCTTGCGTGGGATAAGTGAGGATGCTTTCGTCGAGGGCGGCTTGGCGGATGCGCTCAGTGATGTTGTCTTCATTCGGAAATGGCTCGCGGGTGGATTTGTTCTTCACGAATTCGATGCCGAGGAGGAGGCCGAGGCCCCGGATTTCGCCCACGTTGGGATGAGATGCTAAACCGGATAGTTCGGCGCGAAGAATCTCTGCCGCAGGCTGCACGCGTTCGAAGAGACTGCGCGATTCGATGTAATCGAGGACGGCATTGCCGGCGGCCGTCGCGACGGGATGCGCTTGATAGGTGAAGCCATGCTGGAAGGCTCCTGAAACACGTTCGAATGCTTCGACGATGCGTGGCGCTACGAGGGCGGCCCCCAGGGGCGCGTAACCGCTGGCGATTCCCTTCCCGACCAGTATGATGTCGGGCTCAATGTTCCAATGGTGAATGGCGAAGGGCTTTCCGGTGCGGCCCATGCCGCTCATGATTTCGTCGGCGATGAGGAGAATGCCGCGGTCGCGGCAGATTTCGGCGATGCGCTGGGCGTAGCCATCGGGAGGAACTGCGGCGCCGAGGGTGGCGCCAACTACAGGCTCGAAGATGAAAGCGGCGACGCTGGCAGCATCGTTCGAGTCTAAAAAATTGTCGAGGTCATTTGCGCAGGCGATTGCGCAGGCGGGGAATTTCTTGTCGAAAGGGCAGTGATAGCAGAAGCACGGGGCGATGTGTCCCCATTCGGCTAGGAGCGGTTGATAGGGCGCGCGGCGGGCAACGTTGCCGCTGACGGTCATGGCGCCGAGAGTGCTGCCGTGATAGCTCTGATGGCGGGACACTACGCGATACCGCGACAACTGACCACTTTCGAGATGAAATTGGCGGGCAAGCTTGATCGCGGTTTCTGTGGCCTCGGAGCCGCCGGATGTGAAATAGACACGGCCACCGGAGCGAAAATTCTGCGGGGCGAGGGCGAGGAGTCGGCGGGCTAATTTTTCGGCGGGCTCCGAGTGGAATTGCGTGGTGTGCGCGAAGGCGATTCGCGAAGACTGCTCCGCCATGGCGTGGCCGATTTCTGCGATGCCGTGGCCGATGTTGACTACCGCGGCCTGGCCGGACGCATCGAGATATCGGCGGCCGGCCTGGTCGACGATCCAACAGCCTTCGCCGCGGACGGCGACCGGATAGTCTTTGCGGAAATTTCTGGGGAACAGTGCGGAGTTTGACGGCATGACGATGGGCAAATTGTAGCAGAGGCAGAATCGGGCGCGAGACAAGCACTAACCATCTTGCCCACGGGGTGTAGCATGATGCGCCTGTACGCAGGAAGCGTGGTAGGCTGGCGCGCGTTTTCCGGATTGGGAAGCAACGGTTTGGCGGCGGATAATGCCGTTGGGACGCGCTAAAGCGCGCCCCTACGACACCTCTCACATTGGTGCGGCGAGTGGCGGACCAAAACCTTGGACTAGTGCGGACGATTGGGCGATGGAGCCTAGCGGCTCTGATGCTCAATACGATGATTGGCGCGAGCATTTTTGGTTTGCCATCGCTGATTGCGGCGCGACTTGGGCGTTTGAGTCCGATCGCTTATTTCATCGGTTTTGCAGGAGTGGCGGTGATTGCGGCGTGCTTGGCGGAGGTGGCATCGTATTTTCAGGAGGCGGGCGGGCCGTACCTTTACGCGCGTGAGGCGTTCGGGCGATTTGTGGGGATTCAGATTGGGTGGCTTACCTGGCTGTCGCGCATTTCGGCTTGCTCGGGTGTGGCGAATCTTTTTATTACCTACCTGACGGCATTTGTCCCGGCGGCGGCGGCGCCCCTGGCTCGCGCCGCTGTTTTGACGGTGTTTATCGGATTTTTGGCGGCGGTGAACTACCGCGGCGTTACGGATGGGAAATGGCTCAGCAACTTCTTTACGATTACGAAGGTATTGCTGCTGACACTTTTCGTTGCGGCGGGACTCACAGCGCTTGTGTTGCATCCGGAAATTCGCGTGACTCCCGCGGTAGTGCCCGCCAGCGCTGGCGATTGGTTTGCGGCCGTGCTGCTGATGGTTTACGCGTACGGAGGATTTGAGGCGGCGCTGTTTGCTTCGGGCGAGGCGAGCAACCCGCGGAAGGATGCGCCGGTGGCGTTGGCCATCGCGTTGGTTACGGCAACGCTGCTGTACGTTGCCGTGCAGTACGTGGTGATCTACACGCTAACGAATCCGGCGGCGACGACGAAGCCGGCGGTGGATGCGGCGCGGCAGTTTCTGGGACCGGTGGGAGTGTCGCTGGTGGCGGCGGGCACTTTGGTTTCGGTATACGGATATCTGAGCGCGAATATGCTTCATACGCCGCGAGTGACGTTCGCGATGGGCGAGCGCGGGGACTTCCCTGCTCTTTTCGCGGCGATTCATCCGCGGTTTCGAACGCCACATATTTCGATTCTTGCTTTTGCGGTGTTACTGCTGGCGTTTTCGATTTTTGGAGATTTTCGGTGGAATGCGACTTTGTCGGCTGTAGCGCGCCTGTTTATGTACGGGGCTGTGGCGGCAGCTTTGCCGGCTTTGCGGCGCAAGAGGCCATCGGGCGCGGCTTTTCGGTTGCCCGGAGGCACTGTTTTTGCGGTGGTGGCGCTGACCTTCACAGGTTTGCTGCTTACGACCGTGCATTGGGGAGAAGGTGTCATAGTGCTCGCCACACTTGCCATTGCGGCGGCGAATTGGTTTTGGGCGCGCGGACGGAAGGCACAAGCAGCGATGACCGACTCGACTGGTCCTCTTGGAAACCGCGCGGAATCGTGACAATATCCCCGAGTCTGAATTAATCCTCAGCTACGACTTACCTTTTGAAAATGAAGGGACGAACAATGATTAGGACAATTCTGCGAAAGGCCTTTGTGGTGGCCGCTCTGCTTTTGGCTAATGCGGCGAATATCCTTGCGCAGGATGCGGCGAAGCATCCCATCACCTTTGACGACATGATCCAGATGCATCGGGTTGCCGATCCAAGGATTTCGCCGGATGGGAAATGGGTGGCGTATGCGATGGCGACGCCGGACATGAGCGCGAATCGAGGCGCCAGCAACATCTGGATTGTTCCCACGGGAGACGGAGAGGCGACGCAGCTTACGCAGAGCGGGCATGCCTCGTCTCCCGCGTGGTCGCCGGACGGGAAGACGATTGCGTTTTTGTCTTCACGGGAGGGCACTTCGCAGGTTTACGTGCTTTCGATGGATGGTGGCGAGGCGCACCCGGTGACGCACCTCTCGACAGGCGCGGATTTGGTGAAGTGGTCGCCGGACGGCAGGACGATTGCGTTTACGTCGTCGGTCTACCCGGATTGCAAGGACGATGCGTGTAACAAGAAGCGCGATGAGGACAAAGAGAAAAATAAGGTGAAGGCGCGCGTGTACGAGCAGCTTTTGTATCGTCATTGGGACCACTGGTTTGAAGGCAAGCGCAGCCATTTGTTTGTGGAGCCGGCGGACGGGAGCGGCGAGGCGCGGGACTTGAACGCTGGGGCAAATTACGACGTGCCTCCCGACCAGCGCGGAGGCCCAGACGACATCAATTTTTCGCCAGATTCGAAAGAGATTTGTTTCACGGCGGTGACGGACAAAATGGAGGCCATCAGCACGAACGGCGATTTGTTCCTCGTGCCCGTGGCGGGAGGCGAAGCGAAAAAGATCACTACAAATCCTGCGTTCGATGGCAATCCGGTGTACTCGCCGGACGGACGATTCATCGCGTATCACGCGCAGCTTACGCCGGGATACGAGTCGGACCGTTGGCGAGTGATGTTGTACGACCGGCAGAGCGGAAAAATCGAGAACCTTTCCGAAGGCTTTGACCGCAGCGCGAACGAACTGAATTGGTCGCCAGACAGCAAGACGATTTTCTTCACCGCGGAAAACGAGACACTCCAGCCGGTGTACGCAATGGTGGCACGAGTGGGAGCGGAGCCGAAGAAGGTCGTGGCCGATAGCTTTAATACGGGTTTTACGATCCGTGGCGACGGGAAAACCTTGGCATTTGAGCGGACCAGCCTGACGACGCCTGCGGAAGTGTTTGTTGCGGGCAGCGACGGATCCGCGGCACGGCAACTAACGCATCACAATGAAGCGATCCTCGCCAAGGTAGAAATGAATGCGCCGGAAACGTTTTGGTTCGAAAGCGCGGGCGGCACGCGGGTGCAGGCCATGATGATTCGCCCACCGCATTTTGACCCTTCGAAGAAATATCCGTTGCTGGTGCTCTTGCACGGTGGACCACAGACCATGTGGGCGAACGCTTGGGGATATCGTTGGAACGCCCAGGTGTTTTCTGGCGCCGGCTACGTAAGTTTGCTGATCAACCGGCGCGGGTCGACCGGGTATGGGCAGAAATTCACCGACGAGATCACGAACGATTGGGGCGGCAAAGCGTATGTGGACGTGATGAAAGGCGTGGATACCCTGCTGGCGAGATACAAGTTCGTGGACGGCACGCGCATGGCTGCGGCGGGCGGCTCTTATGGCGGCTACATGGCGGATTGGATCGCCACGCATAACGGGCGCTTCAAGGCGATCATCAGTCATGCGGGAATTTACGATAAATTCTCGATGTATGCGACGGAGGAGTTGTGGTTTGAAGAGCACGATATGCAGGGTACGCCGTGGACGAACCCGGAGAGCTATCGGAAGTGGGCGCCGCTGACGTATGCGGCTGAGCTAGGGAAATTCAAGACGCCGACGCTCGTCATTTGCGGGGAGCGCGACTATCGCGTCCCTTACACGCAGTCGCTGGAATTTTTCAATACGCTGCAAAGACAGGGCGTGCCGTCGAAGCTGATGGTATTTCCGGATGAAGGGCACTGGATATTGAAGCCGCAGAATGCTCAGTTTTGGTACAAGACATTCTTTGATTGGCTGGCGCAGTGGGTGAAGTAGGGCGGCAAGAGGCCCGCTTAGCACGACAGAACGCCGCTTAAGCAAAGAGGCGCTGTAGCGAACGGCGCAGAAATCGAAAGAGATGAAACAGAAGGAATCCTGCGAGCACGATTAGGAACGCCACGACCACGATCGTTGCGGTAGGATGAACCGTAGCCATCCAGGTGAGCCAGACCGCAAGCGCATCTTCTCCAAGACTGAGGACCCAATTACTGAAGGGCTCGGGGCTGGTATTAACGGCGGCGCGTGTGCTGGCTTTTGTGCCGTGCGAGGTCAACGCGACGCCACCGGCTAGCAGCGCCGCGCTCCAGCGCCATTCGGGCGGAGCGGCGACCGTGGCGCTATACGCAAGAAGCGCCGCGGCGGGCGGGCGGATCAACGTGTGGACTGCGTCCCAAACGGTATCGACATAGGGAATTTTATCGGCGAGAAATTCAATCGCATAGAGCGCGAGCGCGATTCCCAGAACCCAGGGATGCGAGAGCACCTGCATCGAAGCAGGCAAATGGATCACTTCGTAGCGCTGCAGAAGGCCAAGGGTCGCAATGGTGGCGTAGAGATTCAGACCGGAAGAGAATCCGGCGCCGAGGGCGAGACCAAGGGTTTGCAGCGGGTTCACAATCTACATGGTAACAGCGCGCGTGAATTGGAAGGGCGTAACTTTCTATCTATACGGTCGCAACGTTCTGTTTGATTCCGGCGGGCGGAAAATAGATTCTGTTAACTGCGCGGTCATTCTATGTTCGGACTCCGACAACTCTTCTACCCCTGGGGATTCTTGGTACAAGGTGTGGCGCTGGTGCACTTTGCGCGCCGTCGCCCGGAGAGCTATTGGCTGTATGTAATCCTCTTCGGAGGATTCCTGGGCGCGAGCGTGTACATAGTGGTGGAAGTGCTGCCGGACGCGGGCCTTCTTCGCGGCGTGTTCCAGGGATTCGGCCGCCGGTCGCGCATCCAAGCCCTGGAAATACAAATTATCGACAATCCTTCCGCTGGGAATTACGAGGAATTGGGCGAACTCTGCCTGGAACAGAAACAGTTTGCGAAGGCGCGCGCCGCTTTTGACAAGGCTATTGCGGCGCGCAGCGACTCGCCTCACGCGTTTTATAACCGCGCGAAGTGCTATTTGGGCCTTGGCGATCTTGCGAGTGCGATTCCCGATCTCGAACACGTGGTGAGGATTGACGCCAAGTTCGATTACTACCGCGCGGCGGGATTGCTTGCCGATGCGTACGCGCGCACCGGCCAACTCGAACGCGCCGCCCCGTACTTTGCCGAGGTCACACAGTTTTCGACCACTCCAGAAACACTCTACAACTATGCCAACTTTCTGCGGCTGCAGAATCGCCGCGACGAGGCTCGTGAGTGGGCGCAGAAGCTCCTGGTCAAGAAGCGGACGCTGCCGCGCTACATGCAGAGAGTGGAACGGCCGTGGTTCCGAAAAGGCAAGACGCTTCTGAAAGAGCTGTCGGTGGCTTAGGTTCTTTAAGTGAGGGCACCAGCTTTGCGCAACTGCTCTTTCATTCCAGTCCAACTCTGACGAGAGGATTCTTCCGGAGTACCTGCACCGTGCCAGTGAGTCTCGAGGCTGACGGCGTAATGATAGCCGTCGCGCTTCAGCGCGGTGAATTGACCAGCCCAATCGATCACGCCCGCGCCCATGGCAGCCCATGCAGGCTCTTTGTCATCACTGATTTTGGCAATGTCCTTACAGTGACAATGGCCGATGCGATTTTTCGGCAAAAGATTGTAGCCACCGGGAAAGGGAGTTTCACCCCGCCCTGCGGCGTTGCCCGGATCCCAATTGAGCATGAAGGACGGCGACTGCACGGCCGCGAGAGTATGAGCGGCTTCCGCACCGGTGGCCGTGTTGCAGGCGAATTCGTTTTCGAGGATCAAAATAATTCTCTGCTTGCCTGCGGCGTCCGCCGCTTCCAGCAATCTTGAATTCATAGCGGCGCGATACGGGGCTGGATCGTCGAGGCGCCAAAAATCAAAGCAACGGACCCGGTCGGTGTGAAAGGCTTTAGCTAGAGCGATGCTGCGGTCCAGGACTTCGCCTTGCTGGTCGTACGTGAAGTCAGCGTTGAATTGCGCACCCTTGGGGCTGAATTTTGATTTGGGCGCGCCGGGCCAGTCCACCTTGAAAAGCGGGCTGGCGATATCAGTCACCCGCAGCTTGTATTTTTCGAGAATGCGGCGCGCTTCGGCGATTTCCGTGGCATCCAGTTTGAGAATGTTTTTATTCCACATGCCGCGGAGTTCAACCCACTCCATGCCAAACTCGCGTGAAGCGACTTCGCAAGCGCGGCCGAAATCCTGGCCGATCTCATCGTTAATGACGGCAATCCGGAATGGCGAGTTCATACGGTTAGCCCCAGCTTCTCGTGAAGATATTCCTTGTTCGCCGCGGCGGCTTCTTTGGGGCTGTGGGCATTTTCGGGAACTTCATCGAGCTCGACGACGGCCCAGCCGCGGAAGTTAATTTTGGTCAGAGATTCGAACACAGCAGGAACGTCCACCAAGCCGTGCCCAAGCTCGACGAAGCGATAGACACTCTTTGAGACCTGCTCAACATCTTTGATGTGCACAAAGAGGAGGCGATCGTTGAATTTCTCGATAGCCTTGGCGGGATCGCCGCCGCCCTTGAAGTAGTGTGCGATATCCAATTCCAGTTTTACGTAACGGGGATCGCAAGCGCTCATGACTTGGTCGAGCTCTTCGGGACGCTCGCCTAATGACCCCATGTGATTATGATATCCGAGAGGAATTCCGAGATCCGCAGTCCGTTTGCCAAGTTCCGTCAAGGTTTTGCCCAACTGTTTGTAGTCGTCAGGAATCGCGACGCGACCCTTCGGGCGAGTGTCCAAGATTTGAAGGTACAAGCCGCCGGCGTCGCGCAAGAATTTGGCGTGGGCGGCATGTTCGGCGATGCTCCTTTTCGAAGCAGCGGGCTCGCTGAGCAAGTCGCCGCTGGAAAGCGCCACGAACTTCAAATCGTGCTGGCTGAGCAGGTCGCGCACTGCCGCGGGACTGCCGAACTCCGCGATGCTGTTGGAGCGCAACTGTATGCCGTGGAAACCGACGGCAGCGATGTCTTCAATCGCTTGGCGATCGTTGCCTCCCCAAGTGATGGCGGCGTAGCCGAAATGAATCTCGGAGGGCGCTGGAGTGATGGGAGTGTCGAAGTGCGACAAGTCCATGGGCGGATAAAGCATGTCGCGCGCGTGCAGCACACTAAACGGCACGGCTGACGCGGCAGCGAAGGCAGCGACGCCGCCAAGGAACTCGCGTCGAGGGATTCGAGTCTGCATTCAAGCTTCCTTTCAATGGTCCATAAAAAAGCAGTCTTACGATGCGTAGCCGTTAGGATGCGCGCGCCGCCATTCCCAGGCACTGCGCACGATACCCTCGAGATCTGTAAATTGCGGCCGCCAACCGAGCTCGTGTTTGATTTTCTCCGAGCTGGCGACCAACACGCCCGGATCGCCGGCACGGCGCGGCGCCTCCTTGGCGGGAATCGGATGCTTGGTCACCCGGCGGGCGGTTTCGATGACTTCGCGAACGCTGAAGCCGCGGCCGTTTCCGAGATTGTAGATCAGCTTCTCTTTATCACGAAGGGCGTCGAGCACCAGCAGGTGTGCGGTAGCGAGATCGCTCACATGAACATAGTCGCGGACGCAGCTTCCATCGGGCGTTGGGTAATCGGTCCCGTAAATGGAAATGTGGTCGCGCTGGCCCAATGCGACTTGCAACGTCAAAGGAATCAAGTGCGACTCCGGATCGTGGTCTTCGCCTTGGTCACCCGCAGCTCCCGCGGCGTTGAAGTAACGAAGGCAGGAGTAGCGCAAGCCATGGCTGTGATGGAACCAGGCGAGCATTTTTTCCGTGAGCAATTTGGATTCGCCATAGGGATTTGTGGGATGCACCGGCGCGCTCTCGTCAATGGGCGTGCGTTCCGGAATGCCAAACAGCGCGGCAGTAGAAGAAAGCACGAAACGGTGCACTTTGTGCTGCAGCATGGATTCGAGCAGCGTTAGTGCGTTAGCCGTATTGTTCCGGAAGTATGTTTCGGGGAACTGCATGGACTCGCCCACTTCAATGGATGCAGCGAAGTGCATTACCGCATCGATGCCGCCGCCCAAAATCGAATCCAGTGTGGAGCGATCGGAGATGTCTGCCGTCACAAGCTTGGCACCCGCTGCTACAGCCTGACGATTTCCGCGAGAAAGATTGTCGAGAACGGTAACTTGAAAACCTCTGGCGAGGAGCTGAGCGGTGACGACACTTCCGATGTACCCCGCTCCGCCAGTGACGAGAACCCGATCGGGCATTTTGGGATTTATCCTCTTTGGGATGAAGCTTCAGATTCGAATTCTCATACGTCTGCAGGTGCTACAGCACTAAAGATTACACCAAGAATTCGGCAGAAGCGCCAGCCTGCCACGGAGGACGACTTCCTCCGCTAAGAGCCGCTTACGCCTGTTGAATCTGCGCGATGGCGGCTTTCAAGGCATTTACAGTTGCGCTGACTTCTTCGTCGCTTTTATATTTGCGACGCGGCCAAAAGAAACCCTTCAGGCCGTCACCCTTCGTGCGCGGCACGATGTGCACGTGGAAATGCGGGACGCTTTGGCTGACGCGATTGTTAGCGGCAATGAATGTTCCTTCCGCACGCACGCCCAGTTCGACAGCGGCGGAAAGCATACGCACGTTTGCGAACAGTGGCGTGAGGAGAGAATCCGGTAGGTCGTTGATGGTTTCCAGATGCGCCTTTGGGATCAAGAGGCAATGACCGGGAAAGAGCGGCCGATGGTCGAGGAATGCAATGGTGTGCTCGTCCTCGAATACGCGAAAGCCGTCATCATCGCTCACAACTTTGCAGAAGGCACAGTCCTCGTCAAATGTGCGGATTTGCGTGCTCATGAGTGGCTCGAAGCAATCATGTTGCAGGAAAACCGCATCTAGGCCAGCGCAGAGAACAGCAGCTTTTTCCATTTAGGAATGTCGAGGCTCCAGCACACATGGATTTTGCGCTCGCGTTCGATGGCAGTTGCCCATACATCTCTATTCCGTGAATCCGTGGCTACGCCCAGACGATCGACCACCGTCATACCGCGCGTGAGTTCGCTGGACACTTCGACTTCGACGTAGTGCTCGCTGGAAGAGGTGCAAAGCGCAGGATTCAGCGCTATACCCATACTCACAGGATCGGGAAGCGAAATACCTGTCTGGCCCGTCTGCTTGAAGAATGCTTCGGCAGCGGTGCTGTTGCTGCGCATCGCAAATTCGGCGATGGGATTTTTCAGCGCGAGCACACGATCAATATCTTCCTGGTGAAGAACGGCGTCTCCGCAGCACAATTGCCAACCTACCATTTCTAACGGCAACCCAGAGTGGACAACAATACGCGCGGCTTCCGGATCGACCCAAATGTTGTACTCAGCAGCTGGAGTCACATTGCCTGCGCAGCAAGGAGCGCCGCCCATAACCACGCAGCGTTTCACCCATCCCGCCAGTTTCGGCTCACGCAGCAGGGCCATAGCAAGATTTGTGAGCGGGCCTAGCGTGACGATCTCGATGCCGGGATTTTCGCGCACGTTCTGAATCAGTGCGTCTACGGCGTGGCCTGGCTCGGGACGGCGCTTAGCAGGTTTGTATCCGTGATCGCCGAGGCCATCGGCGCCGTGAAACCAATCGGCAATCACGAGCTTTCGTAGCAGCGGGGCTTCCGCGCCGGAGTAGACCGGCACGTCCGAGCCACACAGCTCCACGGTGAACAAGGCATTGCTGGTGGCCTGAGCGACGGGAACGTTGCCGGCGACAACGGTTATCGCGGCCACCCGGACTTCAGGGGAGCGGAGAGCCATGATGAGCGCCACGGCATCGTCGGAAGCGGTGTCGGTATCGATCAGGAGTGTTCGCGTCATCTAGGCAGCGCTGCCGTAATGTTGCACCGGCAGTTTTGCGCTGCCCAGTGTAACCTTTTGCTTCGTTCCATCCAGAACATTCTGCGTTTGTGCGGTCGCGGGATGTTACTCAGTCCGCGGTCGAACTCGGCGGAACATCCGGTAAGCCTCTTTAGGAACTCCGAATTCGTGCGGTTAGGCCCGCTCCGTGCAGTGCGATATCATTTGAATGTGTAGGCCTTCCAATGAAATCTAAATCCAGTCGAGGCCGCGTGCAACGCGCAAACCGCGTCTTTCTTTTGTCTCCCGCGAATGCCGCCGGCAAACGAGCACAGCTGCTCCTGCGAGAAGCTGCCGATTTCGGCCTGGCACGACGGCTGCGGAATGGAGGGCTGCCGCTCGGCGAAGCCTTCAGCTTCATCAGCGGACTGTACTTCCGCGGCAAACTCGCCTACGCGAGCGCATTTGCGACTCCGCCAGAGGGGACACCCGGAGTATTGATCATCACGGCTTGCGGAGGACTCATTCCTCCCAGCGCCCTGATCACGCAAGCCACCCTTTACGAGATTTCAGCCGCACCCGTGGATGCATCAGAGCCGCGCTACCGAATTCCACTGGAACGCGATGCACGCCGCCTTTGCAAACAGCTCGGCAAGGACTGCGAGGTTGTGCTACTCGGCAGTGTTGCGACGCCTAAGTATGTCGAGCCTCTCCTAGCTATCTTTGGCGAGAGGCTAGTCTTTCCCACGGAATTTGCCGGACGTGGGGACATGAGTCGTGGCGGACTGATGCTCCGCTGCGTGCGCGAGGGAGTCGAACTAAATTACGTCCCGATTGCCACAGGCGAGCGGCATGGGCCCAGGCCCGCCAAGCTTCCAAAAATGATCGCTAGCAGCCGTACGCAAAGTCACAGTAAATCCAACGCCGAACGATTCTCTCGCTGAACCTGCTCCATGGTGCATTCGCGCGGATTCTTTTCAGGCCGCCAGCGCAGAAATTTCGTGCCGTGGCGGAAACGCCCGCCGGTGAAATGATCGAACTGCACTTCGGCCACGCGTTTTGGGTCAACCGGCTGCCATTCCATGGAGTGTTTCGTGCTCCAGCGGCTCAACCCGCCCGGCGCTTTTCCCGTGAAGCCAGGTGGCTTCACCGATTTCTCTAGCTCTTTCGTCAATTGCTGACGATCTTCGTTGCGAATCGAAGAACTGAAACCGACGTGATCCAGCAAACCCTGGTCGTTGTAGAGGCAAGCAGTACTGAGCCGGCTTGCTTTTTCTTTTCGAGATACCGAAAACCTCCGACCACACAATCTGCCGTGCGCTGCTTCTTGATCTTTAGCATGCCGCTGCGCTTGCCGGATTGATACGGGAGATCATCGCGCTTCGCGATGATGCCATCGAGGCCCACGCCCATGTGGAACCATTTGCGCGCAACCGAGAGATCGCGAGTCATGGGCGAAAGTCGGATTAATCCGTTCTTCTTGAAATATTTTCTCGCGAAAGATTCGAGCTTGTGTCGGCGCTCGCGAAGCGGCAGCTTGATCAATGGCTTACCTTTCTCGTCCATGAGCAAATCAAACACGATAAACACGCAAGGTGTTTCCTGGCTAAGCTTGCGGATGCGGCTTTCCGCCGGGTGGATGCGCATCAGCAAATCGTCGAATGACAGCTTGCCATCCACGGGAATGACAATTTCTCCGTCGAGCACAAATTTCTTCGGTTTGAGACACTTCATCTCCGCAACAAGCTCAGGAAAGTAGCGCGTGAGAGGCTTTTGCGACTTTGATAGGATTTCGACCTTGTCATTATCGCGAAACGCCAGGCAGCGAAATCCGTCCCACTTCGGTTCGTAATGCCATTCGGGTCCCGCAGGAAGCTCCGTCGCGGGTTGGGCTTCCATCGGCGGAAACTTCTTGCTGATTGGCAGGCTCATAGGAAGCGGTCAAGCCGCACGCGGCCCTTCTCGCGCAGGAGCGGCTCCCACAAATCGCCGAGTTTTCGCACTCGCTGCGGTACGTTCATCATCGTGAAGTCCTCGATGCGTACGCCGCGCTCGACTTCTTTCCAGGTCACCGGAGTCGAAACCGTTGCCTCCGGTTTCGGTCGAACCGAATACACCGAGGCCAGCGTGCGATTCCAAGCGTTCTGGTTGTAGTCCACCAACACGCGCCCCTTGGGCCGCTTTGCGACACGATACTCGGCAGTGACAATCTTGGGATGCCGTTGCGCGAGTTCCTTTGAGAATTTCTTGGCGAAGCCCCAGACCTGCTTTTGATCCGGTCCGCGCACGATGGGAACGTAGACGTGGATACCGCGTGACCCAGTCGTCTTGGCGTAGCTAGTGATTTCCAGGGCCGCGAGCGCATCACGCACCAGCAGAGCGGTCTCCCGTACGCGCTGGAACGGTGTGCCCTTCACAGGATCGAGATCAAAGTGCAGGTAGTCCGGCCGACGAACGTCGTCGCATCGCGCATACCACGGGTTTAGATCGATGCACCCGAGGTTCACCACCCACAGCAAAGACGCAAGATGCTGAATCACAGGAAACTCGATGACATTGCCCGAAGCGTGTTCGATGGGGCAGATCGGAATGAAAGAAGGCCGGGGCGACGGCGCTCGCTTCATGAAAAAGAAAGGACCATTGATGCCGTTGGGGTAACGCTTCATCACCATCGCGCGATTTTTCAGGTGCGGCAACAGCCAGGGTGAGACGTCCGCGTAGTATTGCAGCAGATCGCGCTTGGTCAGCCGCAGCTTGGGCCAGAAGACTTTTTGCAGGTTGGTGAGTTTTAGCGAGCTGCCCTCAACGGTTACCTCGACCTCCGTCACATTGGAAGGGATCTGAACCGGAGTAGGCCGCGTCTCCGCACGCGTCCGCACGCGAGTGGTTGTTCGAGTTTTCACAATTGCCACAGGAACCATGACGCCGCCCCAATCCTTAGACTCTGGCACAGTGCAGCAGGTTCTTTTTCGCGGCGATTGTCGACGGTAGCACTGGTCGTGTGCAGAAAACGCGCTAAGTGCCGGGCTTGCGTTCGGGAATCTCCGTATCGCCGTAAACCTCGTCGGCGCGCTTGTGAATATTCTCATTTGGCGGGAGGTCAGATATTTTTGCGTTAGGCCGCCGACTGGCGTTACTCGCAATTTCTTTCCCCTTGCTGTGGCGAGAGCCTTGATTTTTTCGCCTGCCGCGAGCGGAGGAGCCCCGATCACCAGAGTCCGAATCACCCCTGTGAGGTGTCTTCATAGCTGTTCTCCTACAACTTGATGCCATGAAGAGCGTAGCGAGCCAATAACATGGAACACATCGGGCTCATGCTGTATTTCGAGCAGTTGGATTTCACCTGCCCAGCCGCGAGGAAATCGTTTATTGGCGCCAAAAGTGTTCTAAAATCGGAGTAGCACACTGTGCGCCCGTAGCTCAGTTGGATAGAGCGTCTGCCTTCTAAGCAGAGGGTCGGGAGTTCGAATCTCCCCGGGCGCGCCACTTTACTCCTTCTCTTTCATCTAGGTACCTCTATTTGGATCTTGTTCTGCGTCCGGCAAGGCTGCCCAGCGAGATCGTTCGAGAATCTCAAGGCGTTATTCGCCCCAGCGCGGCGCAGGTTCGCTAGCATACTCTCGCGTTCAAGCTATTTTTATGTTACTAATTTGTTACAATAGGCTCGGCAGGGAGCTCGCTTGAGCGGTACAGGGCCTCGACGAGCGCCATGGTTTGGAACGCATCTTCAAAGTGCGACGGCAAGGCGGAAGCCGATCCTTCCGCGAAGCACTGCAGCGCGCCCATGGTTCCGATGAAAGCGTCGGGAAAGTTGTTCCCGCTCACCGGGACGGAGCGCCAGCATGGGGAGTCCGAGCCACGCTCGGCGTACTCGGCTGTATCTGGTTTTCCGCTGGGATAGTCGAGGTTGACGCCCATCGTGATGCGTGCCGCGCCGTTGAGCCCCTCCCATTGAACGAAGCTATGCTGGTGGTCCGGGCCGAAGTTGTGGTTGTGATTGGTTGCCACGAAGACGCGCTTAGAGTTGCCGTAATCGAGGATGGCAATCGTCTTTGTGGCCGCGAGGTTTGCCGTGTGCGGGTTCTTTACGGTGCGCGCGTAGGCGCCCTGCGGATTGCCCAGCCACGAGCGAATAAGGTCGAAGTAGTGAATGCTGTGATAGAGGATTTCGAGCCTTGGTGCAGCGGCAAGAAAGGTCCAGAGATGCCAAGGCGTATAAGTACTTGTCTGGACTTCGATGTCGTGAATTTCACCGAGGAGACCCCTGCTCGCCAGTGCGGCGACAGCGAGGTTGTTGGGAGAGTAACGCAGAGAGAAGTTTACCGCTGCAGTGAAACCCTTGCTCCGGCAAAGGTCGCGAATCATGCGAGCCTCTTGGAGAGTCTCACCCATAGGCTTCTGGATGAGCATGGGCGCTCCGTCGGGTAGCTGCGGAAGGATGTGGACAAGCTGAGAGGCGGGAACCGCCACATCGAAGATGGCATCACGTGGAGCGAAGCGCACGGCTTCAGCAACGGAGCTGAACGCATGGGGAATGCGCCGCTCAGTTGCGAGCGCTGCTGCTTTCTCTACGGCTTGATCCATTAAGCCGATGACGGGGAATCCTGCTTTTTCGTAGGCAGGCAGGTGTGCGGCGCGAACGATACCACCGGCGCCGATGACAATGATCGGACGGACCTGTTTTGGGCACGGCTGCCGGACTGCTTGAACAGCTGCGGCAATGCGCGCATCAAGACTTTCCGTGGTGGGAGGAGTGGTGGGAGGATTTGGCATCGTTGGATCTCCGTGTGAGATGTCTTTGAAGGTTGCAGCAATCAGTAGTTCCGCCGCGTGATCGGCTAATGTTGACCTAGCCGCTCGTGTCCGGAGTTCTCGAGGGCCTTCCTGATGATCGTCGCTGCCTGGGCGCCCATGATTGCCGAGCCAGTCTTGTTGAAATGGAAAGCGTCCTCATAGAGGTCGGCATGCTGGGTCATGAGAGCGTGTTGGTCGTCGATGGGAATCCTCTCTGCTTCGATGAAGACTCGGGCAATGGCATTACGTGCGTTGATACGAGGATTGGTGGCGCCGTTGGATGCTTCGGGCTTGACCGGCGTGATCGAGGTCCAGATGAGCTTGCCGCGACCCGGGAGTGCCCGAACTGCCTTGAGGAAGATGGGAAAGCCGGACTTGAATTGCGTTTCGGTGTACCCCCAGCCGTGCAAGCCGTTGTTGAAGTGAACGACGGCGAAGGAGACGCCCTGCGTAGCGGCAAACTCAGCGACCTGATGGGGCAGGCGGGGATCACCCACCGATGTTGAGGACGCCATTAGATAGACATTGGCAAGGCCGCTGAGATCCTTCGCCACCTGCGGGAAATAGCTCCGTGTGATGGAGTCGCCAAGAAGAAGGACGTTGGGCAGCTTGGGGTCGGCGAGTTGCGGACGAACTTCCCATGTCCATTCGATCTCCTCTGGAATTGAGGTTTGCTCCTGGGCGTAAAGGAGCGAGGGCCAGGGCAGAAAGCTGAGAGAGAAAATAGCGAACACTCGAAAAACGCAGCGGGCTGCAGAGATTTTCTGGAGTCGCGTTCCAATGTGATCTTTACAGCCGTTGTTCATGACGCTTCTCAGAGCATCTACACCTTTCAGACGACGGCCTACACGCTGCTAGATGCGAGCAGCACAATGGCAACGGTCAAACCTGCGATCCCCGAGCCCAATAGCAGTCTTGCAGAGCGACAGGCGTGCTTCCACTCACCCGTCAGAACTCCGGCGATGGTGGCGGTCATGATCATGAAGATCTGTAAAAGGCCCCATCCAACGGATGTGCCTAGTGCACCGAGGTAGGTCGCGCTCATTCCATACAAAGCAAATGCTCCCATCCACAGAACACCCATCAGGGAAGACCGCAAGAAGTCTGGCGGTGTAGCGCGGAACAAAGCCCAGGTCTGATTCTTGACAAGCAGCCACAAACTGTAGGCGGCGTTGGGAACGAGGCCTCCTGCCAGTGCAACTGGCCAAACCGCGTAAGCGGCGTGCACGGGCTGGTTTCCGAACACCACGGCCGCCTTGGCAATATCTTGCCCAAAGGCAAACGAGTAGTTGAGCATGGGCGCCATGAGGCCACACAGCACGGCAAGAAAGATGGCCGCGAGATAGGATCGATGCGATGGGCTCTTATGAACGGCGGCCGCACGCTCCTTAATTTGACCACTCCACGCGGTCAAAAAAATTCCGAGCGACATGACGACGACACCGCTCAAGATCAGTCTTAGTGCATGTTCCTTGGCGAGCACCCTTTGCTGAACGAAGAGTGGAACCAGCGTTCCGAGCACTGCGCCAAGGCCGACGATGATCGCGTAAGCGATACCCAGACCAAGGCGCTTCACAGAAACGCCGAAAAGAATTTGCGCGACTCCCCAGCCGGCGCCCAGCAATATCGGAATCGCAAGCTGCTGAATGGCCAGAGATCGATACGTATCGAATAAACGGCTCACAAAAGCAACGGCGAGTATCCAGGGAATGATCACAAGGGAAACCACGCTGAAGACAAGCCACACGTTCTCCCATTTCCAAGCACGAACAAACTTCGATGGAAGCATGCAACTGCCGGACATGAGCCCCGCAACCATCACGAGAGAGACTCCCGCCTGCACAGAATGTCCCATCAGTGATTCCCACCCAGAGACAATTTCAAGTCACACGATGCACCTGGTTCCTGTGGCGTCTTGTAACAGCCATCTGCAACTGACGCCGGGAAAACGAAGTGACTGCGCAGGTGCGGAATGTGCTCCAGGAATAAGACCTCGTGTCCCAGCGCAATGTGATTGAATAAGACAAGGTGCTGATGCAATTGCCCCATGTCCCCCACGTGCGGAACTATCGGAAGTAGGAACTTCTTCGCAAGAAGACTCACGGTGAGAAACTCGCTCACGCCCGCCAGCCTGGTGCAGTCGGCCTGTACGTAATGAAGCGCCGAAGCCTGGAGAAAGTTCTTGAACACGACTCGATTGGGAATATGCTCGCCCGCCGCGATCTTAATGGGAGCTATTTCGCGCGCCAGCACGGCGTGCCCATGAACGTCGTCCGGATGAGTGGGCTCTTCAATCCATGATGGCCGGTACACGGCAAGATCACGGCACATGCGAATGGCAACCGGAAGGCTCCAGCGCTGGTTGGCGTCGAACATGAGAGTGCCGGAATCTCCGACGCATTCGCGCAGCACAGCGGCGCGCCGTAAATCGCGACTCCCGTCGTCCGATCCCACTTTCAGCTTGAAGGCCTTGAAGCCCGAATCGATGGCACGGGCAGTCAGATCGCGAACTTTTTGATCGTCGTAGGCCATCCACCCGACGGATGTATCGTATCCCGGATAGCCGCTTTGCAGAATCGAGATGCGGCTGCCGCGGCCCGCCAGTTGGCTCCGGAGTAGTTCGAGAGCATCTTGCTCGCTCAAGACCTCTTCGAGGTAACTCAAATCCAGAAGACGAACGACTTCTTCTGGAGCAAGATCGAGAAGCAGTTTCCACAGAGGTTTGCACCGGCTTTTAGCCCAAAAGTCGAAACAAGCGTTGGTGATGGAAGCCAGCGCAAGGTGAACCACACCCTTGTGAGGTCCGAGCCAGCGGAGCGATGGATCGTCTGCCAGCTTCCGAGAGACACGCCCAAAGTCTGCCATGAGCTCTTCAATGGCAGTGCCGGCGAGAGGCTTGGCCAGCATCTCAATCGCTTCGCACACGAGCTTGTTGCCATTGCCGAGCGTGAGTGCGATCCCGGTTCCTCGAAGGCCATTTTCACCCGCCAACGACGTGACCGCGAAACTGTATTCAGAATTCGTGTGGACGGAGTCTGTACCCGCTCCAGGAGGCAGCGGAAATCGTGCGTCGTACGTCGAGACCGAACGGATCGCCGCATCAGGCATCGCCATCTCCGCTACCGGTCAGCGCGATGCTTTCCCGTTCGAGGTCACCCAGCATGAGAAGTGCGATTCTCCCAGTTGTCGTAAGCCGTTTTGGCAAAGCGGGCCATAGCTTTCTTTACGTACTGCTCTGCAACCTCGCCCTCCGCTTCGCGCACAAGGTCGATGATCCGTTGGTGTGCTTCTAAGTCCTTGTCCCACGGAGAGGTTGTTTGCCGGCTGGCCGCGACCCGCATACGCACGAACGCAAAGAACGGCACGAGAAGGCGGCGACTCTGCTCGACGATAAAGGGATTGCCGGAGAGTTCACAGAGCTCAAGGTGGAATTGAAGATCATATTGGAGCAGAGCTTCGCAATTTCCCTCGTTTGCTGCGTCTCGCATACTATCCACCGCAGACTGAATCTTCGAGAGGTCGGGGCGCATTTGTGCCGCCAGACGAGCCGCCAGCCCTTCTAGGGCTCCGCGGAGTTCATAGAGTTGTGCAACATCCTTCTCGGTCAGATGGACAACTCGCGCACTTCGCCCTGACTCTTTATTGACAAATCCCTCTAGCGCCAGGATATTAATCGCTTCGCGTATCGAGCCCTGCGCCACTCCAAATTTCTGGGCCCACTTTCCCTCAACGATCCGGACCCCTCTAGGCAGCGAGCCGTTCATGATTTCGATTCGTAAACGGTCCGCCAAATCGTGTTTGACGAAGCCATTTCCCGTAAGTAAGGAGTGAGCCGGCATGATATAAGTGCTTAAATCTTGACATCACGAACTATAGTCCCGTGTAGGCTCCCGTCAAGCAAATTTTAAGCACTTATAACCCCGACAGACAGTTGCATTCGATGAGAGGCAGATGTATCTTGTGGGTCGCCCGGGAAGTCGATACTGGAAATTTCGAATAAAGACCTTTGCGACATGAAACGTAAGCGTCGGCACGCATGAGGTGATCACATGCGAACAGCAGCGGTTCATCTTGGGAAGTACAAAGACGTTACCCAGACGGCTGCATGTCATTTATTTCGGCCTCGGAATTACCGATTCTTTGGTCTTTGGCTTTGCTTGGTGTCTGGACTTTTGGGAGCAACACTGTGCGCGTTTGCGCAGGTAAACGACGTCGGCCAGAGGCCATACATGGGTTGGAGCAGCTTCAGTCAGCAAACCATTACCAGCAATTTTCTCACGCAAGCGAACATCACAGCCCAATCGGATGCGCTGCTTGTTTCGGGTCTTCAGTCTCACGGATTCAACTACATCAACATTGATTCGGGTTGGCAGGGCGGTTTCGACGGCTATGGACGCCCGATTCCCGATTCCACAACATTTCCCGACATTCACGGGCTTGTGGAGCATATCCATGCCAATGGGCAAAAGGCTGGAATTTACTGGATTCCCGGTGTGGAACTGCCAGCAGTAACGGCAAACTATCCAATATTGGGCACGCCTTATCACATACAGGACATTCTCGTCGTACCGCACGCGCCGGGTAACGCCTTCAGCTCGGGGCAAAATCCGCCGTTTCACAACAAAATCGATTTCACTAAGCCGGGAGCGCAAGAATACGTCAATTCCGTTGTGAACCTGTTTGCTTCCTGGGGGTTCGACTTTATCAAGCTTGACGGCGTCACGCCTGGATCCTTCAATGACAACCTGAACATCAACAATCTCTCGGACGTCCAAGCTTGGTCTCAAGCTATTGCGCAGAGCGGGCGGCCTATCTGGCTCACTATTTCCTGGGCTCTCGACGAAGACTATCTCAGCACATGGCAGGAGTTCGCGAATGCGCGCCGGACCGATGGCGATATCGAATGCGAAGGCGGATGCGCTACTCTGACCGACTGGCCGAGAGTTGCGCTCCGTTTTTACGATTTGGTGGGTTGGGAACACGCGGCTGGTCCGAGGATCGGCTGGAATGATTTGGATTCGCTCGAGGTGGGCTCGGGATCTACTGGCGGCCTGAACGAAGAGGAGCAAAAGTCAGCGATGACATTGTGGGCTATGGCCAATGCTCCCCTTTATCTGGGCGGTGATTTGACCAATCTGGATCCCGTTGGCAAGCAGCTTCTGTCCAACGATGAGGTAATTGCTGTAGACCAGTCGGGGCGCTTCGCCACGCAGGTCCTAGGCGGCGACACGCCCGTCTGGACAGCGAGCGTTGGGAATGGAATTTATTACGTAGCCCTACTCAACATGAACGCGTTCGCTTCGCCCGTCATCGTTCCGTGGAAGACCCTCGGCTTCGCCACCGCGCTCGAGGTTCGCGATCTGTGGAACCACAACGATCTGGGGAATTCTCCGCAGAGATTCAGCGCACTCATCCCTGGCCATGGAGTGCGACTATTAAAGGTCAAGGCTGCGGGGCAGGTTCGGCCCGAGCCTTCGCAGAGGTACGAAGCGGAAGCAGCTACTCTTAGTGGCTCAGCCAGCGTATCCAACTGTGTTGCATGTTCGGGCGGAGCTAAGGTCGGTTTTCTTGGCCTTGGGGCCAACAATACCGTTACGTTCAATAATGTCATCGTACCCCGGACCGGCATCTATGAAATGCAGGTTGACTATCTGACACTCGGGCCACGGGCGCTCCTCTTCAGCGTTAACCATGGTCCCTTCGTCACAGTAAATGTCGGCGGAGGCAGCTTCAACTTGCCTGCCAGCACAACCGTGCCCGTCGAATTGCGCGCCGGTTCCAATAGCATTCAATTTGGTAACCCAACCAGCTACCCGCCGGATTTGGACCGTATTGTGATAGGCGGGAATGGGTCTGCTCCTCCGCCGAGCTCAATCACCTATGAGGCTGAGAATGCTGCGTTAGGGGGCTCAGCGAGCGCTGTCTACTGCGGGCTCTGCTCCGGGGCATCGAAAGCTGGCAATATCGGCGGAGCTGGTAATGGCACCGTGACCTTCACGAATGTCAATATTCCTGCAACTGGAACGTATCAAGTAGAGATTGACTACTTAACGAGTGGAACGCGTTCCTTTTTTGTGCGTGTCAACGGCGGGACGAGCTTCAATCTATCTTTGAATGGAAGCTCATTCGGGTCGCCCGCCAGCACTGTGATTGCAATTGAGTTGCAGGCTGGAAACAACGCGATCGAGTTTGGTTCCAATGGCTACGGACCTGACCTGGACAGAATCGCAATCGCTCTCTCCCATAAAGAGCGGACCGCTTTTGAGGGTCTGCCATCGTATGAGTACGATCGGTAAAGCGCCAACTGGAGAGAATAAATTCGCTGCGCCTCCTGGGTCGTCAGCTCAACTCGCGAACAGGGATGGGAACGATGAAGCGCTTTGGGATGATGATCAGGCTTAAGCCAGGCAGCGAGGAGGCCTACAAGCGATACCACGCGGCGGTTTGGACCGAGGTCCTGGACAAAATTCTGGAATGCAACATCCGGAACTATTCCATCTACTTCAAGGACGGCGTGCTTTTCAGCTATTTCGAATACGACGGAAGCGACTTGAAAAGTGACTTGAGCAAGATGGCTGCGCATGCCAAAACTCAGGAGTGGTGGGCGGTAGTCGGGCCGATGCAGGAACCTCTATCGACACGAAAAGAGGGCGAGTGGTGGGCGGAGATGGAAGAGGTTTTTCATCTGGATTGACCTGCCATGACATTCAAAACCGGAGACCACGGGACATGAGCGCTTACTTGCAGGATCGACGGGATTTCATAAAGCTTGCGCTTGCCACGTCTTCACTTTCCTTCGCGCCAAGTTTTGGATGGGCCTTCGGCTCTGAGGAAGAGCGAACGACTTGGTATCGCAATGCGAAATTCGGAATGTTCATTCACTGGGGACCTTATTCGCTCGCAAGCGTCGAAGCCTCGTGGCCCATTATGAAGCCGACTGCCGGCGGCATCACGGAAGCGGAGTACCGGGAACTTCCCAAGCGGTTCAATCCGACTAAGTTCGACCCCCACGCCCTCGTTGATCTGGCCCGCACTGCCGGCCAGCAATACATGGTGTTTACCACCAAACATCACGACGGTTTCTGCATGTTCGACACATCCTATACGGAGTACAAGATCACAAACACTCCTTATGGCAAGGACATCGTGAAGCAGTTGGCGGACGCATGCAAAGAACGAGACATGCCACTCGGGTTCTACTATTCTCCGCCGGATATGCATCATCCGGCATTCCGTGATACGTCGAAGTTGGCCAAAGAAAACTGGAACGGTGAACCCGCGCGCCCAGAATGGCCTCTGTATTTAGATTACATGCAGTTGCAATTGAGCGAGCTTCTGACGAGCTATGGCCCAGTGGCGCTGATCTGGTTCGATGGACTACATCATCAGGAGAAGTACGGGGGGATCCGGTTTCTGGACCTGATTCGAAAATTGCAGCCAGCCACGCTCGTTAATGATCGAATTGGTCTTCAGGGGGATTACCAGACGCCGGAACAATTCATTCCCGGCGCCATCCCGACCAAAGACGTGCGCTTTAACGCCGTCGATACCACCGTGAACCAGAAATTGAAAACCACGATTCCCAAGCCGGAGGATTTCCAGTTGTGGGAAACCTGCATGACGATCAACAATACGTGGGCTTACAACAGGCACGACCGCGAATACAAATCAGCCCAGGTTCTCATTCGATCTTTAGTGGAGGTAGCCAGCCGCGGCGGAAATTTCCTCCTGAACGTGGGCCCGCAACCTGACGGCGTGATTCAGCCAGAATTTCAGGATCGCTTGCAAGCCATCGGAAACTGGCTTGCGGTCAACGGTGACTCGATCTACGGAACCACATATGGGCCGATACAGGGTGTTCCCTCCATTCGAGTAACCGCGAAGAATGAAAAGATCTTTATCCATGTTTTCGAGTGGCCCTCCTCACCTCTGGAGATCAATGGGCTGAAACCGAAGGTTCTGTCTGCTTACTTGCTTGCTAGCGGACAACCATTGAAGGTTCGCCAATCTGAAGGCAAACTGCAGATCGACACGCCCTCACAGACGCCAGATCCAAACGTTAGCGTTATTGCTCTCCGAATCTGAGCATAGAGGCTCTTTATTGTCTGTTTGAAGCGAGTCAAGAAACCGACGGATCCCACAAGAGCTGTCATTTACTCAGCTTTTCCAGGAGTTGAAGTGCTGCGATGATATCCGGATCGTTTGGCGTGAGCTTTCGGGCTTCGAGTAGCTCAGCGCGGCCATTCTTGAGATCTCCGGAGCGGCAATAGATCAGCCCCAGGTTTTTGTGCAGCAGCGCCAATGCACTGCAATTCCCGCACACCTCCAGGCCCTCCTGTAACTGTCCGATGGCCTGAGGCCAATCATGTGCAGCAGCGGAGGACAGCGCGAAATTGCCGAGCGTCTGCGCGCGATCCGTGATGTGTCGGTTGGTTTGCAGGACCTCAAAGCGATCCTCAAGCAGCTTCGCTTCCGCCACGTCCGTTTGCGCCAGCAGGCGGGCGAGGTTATAAAGCGCTTCGCCATGATCAGGATTGATTTCAATCACTTTACGCCAGCACTGGACGGCTTTCGCACGATCGCCGCTTCGCACGAGAGCTTGGCCGAGCATAAAGAGCGCGTCAGCATTGTTCGGGTCGACAGCAGCTACTTTGCCAAATAGGTCAATGGATTTTTTTACTTCGCCCGATTGCTTTGCAATAATTCCCAACAGATACCAAGCGTCGGCAAGATTGGGATCGAGCCGTGTGGCCGCCTCGAGCTCGGCTTTGGCTTCCAGGTTTCGCTGCAGATCGACAAGCACTCTTCCCTTATTGTAGTGCGGGGCCGGAGCATCTGGAGCGAGTCGTGCCGCCTGTGTGAATTCTCCAAGGGCGCCTTCGAGATCAAATTGGTCGGCGAGAGCGATACCCAGATTTAAGTGTGCATCCGGGGACCGCGAATCGAGTTCGACGACCTTCCGAAAGTCCGTGATGGCTCCAGTCGGTTGACCAAGGCGAGTAAGCACCATGGCTCGAGAGGTGAGGGCCTTGGCATTGTTCGGTTCAAGACGAACAGCACTCTGAAGCGCCTGGCCTGCCTCCGCAAACCGCGATTCACCGGCCAACACCAAGCCAAGATTGACAAACGCTTGCGCGTATTGAGGATTGTTCTCTACCGCTTGCCGGAATAATTTTTCCGCCTCAGCCGATTTACCCTGCTGTCCATATACGACGCCGAGATTGTTCTGAGCTTCGGCGTATTGGGGATCGAGCGAAGTCGCGATTTTGAATCGCTTTTCAGCCTCGTCCATCCGGCCCGCCTGGAGGCTCAAGAAACCAATCTGGTTGTGCAAAGGAGCGAACGCGGGATCGGCAGCTACCCCTTGTTCCAATGCGTCGCGCTCGCCGCGATAGTCCCCTAGGCGATCAAGTGCCAGGCCAAGGTTGTAATAAGTCCGTGCGTTTCTTGGATCATCGGCAATAGCTTCGCGATACAAGGCCACGGCGCGCTGGACCTCGCCGGTCTGCAAGTACTGATTCGCCTGGTTCGCCTTGGTTTCCGCAACGTTTTGGCCGATGCTTTCGCGTTTCTCTTTTTCGAAAGTTTGTAGCTCGACGCGAGCTTGCTCCGGCTCTCCAATGGCCCTGAGTACAGCGGCTAATTGAAATCGCGCTTCGCTTGAATCCGGCCTCAGCTTCAGCGCGATCTCCAGTTGCTTACGCGCTTCTGCGGTCTTTCCCAGTTTGGCAAGAACAAAACCGAGATTGTACCGACTATCGTAGTCATCCGATTTTAGTGCGACGGCTTGCCTGAGCGGAGCTTCTGCATCCGCGTAATTCCCGAGACCGCGTCGTATGACTCCCGTCAGATACAGAGCGTCAAAGTCACGTGGGTTGCGTCGAGCGTACTCTCGGATGAGAGGCAATGCCGATGGGAATTCAGCGAGAATTGCCAGCGCTTTCACCAGGGACACGCGAGCGACATCATCATTCGGATCAAGACGTAGCGCTTCTCGGAACTGGTCAGCTGCTTCCCGATAGCGGTCCTGCTGAGTGTAGACAATTCCGAGATTCAAGTGCGCCAGAGAAGACGAGGGTTGTTTACGGACAATCTGCGAAAGGATTTGTAGCGCCTCGTCATTGTTTCGATTTCGCGCGTACGCGGTCGCCAAATTGAGCTGCAGCGTGTCATCTAGCGGTGCGTTTCGCAGATAAGCGATAGCCGCCGAGTATCGCTTCTGTTCGATCAACGCCTTGGTCAGGCCGTCAAGTGCAGGAACGGATTGCGGGTCTATCCGGAGCGCTGCCTTGAACTCCTCGATCGCGGCGCCGGTTTCATTCAGCCGGCTGAGCGAAGTCCCCAGTGCGGCGTGCGACTGTGGCAGGTCGGGTTTCAGTAGCACGGCGGCTCGGAATTCGCGAGTGGCGCGTTCGGCATCGCCACTCTCCAGATACGCGAGACCCAAGTTATAGTGCGCCTCCCACGAGTTTGGCTCAAGACGGAGCGCTGACTGAAACGCGGAAAAGGCGCAAGAAAACTCTTTGCGCCGTCCAAAGTACGCACCCAGTGCGTCGTACGCTTCCGCTGATGGCTGTTTTGCCAGAGTCCCCTCTAATTCAGCGGGCCCCTTGCAGTTCTGATCTCTTTGAGTTGCGGCAGTTCGGGAACAAGAACCGTGAACGATGAGAACGAACCACAATATCGTCGACATCAATCTGCCTCTGTTAGTGGTGGGAAGCATTCTCGATCCTGCTACGGGAGTTCTCCATTAGGTCGGACAAGCGACGGACACAGGCACGGGCACTCGGCAAAGGCGCCAAGAAAGTTCCCGTAGGAGCGCAGTCGCTCGAAGTGACGTCTGCTGGTTCTCAACGTTGACTTGTTTCGTTGCGCTCCTTTCGAACGCGACAACACCAGATTATCGAATACTTGTCAAACGCGACAGAACCAAAGGAAACTACGCGGGGCGTGAACGTTGCGGCGCGGAGGGTTTCGACGAACAATCATGATCGAGATACGAAAGATGAGACCGGTCGAGCGGCCGGGCGGGAAAGCCAGGACCTGTCGCATTATCTTTGCGTATGCGATTGCGGGTTTGGCCTTCGGCGCTTGCCAAGCCGCCTACGCACAAGGGATGGCCACTGGCGGCACGGCGGTTCCAGCCCGGCCCCTGCCTCCCGGCATGAAGGCACCGATCGTTCGATACGAGGATGTTGCAGCGCGAGCTGGTTTGGCGGGAATAAACGTCTCGGGAGCGGAACGCGGCAAACAGTACATCGTGGAAACGACTGGCACGGGAGTCGCAATCTTCGACTACGATAATGATGGTCTCCCCGACATCTTTCTCGTGAACGCTGACCGCTTCGATGAAACTGCCCCCAAGCCAACACACTTTCTCTACCACAACTTAGGTGGCTTAAAGTTTGAAGACGTAACCCAGAAGGCTGGGCTGGCTCACACGGGCTGGGGCCAGGGAGTCTGCGTCGGCGACATCGACAACGACGGGAACGCGGATCTATTCATCACGCAATGGGGGCAGAACGTTCTATACCGCAATCTGGGGCACGGCGTTTTTCGCGATGAGACGAAGGCACGCGGCCTCGTCCAGCCAAAGCCAAGGTGGAGCACCGGTTGTGCCTTCTTCGACTTCAACCGAGACGGCTACCAGGATCTCGTGGTTGTTCACTACGTAGACTTCGACCTCAAACAGACTCCGCGGCCCGGCGATAAGGCGCAATGCCAGTGGAAGGGGCTGCCTGTTTTATGCGGACCTCGTGGACTGCCTGCGGAAACGATATCGTTGTATCAAAACGATGGACATGGAAATTTCAGCGATGTCTCCGACCAAGTTGATATCACCGGACCGAAGAGCTGCTACGGTTTCACCGCACTGATCTCGGATTTCGATAATGACGGATGGCCCGACATCTACGTGTCCTGCGATTCCACGCCAAACTTGTATTATCACAACCTGGCCGGCAAGAGCTTTGAACAGATAGGTGCGCAAGCGGGCATTGCTTACAACGAAGATGGGCGGGAACAAGCAGGGATGGGCGTGACGGCAGGCGACTTCGATCACGATGGCCTTCTCGATATCTTCAAGACTAACTTTGCGGACGACACGCACACTCTGTACCGAAATCTAGGCGCGAACAACTTCGACGACGCCACCATTGCTTCCGGATTGGCAGTGAACACTAAGTACCTTGGATGGGGCACTGCATTTGTGGATATCGACAACGACGGATGGAAAGACTTGATCGTTGCCAACGGTCACGTGTATCCGGAGGTCGATTCCGGTCGGACTTCAGAGAAATTCAAGCAACGACGCCTGCTCTATTGGAATCGAGGCGACGGTCAATTTTTTGATCTTTCCGGAGCGAGTGGGCCCGGAATATCCGACGAGCATTCCTCTCGAGGACTGGCCGTCGGCGATTTGGACAATGACGGGCAGATGGAAATTGTTATCGTTAACATGAATGAGCCGCCTTCGCTTCTGAAGAACCTCGGTCCCCGTATCGGCAACTCTTTACTCGTTAGGCTGGTGACGCCCTTTGGGAGCGATGCAATTGGAGCTCGCGTCACCCTGGTTTCAGAAGGGAGAAAGCAGATTGACGAGGTGCGCAGCGGAGGCTCCTTCATTTCGCAGAACGATTTTCGGCTGCACTTCGGTTTAGGAAAGGCGAACTCCGCCGACCTATCTGTGCGGTGGACTGACGGCAAGAATGAAAATTATCGAGGGGTAGCGGCCGGTCAGATCGTGACGATCCAGGAGGGGAAGGGCATAGTTGGCAAGCGGCAATTTGTTTCGGCCAAACGATAAACCGGATTCGAGGTCAGGCAGGGCGTCGCGACGGTCACGAGTATCCAAAGAAATAATGGCGGGCGTTTTACCGATTTGGCTCACGAACGGTAATAATCTGGTTCGCGTCCACGGAATTTAGCTGCTGAACGATACCACTTGGCCAGTCGATCTCAAGTAGCCGCACCTTTCGCGATGTCCCCAATCCAAAGTGCACCCGTTTATCACTCGCGGAAAGATAGCTGCCTGCGGAGCTTACGAACGCGTGCTGCTCCAACCCTTGTTCCGTAATCACACGGACTCGAGCCCCGAATCCATCGCGATTGCTGACCGAGCCGACAAGATTGATGAGCAGCCAATGATTCGCGGTTCCGTCTTGATTGCGAAGAATAATTGCCGGTCCGTCGTTGCAGTTGATCGCGATATCGATAGATCCATCGTTATCCAGGTCTCCGAAGGCTGCGCCTCGTGCCGACAATGGCGCCCGGAACGCTGGACCGCTTTCTTGTGATACGTTGCGGAACTTCCCCGCATTGTTTTTCATGAGAAGAACTGGTTCGAAGTAACGAAGGGAAGGATCGGTCAGTTCGATATTATCCATGACGTGTCCTTGGGCGACAAAGATGTCACGCCAGCCGTCATTGTCGTAATCAATCATCTTCGTTCCCCAGCCCGAGTGCTGCATCGTGATCCCGCCGATGCCACTAGAGTCGCTCACATCATCAAAACGTCCTTTACTGTTTCGAAACAGATTGTACCGTTGATTTGCGAGGGCATTAACGAAGGCGTCTGGCCAACCGTCGTTGTTGTAGTCGGCGAAGTCGACGCCCATGCCAGCGAAGGCTTTCCCATCCTGATCGAAAGCGAGCCCGGCTTCGAGCGCTACTTCGGAAAATGTGCCGTCGCGGTTATTTCGAAAGAGTTGCTGCGGGAACGAGTCGTTAGCGACAAGGATGTCCGGCCATCCGTCGCGGTCGAAGTCGTTTATTGCAATCCCCAATGCCTTTCCTGGAGACGATGCTATACCGCACACCTTCGAAACATCGTTGAAAGTGCCGTCGCCGTTGTTGTGGTAGACCAGGCAAGAAACGGCCCCAAACTGGTCGGGATGGCAATATGAACGATAGCCCGGACGATGTAGGCCGCAGTAGACGTTCTTCGAAAAATCCCAATCAAGGTACCGCGTGACGATCAGATCCAACAAGCCGTCTCGGTCGTAGTCCACGAAGCACGCACCGGCGCACCATCCGCTGCCACCTACTCCCGCTTTCGCTGTCACGTCCGTAAACGTACCGTCTCCATTGTTGCGGTACAGCGTGTTCCCTCCCAAGTTCGTGACTAGCAGGTCTGTATATCCATCGTTGTTGTAGTCTCCCGTGGCTACTCCCATCCCGTACGAAGAACCCCGCAAACCAGCCCTTTCCGTAACGTCGGTGAATGTGCCGTCCCTGTTATTGCGGTACATGCGATTCCAAAAGCGCGGATCGGACTTATCGGGAAATGCGCCGCTCGGCATCGGATCTAGCAACCTTGCGCCATTGACGAAGAATAGATCCTGGTAACCATCGTTGTCGTAGTCGAACATCGCCACGCCGGCTCCCATGGATTCGGGCAGATATTTTTGACTAGTGCGACTTGACTGATGTCGGAAGTGAACGCCGGACTTGGAAGTGACATCGAGGAAGGAGGGTAGCGGTTTTGGTTTGGCCACCTGGCGTAGCCAGCGGGCCGCGGCACACCCGGCAATTCCCAGCACAAAAGATCGGCGATCCATCATCAATTGAAAATGGCCTTAGTCTTTCCGCGGTGGCACCGGAGTCCGCTGGCTCAGCTTCGCGTATTTTTCCGCCAATATTGCGTCTCCCAGTCGAGTGTAGATTTGCTCGAGCAACACATAGAGTTGCAGATCAATGATGATTCCCCGCGTATCACGAATATTGGCCGCTCTCTCCGCATCTTCCCGGGCTTGCTGATTGTTCTTGAGTCGCAGGTTGAGCTTTGCGCGTTCGTACCACGGAGCTCGAAAATCGGGAGTCAGCTCCACGGCACGGTCCAGATGTTGCTTGCTGGCGGTTAGATCGTTGCGCTTCATCAGGAACCGTCCGTAATTGTAATCAAGAAACGCATCGTAATGAGGACCCGGGCGATTGACCGCCAAGCCCTTGCGATAGGCGAGGTCGGCGCGTTCCACCTCGCCGAGAGGCTCTAGATCCAGGGCCAGATAATCCCACGCCCGCGCATCCCGCGGATCGGTTTCCACGACCTTCTCGAAGTGCTG
>Ga0209526_10000210_pt1 | contig 36579 bp, 35 predicted proteins | sample JacPinW_OM2H0_M1_FD_188566 | JGI IMG/M metagenome (GOLD analysis project Ga0209526, IMG submission 188566) | Forest soil microbial communities from Algoma, Ontario, Canada - Jack Pine, Ontario site 1_JW_OM2H0_M1 (SPAdes) (version 2) | ecosystem: Environmental > Terrestrial > Soil > Boreal... | reverse complement strand
TTCAAATGTCTCAAAAGACGCCGGCGTCTGGCTGTCCGAAGGGTAATCGATCTCCGTAATCGCATTGGCATTGTTGGGATCGTCACGGTGATAAGTAGTCGTATTCCCGCGTTCATCTGTTCTGTCGTGGAGGTAGTACGGGTTCGCGTCATCAGTAAATGTCTGATCGATGTGCGAACCGTCGGGGTGCGTGATCCGATAAATGGCCCAATATCTTTGGCCTGGCACGGCTTCGTTGCCGCGGGTGTAGGTCGTAGTGTGATTGGGGTCGCCATCATAGGCCCCCCTTGCATCAGTCACCGATATGATAAATCCGCAGCCGGGATAGAGGCGCTCGCCGTAATGTAGCCAAGTCGTATGGCCGGCGTAGTCCGTGTAATTGATCAACTTACCCATCACACCCTCAGTAGCCTTCGGGGGTTTCCCGCCGTAGCTGAAGATCCGCGTATTGCCATCGCCTCGTCTTTCGGTACGAACCTTTGTTTCGCTCGGTGGATCAGCTGTATAAAGGAGAGTGGAAACTACTTGGCCGGTGGGTTTCTTTTCCAGATCAATCGCCCCCTTGCCGATCCCGCCATGCACGTACGCGATCTGGCGCATCGGGCCGTTATAATGCGTGTCGTCCGCCGTCAGTAGCACTGGCCGATGTGTGGATGGACCACCCATGATTTCATAGGTGTAAGTGGCATAAGTCCCGTCACTGTAACCGACGTCGGTAAGCTTTTTAAGCGTCACGTTTCCGATCTGACTATAGGCCCAAGCGTAGGTGACAGTTTGGATCGCGCTGTGACCGGGAACTCCGTCGAAAGCCTGCACGCCAATCATGTCCGCTCCGGTGGTGTCGCTTGCATAATTGATCTGCAGATAACGTCCACCGGGCTCGATGATCTTTGTCCGCCGCTCCAACACATCGCCAAACTCGTTTGTCGACGGGCCGTATTGAATTAGGGTTGTTTGCCCGTAAGGATCGACTAGTTTCGTTGGCCGATAGATGGAGCCCGACATCAGAATCACGTTTCCGTTATAGTCTCTGGTGTGCCACGTGTAATGGTACCATTCGAAAATTACTCGTCCCCCATCGGCCAGTAGAAGCGCGTAATTGTAATCCGGCGTCTGTATCTTTCTCTCGATAATACCAAGCACGGAGGAACCGTTTGGGATGTCTCTGCCATCGGGTAATGTGATTTTCGAGTTGTACACGACATAATCGTAGGAAAAGCTCCAGCCGTCGAAACCGGCGTGGTTCTCGTGACGGCTGTTGTTGTACCGAGTCCATCTCAGGGGGTAGGCGCCGACGCATCCCGGAACGACAATGTCGTCCACTACGCGGAGCGCGTTGCCAGTCAAAGGATCGTAGGAGCCACCGCTCGTGACGTTGCCGTTGTAGACGCCGGCGACACCGGTCGGGTTGTCTTCACCTTGGGCGGCGAGATTTGAAGGAGTTAGTGAAGCCGCAATTATGCCGACCGAAATGGCCAGCCCCGACACAGCAGAACAAACATATTTTCTTTTCATAGGTTATTTTTTGATGCCCGCGCCGGGGCCGGAGGTCTTTTCGACGTACGGATGTACGTCCACCAATGCTCTACGGAAACTCGCAGACGAAGTTCTCGTAAACCTATGAAAAGCGAATGGCAGCGCGTACGGGAGTCGAACCCGTGTACCTGCCTTGAGAGGGCAGTGTCCTAGGCCACTAGACGAACGCGCCGTCGAGAGCGGCGAATAGATTATGCGATTCGGAAAAAGCAGCAAGCGCTACTGCCGGAAACGTGAGTGCTTATCTTTTTTATGCTTCTCTTTCTCCGCCTTCGGATCGAAGGTCGCGGACTCACCGGGAACGGGCCGGACCCGGGGTTGATCGAGCAACTTCAAATGCTCGGCCTTGAACGTGTCGAGCGCTTTTCTCATTTCGTCGCTTGAAGCCAGTGCCCGCATTCGGCCGTAATAGACATTGTAATAATCGCGAAGTTTTTCTCGCTTTTCCAAATCGGTGCGCGCGGATTGCGCCGCCTCCTTGGCGCTCACGATCTCAGGTTCGTGGGCGACAAGGTTTTGCAGTCTTCGCCATTCCACTCGCAGGCGATATTCATCCGCCGCTTTTCCCAGTGACGTTTGCTTGAAAGCCTGGTCGAGCTGCGATAGCTCCGGCACTTCCGGGATTGGGGAGGGCGACGGCGCAGGACTTGGTGTTTGCGTTTTCTCAGTTGGAAGATCGACAATCGCGGGAGCCGCGTCCTGCCCGCGCAACACGAATTGCATCGCGAAAAATAATGCGACCATCGTAAGGGTCGCCGAGTGACTTCTGATCTCTGACATTTAATTTGGTCGGGGTGACAGGATTTGAACCTGCGACCTCGTGGTCCCAAACCACGCGCTCTACCAAGCTAAGCTACACCCCGCGTCCGTGCGTGATGCTTATCACGACGTGCCTCTTCGCGCATCTTGAAACTGAAAGATATTCGATTCCTCGCTCCTCGGAAACAACAACTTGCCGCCGCGGCACATCCAGCGGATAGTCTCGCGTCTGATTATCCCGCGGCCCGTCGGCTGCTTGCCTTTTCTCCACGACTCTCCCGCATGTTTAAGCACGAAAAACTTCAGCTCCTCATTTTTGTTGTACTGATTGGTTTGCAGGTGTTGGGGTTGATCGGACTGCTCCATCGTTTTCAGCTTTCCTATCTACCCGTCATGCTGGTGGTCTTTTTCTGGGGCGGAATCAGCACGACACTTTATCTGCATCGTTACCTGACGCATCGGGGCTTCGAGATGCCTGAATGGCTCAAGTTTCTTTTTGCGACGGGCTCGGCCGTGACGCTGGCGGGCGATCCGGTTATGTGGGTCGGCGATCATCGCTATCATCATTTAAAATCTGATACCGAGGAAGACATTCACAGTCCGGTGCACGGGTTTCCCTACGCGCACATGATGTGGCTGGTGCGCAAGCCGCCCGGATTTCGCGAACGTTCCAAGCGTTACGCGGCCGACGTGCGAAAGATTTGGTATTGCCGGTTGTGGGAAAACTCCGGGCTTTACGTTTTGCCCCATCTCACGGTCGCGCTCGCGCTCTGGCTCACTTTCGGTTTTGCCGGGATGTTGTGGTGTCTTTATGTGCCGATGCTTTTGATTTACAACGTGACCTGGGCGGTCAACTCCATCTGTCACATGCCGCGATTTGGATATCGCAGCTTCGATACTTCCGACCACAGCCGGAACAATTATTTCATTGGCGTCCTCGGGTTTGGCGAGGGTTACCACAACAACCATCACGCTCAGCCGCGTTGCGCTGCCCACGGATTGCGTTGGTGGGAATTCGACGTCACACGCTACGTCATCTGGTTGCTCGAAAAATGCGGGCTCGCCTGGAATGTTGTCTGGCCCGACGCGGAGCCGAAGACCTTAGAAGTGGCCACGGGTGAAAGCCCCACGCCAGTTCCGGTCAGCGCTGAACCGATCACGATGTTTGAGGCTCGTAACCAAGGTTCGGCCCAAGTCGTTTCTCAATCGCACTGACGTTTTCGCTCCGCCGCGCGGCGTAATCGGTAACCTGATCGCGCGCGATTTGTCCGACGCCGAAATATTTTGCGTCCGGATGCGAGAAATAGAGACCGCTCACGCTCGCTCCCGGATGCATGGCGAATGATTCCGTCAATTTGATGTCGATCTTGCGTTCGGCATCGAGCAAATCGAACAACGTCCGTTTCTCCGCATGATCTGGACACGCGGGATAACCAGCCGCTGGCCGAATGCCCCGATATTTTTCCCGGAGAAGATCGACATGGGACAATTTCTCGTCGCGCCCAAAACCCCACGCGATCCGCGCTTGTTTGTGTAAATATTCCGCGAACGCTTCAGCCAGGCGATCGGCCAGGGCCTTGGCCATGATTGCGTTGTAGTCGTCGTGCTCCGTTTTGAACTTCTCGGCCAGCTCGTCCGCTCCATGAATTGAAACCGCGAATCCGCCGAGATAGTCGGACGATGCAGGCGCGATGTAATCCGCGAGACAATGATTTGCCTGGTCGGCCGGTTTTTGTATTTGCTGCCGCAGGAAATAAAATGTCGCTAGTTTCTTTTTGCGTTCATCGTCGACATAAAGATCGACATCATCAACCGTGGCGGTCGCGGGCCAGAATCCATAAACGCCGCGCGCAACCAGCGAATTCTTCGCCACGATCTCATCGAGCAGTTTTTGCGCGTCTTCAAAAAGCTCGCGCGCCTGTTTGCCGACAGTCGGATCGTCGAAGATCGCCGGATAACGTCCACGCAATTCCCAAGTGTGAAAGAATGGCGACCAATCGATGTAACTTGTTAGATCGACAATTGGCGGAGAAGCGACGCGCGGGCCGAGAAACTCAGGCTTGGGCGGTTGGTACCCGCTCCAATCAATCGGTGTTCGATTTCGTCGGGCCTCGTCGAGCGTAATCAGCTTTTTCTCGCGCGTCTTGGCCGCATGTTGCTCCCGCAGCGACGCGTACTCGGCACGTGTTTTCGCGTCGAACGCCGCCTTTTGCTTTTCGCTCAATAGCGAATTGACCACGCCGACCGCGCGCGACGCGTCGAGGACATGGACGGTGCTCGATTGATAATTCGGCGCAATTCTAACGGCCGTGTGTGCGCGACTGGTCGTTGCCCCGCCAATCAGCAACGGGAGTTTGAATCCTTCGCGTTCCATCTCCTGCGCGACGTGCACCATTTCGTCCAGCGACGGAGTAATCAATCCACTCAAGCCGATCACGTCGGCTTTTTTCTCGCGCGCAGTCTCCAAAATCTTTGCGACCGGCACCATCACGCCAAGATCGACAACGTCGTAATTGTTACATTGCAGCACGACGCCGACGATGTTCTTGCCAATGTCGTGCACATCGCCTTTCACCGTCGCCATGACAATGCGTCCCTGCGGTTTTGCGCCGGCCGATTTTTCCGCTTCCATGAACGGCATCAGATACGCGACCGCTTTTTTCATGACGCGCGCGCTCTTTACCACTTGCGGTAGAAACATTTTTCCCGAGCCAAAGAGATCGCCCACCACGCTCATGCCCGCCATGAGCGGCCCTTCAATCACATCAAGCGGCCGTTTTGATTTTTTGCGCGCTTCTTCCGTGTCGATGTCGATGTAATCAACGATCCCTTTGACCAGCGCGTGCTTCAATCGCTCTTCAACCGGTGCCGAACGCCACGCTTCGTCTTTGACCGGCGCTTTGCCTTTCGCCTTAACGCTTTCGGCGAAGTCGACCAGGCGCTCGGTCGCATCATCGCGACGATTGAGAAGCACGTCTTCCACGCGCTCGCGCAGATCGGGTTCGATCTCTTCGTAAACCGCGAGCTGACCGGCGTTGACGATCCCCATGTCGAGCCCGGCGCGGATGGCGTGGAAAAGAAATGCGGCATGCATCGCTTCGCGGACAGTGTTGTTGCCGCGAAAGGAAAACGAAATGTTGCTCACGCCGCCGCTGACGCGTGCGTTCGGAAGATTCTTTTTAATCCAACGCGTTGCCTCGATGAAATCGACCGCGTAATTGCGATGTTCGTCCAGTCCGGTCGCGACCGTCAGAATGTTTGGATCGAAAATAATGTCGTTAGGCGGAAAACTGGCGCGCTCGGTCAAAAGTTTGTAAGCGCGCGTGCAGATGTCGATCTTGCGCTGAAAGCTGTCGGCCTGGCCCTGCTCATCGAAGGCCATGACAATGACCGCGGCGCCGTATCGTCGAACCAGTTGCGCGTGCCGGAGAAATTCTTCCTCGCCGTTCTTCAAACTAATCGAATTGACGACTGGTTTGCCTTGCACGCATTTGAGACCGGCCTCGATCACGCTCCACTTGGAGCTGTCGATCATTAAGGGCACGCGGGCGATTTCCGGTTCGCTTCCAATCAAGTTCAAGAAGCGAGTCATGGCCGCTTCGGAATCGATCATCCCTTCATCCATGTTTACATCGAGAATGTTCGCGCCGCCTTGCACCTGCTGGCGCGCGACCGCGAGTGCGCCGTCAAAGTCATCGCTCAGGATCAGCTTCGAAAACTTCGGAGAGCCGGTGATGTTGGTTCGCTCACCAATTACCACGAACCCCATCTCGGGCGTGATGTTGAGCGGCTCGAGTCCGGAGAGTTGGAGAGAATTATTCAGTTCCATTTCGAGAAATAAGAGCGCGAGGTTCGCAATCCCGCACGGCCGCCGCGATGCGACGGATATGTTCGGGCGTTGTCCCGCAACAACCGCCGACCAAATTGAGCCAGCCATTTGCCGCCCATCTTCCGAGCTTCGGCGCCAGACTCTCCGGCGTTTCGGGAAATCCAGTTTCGGAAAGGGGATCGGGCAATCCCGCGTTCGGATATGCGCTCATATAATATGGAGAGATCCGGGCGAGCTCTTCTACATATGGCTGCATTTCGTCGGGCCCGAGCGCGCAATTCAAACCAAGGATGAGCGGTTGGGCATGTCCAACCGATGCCATAAACGCTTCGACCGTTTGACCGCTTAATGTCCGGCCGGATTTATCGGTCACTGTTCCGGAGATCATTAACGGCACTTTCTTCGCCGATTTCTCGAATGCTTCGGAAATGGCAAAGAGCGCCGCTTTAGCGTTGAGCGTGTCGAAAATTGTCTCGACGATCAGAAGATCGACATTTCCTTCGAGCAACGCCTTTGCCTGATCGAAATAGGTTTGGCGAAGTTGATCGAAGGACACGGCGCGGAAAGCGGGGTTGTTCACGTCCGGCGACATCGAGCCGGTGACGGGGAGGGGACCAAGTGATCCGGCGACGAAGCGGCGTTGTCCGGTATCATTCGTCATTCGATTGGCCGCCTGGCGCGCAAGTTTCGCGGCGCTGAGATTTATTTCGCGGACGAGGTCGCGAAGATCGACATCGTTGACCACGCGCTCGAAAAATTCCTGATCTTTGCGTGTGCCGTTCGGCTCGCCGCGAAAAAGAAAATCATGCAATCCGATGGTGGTAGCGCTGAAAGTGTTCGTCTCGATAATGTCCGCGCCGGCCTCGAGATATTCTGCGTGAATTTGCCCGATCACGTCTGGCTGTGTGAGCTGAAGCAGTTCGAGGCTGCCCTTGAGGTCTTTGCCTTTCCAATCGTGGAAACGTTTTCCGCGATAGTCTTGCTCCGAAAGTTTGCGGCGCTGGATCATCGTGCCCATGGCGCCATCGAGAACGACGATGCGTTCGCGTAGCAATGCCTCCAAGGGATGGATCTCGGGCGCGCTCATGTCTGAGAACTAAGCGGCGTTCGTGCCAGCAATCAAGGAACAAATTGACGTATCATGATACGTAGATGTGTTCGGTGTCTCGTGCTCCTGCTCGTAATCGTAATCGGTCCGTCAAAGTTTATTGATCGATTACGAGCACGAGCACGATTAGGAGCACGAGTCAGCCGATCGAGACCTGGCCGAGCATACGGCCATCGATCGCTTGTCGCAGCGGCTCGGATCAGCCTGGCTTTAACTTTGCTTTAACGAGATACCGCATCCCAAAATCTTAGCACGCGATCCGGCTTTTCAATCGCAAGATCGACAATTACATCTGGGGCGTGGAAGCGATTCGACTGTTCAAGTCGCTCAACCGGGAACAGCGCAACACATTCGTCGCCTGCTTCCTGGGCTGGGCCCTCGACGCGCTCGATTTTTTTCTGCTGACTTTTGTGCTCGCGCCGGTCGGACACGATTTTGGGCGGAGCATTCCCAAAGTCGCCTTCGCCATCACGTTGACGCTCCTGATGCGTCCCATTGGCGCGTTCATCTTCGGCTTGCTCGGCGACAAGTTCGGCCGGCGAATTCCGCTGATGGCCGACATCATTTTCTATTCCGTGATGGAATTGCTGACCGCGTTCGCGCCTAACTTTACGGTCTTCCTTATCCTGCGCGCACTCTTCGGGATCGGCATGGGCGGTGAATGGGGATTGGGCGCATCGCTTGCGATGGAGTCGCTGCCGACGCAAGCGCGCGGTTTGTTTTCAGGAATTCTGCAACAAGGTTACGCGTTCGGTTACCTGCTCGCCGCGCTGGTTTACTGGATTGTCTTTCCACAGTTTGGGTGGCGTGGACTCTTTATCGCCGGCGCGCTACCGGCGTTCCTGGTCATTTACATTCGCGCGCGCGTTCCGGAATCGCCGGTTTGGCGACGCGACCGCGCTCGGGGCGAGCGCCCGCGAATGAAGATGTCGATCTTCGTTCGACAACATGGCGCCTTGTTCGTCTATGCCGCGCTTCTCATGACGGCATTCAACTACATGTCGCATGGCACTCAGGACTTGTACGCGACTTATTTGCAAAAGGACCGCGGTTTCGATGCCGACCAAACATCGAAGATCGCAATCATCTATGCGATCGGGATGATTTGTGGCGGGAGCGTCCTCGGCTATTTGTCGCAGCAATGGGGACGGCGGCGCGTCATCATCTTGTCTGCAATTTGCGGAATGTTGCTCATTCCCCTTTGGATTTTCGCACCGAGCACAGCGCTGCTCATCATGGGCGGATTCTTGATTCAATTCATGGTGCAAGGCGCGTGGGGTGTTGTGCCGGTGCATTTGAACGAACTGTCGCCTCCTGAATTTCGGGGAACATTTCCCGGCCTGGCTTATCAACTCGGTAATTGCGCAGCGGCGTTTGCTGCGCAACAACAGGCCTGGCTGGCCGAGCATTTCCGGCGCGCGGACGGCAGCCCGAACTATGCGGCAACGATGGCAATGGTCGAGCTCGCCGTCTTTCTGGTGATCATTTTCCTGGCCGCGATTGGCCGAGAGGAGCGCGGTCGAGAATTCTAATCGTGCCGCAGAGTGGAAGGCGCCAAGCCGGGACCACTGCTCGTCGGACCTTCCGACGGCGGCTTCACCCCTGAAGCCACCGCCTCATAGACGCCGGTGCCGTAGCGCTGTTCGACAATCGCTGCCGCGATTCTGTCTGCCAGGAGCTCGCGATATTCCGAGTCGCGCGCTTCGCCCCCTTCGCGCCGATTGCTCAAGAAACCGCACTCCACCAGAATGGCGGGGTAATTCGAATAGCGCAGAACATGATAATGTCCCGCCTTCACCCCGCGATTGGCCGAGTGCGGGATGGTCATGAGCTTCGCCTGAACGCGTTCGGCCAGCTCACGAGCGTGCGGGGAATTATAATACGTCTCGTATCCGTGAGCGCCGCGCCGGCGCGCGTCGTTGAAATGAATGCTGACAAAAATGGAATTCTTTTCCGCGTTCTGAATTTCAACGCGCTTGTCCAGTGAAACGAATTCGTCACTTGATCTGGTCATGACGATTTTTAGCTGCGATTCCCGCAGTTTCACTGCAAGACGCTTGGCGACGTCAAGGGTAACCGTCTTTTCACTCGGACCGTAACGCCGAGAGGCCCCTAAATCTTTTCCGCCGTGACCGGCGTCGACGACCACGGTCTTGAAACTTTTGCTCGTGTCCTTGGTCGTGGTCGTGACCGGCGCCGTCGCGCAGGCGCCGAGCAAGAAGGGAATAGCGAGCGCTAAAGCATATCGAATCGTTCGCGGCATCCCACGTATCCTACCAAATTTCGGCCTGGCTGACAAAGGATTTCACGAGGGAAGTTTGCCACCGTTGGGATAGTTAATGCAAAAAGCGCTTGTTTTTTGTGCGACCAGAATTAAAGGCCTTACCTGATTTATGCTTAATCGACTTGGGATTTTCTTGTTACTTTTAGCCGTTCCGTTTTCAATCGCGCCAGCGGCAAACCCGACGCCAGCTCCGGCAGCCGCAGCCACGGCCAAAAGCCAGACGGTTGGCGTCGCCGCCACGCCCGCGGCCAGGACGACCAAACCGGTTGTCGATCAAACGGCCCAGACCATCATCTTTTGTTATCACCGCCTGGTCGACAAAGTGCGTTATCCAGGCACCGAGATCACGACACCTGCCTTCGAAGCGCAAATGAAAGCACTGAAAGACCGGGGGATCACTGTGATCGGGCTACAAGATTACCTCGCCTGGAGGCGGGGTGAGAAAAGCATCCCGCCGCGCTGTGCTGTCATTAGTTTCGATGACGGTTGGAAGTCGCAGTATGAAGTGGCGTGGCCCATCCTGAAAAAACTCGGCTATCCGCTCACTCTCTTTATTTATACGGAGGGCGTACGTGGGAATTTGTTAGGCGGCGGCGAGGCCATCACCTGGGAGCAACTGGCCGACATGCGCGATAACGGCGTCGATATCGAGGCGCATTCGGCGACCCACCAGGACCTGCGCGAAGGACACACCATTATGGTGCCCGAGCAAGGCGGCAAGAGAACCAAGAAGAAATTGACCGGAGCCGAATACGAACAATGGCTGCAAAACGAGGTTGTCGGCTGCAAGCAACTGCTCGAGCAAAAGCTCGCCATCAAAACGAATTGCTTTGCCGTGCCGTTCGGAAATTACAACCAGCATGTCAAAGACATCGCGCGCAACGCCGGCTATGAGGCCATGTTCACTGTTTACGGCCAGCCCCTCACGTTTAATTCGCCGCTCGATGCCTTAGGCCGCTACGCCATCGAGGCGAACAAGCCGAAAGTTTTTGAAGACGCCATCAAAATGATTGGCTCTTCCGCCGGAGGCGGTACGGCGGCTGCCGTCATCGGCCCCGCTGATGTGTCCCCACAACCGGCGGATGGCGACACCGTCCGGACGGCATTGCCGTTGATCAAAGCGAATCTGAGCTCGATTGGCCAAATCGATCCAGCCAGCGTGCAAATGCGGGTTAGCGGTTTGGGTCTGGTGCCGGCGAGTTATGATCCGAAGACCGGGGCGGTCACGTATCAGGTCACACAAAAACTGCGCGACAAAACCTGCACCGTGATTTTGACCGCCAAATCCGGCGACAAAAAGGTCGAGGCGCACTGGACCTTCGGTATAGAGGAGGGCGGGGCAGCCCCTGCGCCATCTCCGTCTCCGGCGAAGAAGAAATAACACGGCGTCAACGCGCCCCCGTATTTAGTAACTATGTTTTCGCAGCTCGGCGATAAGCTGCAGGAAATCTTCAAGGACCTGCGCGGCCACGGCACGATCAGCGAGGCGAACATCGACGACGCGCTGCGGCAGGTGCGGCTCGCCTTAATCGAGGCCGATGTCGATTTTCAAGTCGCGAAAAAGTTCGTCGGGCGCGTCAAAGAGAAAGCGCTCGGCGAAGCTGTGCTGCGCAGCATTACTCCCGGCCAACAGATCGTTAAGATTTTTCACGACGAGCTAACGGCGCTGCTCGGCGGCGACGCGGCACCTCTCAATCTCGAAAAGCCGGGCAGAATTTTAATCGTGGGACTGAACGGCTCTGGAAAAACAACTTCTTCAGCGAAACTAGCCAATCTTCTCAAAAAACAGGGACGTTCGCCTTCGCTCATTGCCTGCGATTTGCAGCGGCCGGCGGCGATCGAGCAACTCGCCACGCTGGGAAAACAAATCGACGTTCCGGTTTTTACCCCGGATCCAAAGGAGAAAAATGTGCAGCGGGTTGCGGCCGCGGCGCTCGCGCAAGATCGACAATCTGGCAGCATCGACATCTTCGACACAGCTGGCCGCCAGGAAATCGATGGCGCGCTGATCCAGGAATTGAAAGCGTTGAAAGATTTTTTGCAGCCGCAGGAAACTTTGCTGGTGGTCGATGCTGCCACTGGTCAACAAGCCGTCAGCGTCGCCACCCATTTCAACGATGCGCTCCAAATCACCGGAATCATTTTGACCAAGCTCGATGGTGATGCCCGCGGCGGCGCCGCCTTGTCGATGCGCGAAGTGACACAACGCCCGATCAAGTTTGCCGGCACCGGCGAAAAGCTCGACCAGTTCGAGCTGTTTGTGCCGGAGCGATTGGCCGGCCGTATTCTCGGAATGGGCGACGTTCTCGGCCTCGTCGAAAAAGCTGTTGAGGCAGTCGACGAAGAAGAAGCCGCGCGGATGGAGAAGAAACTGCGCAGCGCCTCGTTCGATTTCAACGATTTCCTGGCCCAATTCAAAATGATGCGGAAAATGGGGCCGCTTGAGAATATTCTTGGCATGTTGCCCGGCATGAGTAACGTGCAGTCCCGCCAGGGCGGGATTGACGAGAAGCAGCTCAAGCGCACGGAAGCCATCGTGCTTTCGATGACCAAAGAAGAGCGGACGCGCCCCGACATTTTGAATGCGCGGCGGCGTCAACGCATTGCGCGCGGGAGCGGGCAGACCGTCACGCAGGTGAACGATTTGCTCCGGCGCTTCGATCAGATGCGAAAGATGATGAAGAGCACCGGCAAAATGAAGAGACAGTTAAAAATGTTACAAAAGTTACATCGTTAAGATGATGAGCAATCTGTGACCTTTTAACTTTGTAACCCTTTTAACTTTTGTAACTTTAACTATGGCCGTTTCAATTAGATTACGCAGAGAAGGGGCGTTGAATCGCCCGTATTATAAAGTGGTCGTGACTGACAGCCGGAGCCCACGCGACGGCAAATTCATCGAGATCATCGGCACGTATGATCCGAAGAAGCCCGGACATAACAGCACGCTCAAGCTTGATCGCGCGGAATATTGGATCGCGCGCGGCGCGCAGGCCTCCGACACCGTGCGTAGCTTGATCAAGAAGAATAAAGACCCAGAAGCTGCGGCGAAAAAAGAAGCGGCAGCGCGAGCGAAGAAACCTGCAATTGCTCCAAAGGCCGCGCCGGCTCCGGCGACGCCGGAAGCAGGGACAGAAACCACGCCGCCGGCCGAGACGGGCAGTTAGACGATTGGGCGACTTAGTCGCCAACTTGTGACAATCTCTCATTTATGAAGGAGTTTCTCGAGTTCGTCATTCGCCAACTGGTCGAGTTTCCGGACGACATGGTGCTCACTGAAATTCCGAGCGGCAAGATGACGATCTTTAAGGTGCAACTCCGCCAGAGCGACGTTGGCCGAATCATTGGGCGCAACGGCCAGACCATTCACGCCATTCGCGCTCTCCTCACCAGTTCGGCCGCACGCCACGGTCTGCGCGCCACACTCGAGATCGTGGAATAGTTTCCGGTATTCGACATTGGACGGTGGGCGTTAAGCGTTCGACGTTTTCTGCTCAGTGAAGATCGACATCGTCACATTGTTCCCGGAGATGTGCCGCGCGCCCTTGAGCGAGAGCATGATGAAGCGCGCCCAGGAAAATAAGATTGTCGATCTTCGCATTCATAATCTGCGCGATTGGACGACGGACAAACATCACGTCGTCGACGACGCGCCATTCGGCGGCGGCCAGGGGATGGTGATGAAGCCGGAGCCGATTTTCGCGGCGGTGGAATCGCTGCGAAAAGGAAACAGCACTGTTGTCTTAATGACGCCGCAGGGGAGACAATTCACGCAATCGCTCGCGACCGATCTTTCTAAACGCGAACACGTGATCGTCATTTGTGGTCATTACGAAGGCGTTGACCATCGCGTTGTCGAAAATCTTGTCGATCTTGAGGTTTCGATTGGAGACTACGTGCTGACGAATGGCGCGGTTGCCGCGGTAGTGCTGGTCGATGCTGTCGTGCGTCTGTTGCCCGGTGTCCTTGGTCATGAACAATCAGCGGCCGACGATAGTTTCAGTGGCGATCTGCTTGAAGGGCCGCAATACACACGGCCGGCTGAGTTTCGCGGTTGGAAAGTTCCGGAGGTTTTGCTTTCCGGAAACCATGCCGAGATCGCGGCCTGGCGGAAAGAGCAGGCGAAGAAGCGGACGAAGGAGAATCGTCCGGATTTGCTAGGCGGGTGACTTCCCTAAAATCAGGCTCGCGTTAATGCCGCCGAAGCCGAATGAGTTGCTCATTACATAATTGAGCTTCGCTTCACGTCCGTGATTGGGCACCACATCGAGATCGCATGCCGGATCGGCGTTTTCGTAATTGATCGTCGGCGGGATCCATTGTCGATCTAACGCGAGCGCGCACAGGGCCGCTTCGATAGCGCCGGTCGCGCCAAGAGGGTGCGCGTAATAACCTTTCGTTCCGGTCACCGGAATTTTGTGCGCGTGCTCGCCTAAAGCTTCTTTGATCGACATCGTCTCGGCGCTGTCGTTCAGTTGCGTTGAACTGGCGTGAGCATTCACGTAGTCGATTTGCCCAGGCGCGACTTGCGCGTCCGCGAGCGCGTCGCGCATCGCGCGAATACAGGAAGCGCCGGTCGGCAACGGCGTCGTCATGTGAAACGCGTCATTGTTCAAACTGTAACCGAGGACCTCGGCGTAAATTTTCGCGCCGCGCGCTCGCGCGTGTTCAAGCTCCTCCAGAACTAACGAGGCCGCGCCTTCGCCCATGACAAAACCGTCGCGCAATCTATCGAACGGCCGACACGCGAGCTGCGGGTCGTCGCTGCGACTCATCGTTTTGATGATATCGAACGCGCCGACGGTGATCGCCGTCAGCGGCGCCTCCGCACCTCCGGCCACAACGACATCGGCAAAATCGTCTCGGATATAGCGAAGCGCTTCGCCGACCGAGACCGTGCCGCTGGCACAACTGTTGGAATTGGTCGTGCCGACCCCGCGAAATCCGAAATCGATCGCGATGTTGGAATGGGCGGAGCCGCCAAATACTTGCACGGCCAGGGTTGGCTGAACGCCGCGCGCACCCTTTTTCAAAAAACGAATGTATTGCTCTTCCGCTTTGCAAACGCCGCCCAGCGCAGTGCCGAAGCTGACGCCGGTCCGGTCTTGCGGATTTTCATGCGAATATTCAATTCCAGCGTCATCGAGCGCGAGCTTTGCTGACGCCACTGAAAATTGGGCGTAGCGATCGAGTCGTTTCAAACGATGCGGAGGAAAAAATTCTTCCGGATCCCAATCGCGAATCTCGCCGGCGACGCGCACACCGAACCCGCTCACATCGAAACTGGAAATCGGTCCGATCCCGGTTTTCTCGGCGAGGACTCCTTTCCAAAAGCCGTCGACGCCTTTGCCGATGCAAGTGATGGGACCGAGGCCCGTGATGACAACGCGACGACGACTCATGCTGGAACCGGGTTTGCCTGTTCTTCCACGTATGCCTTCATACAGCGCAACGTCTTGCCCGCAACATTGTGAATGAAAAAATTGCCGATGATAAGATCGACAATCGGCGCCAGGATCGGAATACGAAATTGCAGATCGTGCACAATCTCGACGCGAACGCCGGCGGGCGTCTCCGTAAAAGTCCAGACCACGTGCATCCCCTTGGTCATCGCTTTCAAATGGTTGAAGTGAACTTCGATCTTCTCCCGATCGATGATCTGCTCCGAAGTCCACTTAATCGGAATGCCCGATCGAGTAGCGGCCATCACGACAATGTTGCGACTCGCACCGCGTTCGAGATAGCGAATGTAGCGGTAGTGCGGCAAAATTTTCGGCCACAACTCGAGATTGGCCGCCGTTTCGAAGATCGACATCTTCGGTGCCTGCATAATGATTGAATTCGCTTTCCGCATTTTAGTTGCTCGAATTCCAATCTACAGTCACGCGATGGCGCTGGAAATGAAAACGGTGTGTGAGAAATGTGCAGCCAAGCTCGCGCCCATTGACGAAGCCTACATCTGCACGTTCGAGTGCACATTTTGCCCGGAGTGTGCTGGCGAAATGAAATCGGTCTGCCCGAATTGCGGTGGCGAACTAGTGCGTCGCCCGCGCGCCAGAAAATTGAATCGGCTCAGCGCCGATGTTTGATTCGATAGGTCAAAAAACATTCGTCGCCAACGACGCGCATTTCTTCAAGCGAGCAATGAATGCTGGCGGGGAGGAATTCTTTGCTCAGCCCGGTCAACGTCGGCGCGTCGGTGCCGCCAAAAAGATAGGGCGCGATCGTGAGGTTGAGTTGATCGACGAGGTTATGCTCGAGCAAAGAGCGAAATAGCGTGGCGCCGCCTTCGCAGGCGACGGTCCTGACCTGGTACTCTTTCCGCAGCGTCCGCAGCATTGCGGCAAGATCGACATGGCGCGATTTGCTCAGGTGCAGGGTCGCCTTTTCCATGAGTGCGTCGCGAAATTTTCGTGGCATTCGCGTCGTCGAAAAAATGATGACCGGCGACATGTCGGTTTGAAAAAGGTTCAGTCGACTGTCGATCTTGCCTTCGTTGGAAACAATTACGCGCAATGGGTAAGGAGTTTGCCCGCGCCTGATCCGCGCTTCGCGCAGCTCCGGCAGCGGCAAGCCGAGCCGAACGTTGTCGCGTTCGACGGTGGTGTGGCCAATTAAGACGGCATCGCCGAGCGAGCGTTGGCGCAGCAAGTGCGCCTTGTCTTCGCGCGATGTGAAATCGACCGGGGTGAAGTTTCGCGTCGTGATCTTGCCGTCCACGGTCACGGCAAAAGTCGCCATGACGAAAGGGCGCGCGGATTTTCGGGATGTCGATCTCGCGCGACGTTTATTCGGTTTCGCTGATTTCATGCTCGAGCGTGGCGACTTCGCGCTGCATCTCGCGCATCCGCACATGCCGTACTTCTCCGCTTGGTTTGTAGAAAAAGTAAACGATCCCGCCGGGCAAACAGCAGAGCAAAAGCACGAGGAAACCGGTCATTCCTATAAGCCGCGCGGTGGCGGGATCGACGTGGCAAAGATTGAAGAGCATGACTTGCAGAACGAACTCCCGCGTGCCGACGCCAGCCAGGCTAATCGGCAGAGAGGAGATCGTGCGTTCGATTGGCATGATCGAAAAGAAATCAACCAGTCCGACGTGAGCACTCCCTCGGAACGCGCGTGCGACGCAGAAGAAAGTTGCGAAGGTGCCGACGTGCGCGATGGCCGAGGCGAAAAGCGCCACCGTGGTCGCGCGCCAATGCTTCGCGTAAAGATGATAGGCGGCGGAAAGCTCAATCAATTTCTCGCGACCGGGAAAGCGATGAGGCAGGCGATGCAGAAGATTGAATCCAGTGACCGCGAAGGTCAGCAGGAATCCAAGGATAGACGTCGCCAGGAGCGCCAGGACAAACCAGACGTAAGACCGCGGGTCGTGAAGTGGATCGTTGTCTAGCCGCGCACTTGTTTCTCGCGTCAACCAACTATAGCGCAGTCCGATCAAGATTCCGGTGAGGGCGATGAGAGCGACCAGCCCAATCATTCGATCGAATAAGACGGCCAGCAAAGCGCCCGGTTTGTTCTTCGGCGTTTCTTTCCACAGCAAGTATGTCTTGACGATGTCACCTCCGGTCCCGCCGGGAAGGAACAGATTGTAAAACATCCCAATAATTGAGAGCGCAACGATGCGCGAGAATGGCAGCTGAATATCCTGCACCTTGAGCAGAACCTGCCACCGGAACGCGGCCGCGAATTCGACAACAACGTAGGCCACAATCGCCGCCAGGATCCATTGCTTATGTGCCGTCGATAACGCTTCGACCATGGCAGCGCGTATCGCCGGATCGTGGAAAACCCACAACAGAAGGGCGGCGGTAACCGCCACTTGTAGAATTGTGAGCAGAATTCTTTTCATTCGCCGAAGCGCTCCTTCCATTTCACGACGGATTGGCGGATTTCATCCGGTTTCTTGCGCGGGCTCATTTCCCAAACGAACTGGCAATCCTTCGGCAGCATCGGGACAAGCCTGGCAAGATCGACATCTCCGGCAAAAGGCGGCTGATGATCTTGCGCCGGCCAGATGCAATCCTGAACGTGACAGCCAATCGTGCGCGGTCCAATCGTGCTCAGCCATTCGGCGTGATCGAGAAAGGCGAGGTTCTCTTTGATTTGGATATGTCCGAAGTCGTGCCAGTAACCGACAAAAGGCGAGTTCAACTCGCCGAGCAACGCGGGAAGTTCGCGCTCGGAGGGGATTTCTTCGTAACCGCGCCGCCCTTCGATCCCAAGTTTGATCTTCTTCGCCGTGGCGTATTCAACGATGCGACGGAGCGCTTCCTTCACGCGTTCGAGATAAGGCGGGGCGGCGGCTTCACGCTTTTCCACCGCGCGAATTTTGTTGCGAACGTACTTGCGCGAAAGGAGCTGACGTTTTTTTGCACGCGCAATAAACCAATCCGTGTTTGGCCGCAGTGGCACTTCGCCCAGATGCATGACGACGAAAGGCGCGCCCAAACGCTGCGCGAAATCGATGGTTTGAAATGTTTGCTTGATCGCGCGCTCGCGTTCTTTGGAATACGCGGCCGAGATTTGGTAGCAATCGGGTGACGCGCTCATCACTTCCACGGGTAACGGACAAAAATTATGCAAGCTGCTAAACCGCACTTTGCCGGCGTCGAACATTTGCTGGATCCCCGGCATGAGCGACAACCGGATGCCATGACCCAGCTCGATGTAATCGAAGCCAAGATCGACAATCTCCTTGAGCATCTCGGCGCCATCGGTGTGTCGGCCGGAGTTCCAGCAGGTGGAAAATGCGATCACGTTAAATAGTCGCGGCAACCGGCGGCGGTACTTCGGGCGTTTCCGGTTCGCTTAGCGCAGGCTCGCAACATTCCCTTCGAACCCGAGCCAGCACGAACAGCGTGATTGTACCATAAGAGATGGCGGCGATCACCAGAGCTGTTGGCATTCCGATCAAATCAGACAGACCCGTCACGCCGAGCCCTGCGAGAGGCATGATCCCGACAAAGCTCAACATGAACACAGCGGAGACGCGGCCACGTAAGTAATCTGGCGCACGTTCCTGCACGATCGTACTAGCAAGACCGAAGTTTGTTGCCAAACCGAGCGAATTTACGATCAACAGCGCCATCGCGACATAAAAGCTGGGCGCGCGCGACAAACCAATCACCGCAATCGTGACAGCGGTTGCGCAGATCATCATCAGGGGAATGCGTTTTTCGCGGGACAACCCGATCAGGAAAAGCGAACCCACTACTGATCCCACCGCGGAGGCGCCCATTAACGTTCCCATTTTGTCCGCGCCTAATCCGAGCACCATTTTTACGTAAAGCGGCATCATCACCGTAATGATTGGGAAGATACAAACCGCCTGGGTCGCGATTAGCATAATCATGGCGAGGCTCGGTTTGTCTTTGGCGATGTAACGGAATCCTTCTTTGATTCCGGTTGCGCGTTTTTCTTCTTCTTCGGCAGTGCCGCGGCGACGCTCTGGCAGCGAAATGATTGCAATGATCAACGCTACGAAGGAGATCGCGTTCGCAAAAAATGCCGAGGCCAGCCCCCAGGCTGAAATCAAATAACCACCGAGCGCAGGACCGACCACGCGCGATCCGTGAAACACCGACCGGTCGATTGAGATGGCGCTCTGAATCTCTTCACGCTTGACCAATTCTGGCACAAGCGCGGAGAGGGCCGGCATTTCAAATGAGTTCGAGACACCGAGGATCGCGGCGAAAACAAAAATGTGCCAGATCTCGATTTTGCCGCTCCAAATCAAGAGCCCGATTGAAATAGCGAGCGCGATCTGGACGTATTGCGTGATCAACAAAATCTTGCGCTTATCGAATTTGTCCGCCGCCGCGCCACCCACCATCGTCAACGCCAGCATTGGCAATCCGGCGCAAAGGTTCACCAACCCGAGCATGAGAGCAGAAGTCGTGAGCGTGGCCATCACCCAACCCTGGGTCATTACTTGCATCCATGTACCCGTGTCGGAAATCGCCGAGCCGATGATGTAACGGCGAAATGGCCCTGGTCGCAAAACGCTCAAGGCACTACGCATTGTCAATTTCGTGCTCATCGCGGAGACTCATAAGCGGGAAGCGTTGCTCCCGCAATCGACTGCGAGTGATTGTCGAGACGCCTGCCGCGCAGTAGCCTTTACGCCAGTCCGGCTCGGACCGAAGGCGGGTCAGTGCGGCCGGATGTGATTTGCCCAGACGAGCAATCCCGCCAGGAGAGCGAGCATGAACAAAATGATGGCGATTGCTTTGGAAGTGTCTTTGGACATCGGGTCAGAATCTGAACGGGAAGTTTGTGCTCGTCGATAAAGATTTTTTGCAGGCGCCGTAAGATCGACATTGTGATTTCATTCACGGCCAATTGCGCCCGCGCGGGCGCGTTCCATATTTTGAGGAATGCGCATCGACAAATACACGCAGAAAATGCAGGAGGCGCTGCAGGCCGCGCAAAGCATCGCCGCCGATTTCAATCATTCGGAAATTACGAACGAGCATTTTCTTTCGGCCCTTCTCAATCAAAGCGACGGCGTGACGCGGCCGTTGCTCGAGAAGATGGGTGTGCCGGTGGATCGGTTTCAGGAAGAACTGCGGAGCGATTTGGAGGGTCGGCCCAAAGTCCACGGCGCCACCGGGGAGGTTCGATTGAGCAACGAGCTGCGCACCGTGCTCGATGCGGCGGAGAAGGAGATGTCGAAGTTGAAGGACGAGTTTACCAGCGCCGAGCATTATCTGCTCGCGTTGTCCGGCGCGAATGTTCCGGCGGCAAAATTATTCAAGGGGCTGGGTGTCACCCACGCCAAGCTCATGCAAGCGCTCCAACAAGTGCGAGGTTCGCAGCGCGTGACCGATCAAAACCCGGAAGGCAAATATCAGACGCTTGAGAAGTATGGCCGCGATCTCACAGAAATGGCGCGGCGTGGAAAGATTGATCCGGTCATCGGCCGCGACAACGAGATCCGGCGCATCATGCAGGTGTTGTCGCGCCGCACCAAAAATAATCCGGTATTGATCGGCGATCCGGGTGTGGGCAAGACCGCGATCGTGGAAGGCCTGGCTCGCCGCATCGTCAGCGGCGACGTGCCCGAATCGTTGAAAGACAAACGCATCATCGCGATGGACATCGGGTCGATGATCGCCGGCGCGAAATTCCGCGGCGAATTCGAGGACCGGTTGAAAGCGTTTTTGAAAGAAGTCACCGACGCGCAGGGCAAAGTCATTTTGTTCATCGACGAGCTGCACACCATCGTCGGCGCGGGTGCAAGCGAGGGCGCCGTGGACGCGTCGAACATGCTCAAGCCGCAACTGGCGCGAGGCGAGTTGCGCACGATCGGTGCGACTACGCTCGATGAGTATCGCAAATACATCGAGAAAGACGCCGCGCTCGAGCGTCGTTTTCAGCCGGTGATGGTGAGCGAGCCCACTGTCGAAGACACCATCGCGATTCTGCGCGGACTCAAGGAACGCTACGAAGTTCACCACGGCGTGCGTATTACCGATGCGGCGCTGGTCGCGGCCGCGGTGCTTTCTCATCGTTACATCACCGACCGATTTCTGCCCGATAAAGCGATCGATCTCGTCGATGAGGCGGCTTCGCGTTTGAAGATCGAGCTCGATTCGATGCCCACGGAGGTGGACGCGCTCGAGCGCGAGATCATGCAGCACGAGATGGAGCGCCAGGCGCTGAAGAAGGAAAAGGATCCGGCGAGCAAGGAGCGTCTGAAAAAATTGGAGAAAGAGCTGGCCGAGCTGAAGGAAAGATCGTCCGCGCTGAAAGCGGAATGGTTGAAGGAAAAAGCGCTGCTCGATGAGCAACGGAAATTACAGGCGGAGCTGGATCAATTGCGCACGGAACTGGAGCGCGCGACCCGCCGCGGCGAGCTGGCCAAAGCGAGCGAGCTTCAGTACGGGCGCATTCCGGAAGTGGAAAGAAAGCTGGCCGAGCTCCAGGCCAAATCCACGCAAGGCAAAGGGAATCGTCTCCTCCGCGAAGAGGTCACCGAAGAAGACATTGCCGAAGTCGTCTCGAGCTGGACGCACATCCCGGTCTCGCGATTGCAGGAGGGCGAGCGTCAAAAACTTGTTCGGCTTGAAGAACATTTGCACGAGCGCGTCATCGGTCAGGACGAAGCCGTCAAAGCCGTGGCGAACGCCATTCGTCGCGCCCGCGCCGGATTGCAGGACGAGAACCGACCGATCGGTTCATTCATTTTCCTCGGGCCAACCGGTGTCGGCAAAACCGAACTCTCGCGCGCGCTCGCGGAGTTTTTGTTTGACGACGAACGCAACATGATTCGCATCGACATGAGCGAATACATGGAGAAACACACCGTCGCGCGATTGATCGGCGCGCCTCCGGGTTATGTCGGCTACGAAGAAGGCGGGCAACTGACAGAAGCGGTCCGGCGCCGGCCTTACTCGGTCATTCTGTTCGACGAGATCGAGAAAGCGCACCACGACGTGTTCAACGTGCTTTTGCAAGTGCTCGACGATGGCCGCATCACGGACGGGCAGGGGAGAACGGTCGATTTCAAGAACACGGTCATCATCATGACCTCGAACATCGGCTCGGAGTTCATCACTCAGGAAGAATCAAAGGAAGCGCGCTCGCGTTTGGTCATGGACGAGTTGCGCCGGCATTTCCGGCCCGAATTCCTGAATCGCATCGACGACGTCATCATCTTCGACCGGTTGAGCGAAGACGACCTGAAGAAGATCGTCGAAATCCAACTCAACCGGCTGACCAAACGTCTCCAACAACAGAATATTTCTCTCGAACTAACGGATGCGGCCCGGGCGTTTATCGCCCGTGAAGGTTACGATCCCGTTTACGGCGCGCGCCCGTTAAAACGCGCCATTCAAAAATATATTCTCGATCCGCTCAGTCTCGACATTCTGGAAGGCAAATTCCACGAAGGCCAAACCATTCGTGTCGATGCGAAAAACGGGAAGCTCGAGTTCAAGGCGCGATAACTTGATACAGACGAATGCGAGCGCTGCTTGTGTCGGCATTACTTTTAGCCAGTTGCCAGACTTCGTGGCGAGAGGGCGCGAGCGTCACTGCACCGTCTGGTCAACGCCTTTGCGCGAAGCATCACATCCCTTTGGTCACGGCCCGCGGCTATGAACCGCCGGTCGCCTTGTTTGCGCACGAGAATGACAACCGCCCTTTCTACAACATCGTTGGTCAGCATTCTCCCAATTGCATTCGTGATTATCAGACTCTCTACCGAACGAAGCTCCAGCGAATGCCCGCCGTTATTACCTACTGCTCATCATGTGAGAAAGAGCTCAGGGACGGACTTCGTGTTCCAGACCAAGCAGCCGCCATCAAGTTTGCAGCGTACGCGCTCCCGATTTATGGAGGGGCGGGAGTTTCAACGCAACCGCCATACCACATCAGCTTTCGTGACGGTATTTGGACCGTCACATGTTCGCTCGTTAACGGTCGCATAGGCACGATAAAGATTTCTAAGGAGGAGGGACGCGTCATATCCACTCACTACAGTCGTAATTCATCGAACCAAGAGCGGCAGCCAAATGCATGAGAGCTAAAGCAGATTGAACATTTTCAGCATTGTTCTTATCTTAGTAAGATCATGATCAAACTTACAGGTGTAGCGTTAGTGACGGCGGCGATGTTATGCGTGTCGCCGGTTTTTGCGGGCAACAAGGGAGACGATGCGTGCTGCGCGAAGGGCGCGTCGCATGACAAAGCGGCCTGCGTGAATTTCGCGAGCCTCGGCGTGACGGCTGATCAGAAATCGAAGTTGGAAGCGTGGCAGGCCGAATGCATGAAGGCCGGCTGCACAAAAGAGAGCCGGGCGAAATTCCTGAAGCAGGCAAAAGGGATTCTTTCAGCTGAGCAATACGCCAAGGTGAAGGCGCAATGCAAAGGCGAGTCGAAAGAGAAGGCCTAATTTCGAATTGTCGATCTTAATTGGTCGGCGTTGAGCAGGTTGCGGCGCGATTCTTTGAACAATAACGCCGCGGCCACTGTCTCAGTTTCCACTATGACCAAACTTATTGCCTTAGCAGCAGCGGTTGCATTTGTAGCGGGGACGATGTTCGCGGGCGAACATGGCGATTGCACCAAGAAAGTTGGGAACGAGGCCAAGGCGGCCTGTCAGGTTACGTTGGCGAATCTCAACCTGACACCAGAGCAGAAGACGAAGATGGATGCGGCGATGGCCGCGCATGAAAAAGCCGGTTGCTCGGAAGAGAGTGAGGCGAAGTACATGAAGGATGCAAAAGGGGTCCTGACCAAGGAGCAATACGTCAAATTCAAGGCGGAATGTCCGAAGGGCGACAAGAAAGACAAGACCCAGACGTAATTCTGAAAATCACCAACCGTTAGAAATTTTCGCGGTCGCCACGGCGACCGCGATTTTTTTACCGATCGAAACCCAGGACGTGGATCACGCGTCCGTCATGAATGAGGACACTGCGGGTTTGCATGAGGGCGCCATTGCGTGCGCGGGTATTGAATACAACGAGATATCCGTAGAGATGTTGGCCAGTGACGTCCGGTAGTTCGACCGGTTTCGGCGCCGTTTGCCAATCGATTTGTGAAGTGTCGAGCCCTTTCCCTTTCATCCACGCGATGATGATCTCTTTGTAGTTGTTCGGATAAACTCCAAATGGCGAAGCGGGCGCGGTCGCGGCGGAAGTCGGAGTCGTTAGGGGTGCGTGCGCCACGGTCGGCGCCGGTTTGACGGTTGGTGCGATTGTCGATCTTACCGCAGGGGTCGGTGCCGGAGCGACTTGAGCGGGAACAACGCTGGTAGTTGTCGATGTTACGGATTTCTCGAGCAGATCGGCCAAACGCCAGCCGGCTTTGTGCAATTGTTCGCGCACAACTTTCCCCGCCCATTCGTGATAGGCCACGCGGTCGAGCGCGGGTTTTTCCTGCGCGTCACCGGTGGCGACAATCCGTCCATCGTCCTGTTGCTGGGGATGCACATTGTTAAATCGCAAACGCTCGTGTGCTTCGCGCGCCAAGGGCAGGATCTCGTTCGCCCAATTCTCCGCATAATCTTTTAGTGCGACCGCCGCCGGCAGACGCCAGCTCTTCGGCTCGGTCGCGCTCCACTGCGTGATCAACGCACGTTTCGTCCCGTCGATTTGTTGGTATCGCTGCTCCTTCGGCAGGGTTGACGGAAGCGGAGGCAGGTTTTCCATGACGGCGTCGTTGTCCCAAAATCCGTGCAACTTTAACGAGCGATGCGCCAATTCCTCCTGCGTGCCGGTGCTTAATCGCAGCGACAACGTGTTTCCACCTTCGTCTTCCAGCGCTGCTTTTGTCTTGTCCGGGTCGATTGGCTGACCGGCGTCGTTGAAATATTCGGCGCCGACATGCAGCGGCTGGTGAATGTCGCCGACATAATGCGCGAGCAAAAGGATCGCGACGGCTTTGGTAATCTTGCGCGGGTTGTTCTCCGGCATTTCGCCCCGTAAAACCGCGACGCAATACGGGATCATGTGAACGATGTCCCATTTGCTGCGGCCGACCCGGCCGTCGGAATATTTCTCGACGTTGAAGACCGGCACGTCGGTGTAATGAAACCAGTGGTGCGACGGCACCTCTGAGTTCGCATCGTGCGTCGGCTGATTCGCCCGCCAAAACTCACGTAACTGATTGTCGATCTTGGGATGGTCGGGATAATGCGGAAACGCGCTGGGATCGTCCGGACTCTTCTTGTCCCAGGCTTTGATTTCATCCGGAATCACCGCCGCCTTTTCCAAAGTGATTCCGTCGATCAGCGCGTTCACCTTTGCGCCGGCTGGTTTACCGGCGAGTAACTTGTCGGCAATCCCGCCCACGATCTCATGACCGGTTGGGCCGTAGGCGAGAAGACTTCGCCCAAGAAATAAGAGTAAACTCGCGCTGAGTAGAACTGGTTTCGTCATTGTCGGAGGGCGATCGCGCTTCACTAGGCGGCAGTCGCCAGCTTGGCCCGGATTTCTTCGACGCGCGCCGCTAACTTGTCAAAGTGCGAGCCGCGCCAAAAGATTTGCCCGCAACCGGGACAACGCCGGAATGCCTCATAATAAATCCTGGTCAGCGGCTCGAGTTTTTCGATGACTTCTGTCTTATCAACTTGCTCGAGCAACGCGTTGCAACGTAGACAGCGAGTAAAGGGCGCGACCAGCGCGGAAAGATCAAAGCGGCGGGCCACTTCGATCGTTTGCTCGATGCCATTTTGCGAACGCGGGAAATAGCCGGTTCTCACGATCCCATGCATCAGGAGACGCCGGTCGCGCGTCAAAAGAGCGCGATCCTCGCGCGCCATCACCTCGAGCAATTGTCGATCTTGCGCGTTCTGATCGTAAGCGACATCAAAGCCAAGCAGGCGGAGATTGGCGGCCAGCTTCCCTAGATGTCCATCGGCGACAAATCGTTCAAATCGGTCTACTTGCAGCCGATCTTTCGGAAAAAGAGAAGGCTCCGATCGCACCGAGTAAACATCGACACGTTCGTTCTGTTCCAGCACAAAAGCGAAATCAACCGGTTGCCCGTCGACCAAGATTAAGTCGACTTCTGGATGCGGAACGCCGCTGGCCTCGATCACGTCCTTGATCGAAGAGCGCTCATCAAGAACTCGGGAGATCGGCGCTTCAGTTCGTCCTTTGAGAAATAAATTAAGGTCGCCGTGAAACTTGAGTCGGACTTGAAATTCCGCTGGAATTTGGAACTCGGGTTTTGGGATTTCTTGCTAGGGCCGGCTTGGCTTGAGCATGCCTTGATGAAAACCGGGAGTGGAATCGGGAATTTCGACGGCGTCTACTTCCTTTCGATAAAACTCGATCGATGTCGTCGGCCCGATAATTCCATAAACGTAACCCTGAGACGCCATGTCTTGTAACGTGGCGTCGAGCAGCGCGCGCCCGATTCCCTTATGCCGCGCTTCTTCAGTCACACCGGTCGGACCGAAAAAACCGCGCGCGGTCGCGTCGTAGCTCGCGAAACCAAGCACAACAAAATCACTCACTGCGATAAAGCAGGCGACTGGATTGCGCGTGAAAGAGATCTCGCATTCGCTCGCCCAACGTTCGCCGAAACGCTTGGCCACCCAATCGGCCAGCAAACGTTTTTCTGCGGCGAAGGCGCGCCGGACGGTGACCCCTTCCGGCGGTATCCGGTTGGTCGGCTTGAGGTCGTAGAGTTTTACGAGCAGATCGGCCATAAGGCATTTAGCGATTTGATGATTCAATGAATGAACAAATCTCTTCAATCGCTCAATCTCTAAATCACTGAATCGCTAAATTATTTCACCACTCTCGCCGGCGAATAGGCATACTCGAAAGTGGTTCCGCGCGGCCGCGCCATCAGTCGTCCCGGGCCAAGCGGCTCGTCCTCGCCCCAATAAAGATCGATCTGCCAACGTCGTAATCCGCTACCGGTATCGACAATTTTCCATTGCGTACTGCCAAAGATTTCTTTCACGGTTGGGCCGAGCGTCTCGATCTCGACACCGCGTTTGAGACCGGCCTGCCCCAGTCGCGCTGCTGCCGAGGAGCGCGCAACCAAATTACCGCCGCCTCCGCCCGGCGCTGAGGAAAAAGCAAAAGAGCCACGGTTATATCGGATGTAATTATGCCCGTTCACCGGTGTGGCGATGCGACCGAAGCCTTCCTTTTTCACGGAACGCAAAAAATCGCGCGGATAAGTGCGGCCATGCAGCCCGCGCTTGGTTACCGGCGCCGCGTCAAAGCCACGCTCGGCCGTGAATCCGGATTCCATCGGCGTGTAATAAAGTGTGCAAACAAGAAAGTATTCGCCGCTGTGACCGCCAGGACGGCGGGCCAGCTTTTCATTTTCCTGGCGCAATCGCTGCGCCACTTCCGGCCATGGAATGTCGGCGCGCAGCTCCGGCAAGATCGACAATGTCGATGCGACCGCGATCCCGGCGATCACTCGCCGAAAAGCGCCGCGACCGGTCCGCCGATCAAAACCTCGATGGGGAGACGCTTCCATTCGTATTCATACGGTGGCTGCTTCCATTGAAAATGATCGGGGTAACGCCGGCGAATGCGCTTAATAACTTCGACGCCAGTCATGAACGGGCGGAACGCGTCGCGATCGAGCACGTGCAATTGGGCTCCGCCACAAAGTTCGCCGGCAAACTTTTGAAATGTCGGCTGAAAATAAGTTTCGCGGAAGAACGCTCCGGGCAATCGCGCGGCGTTCAGCTCCCGGCAAAAATTTTCCGCGTTGATGAAAGGAGCGCCGAAAATTTCAAACGGTCGCGTCGTTCCGCGACCCTCGGAAATGTTTGTGCCTTCGAGCAGACACATTCCTGGATAAACGGTGGCGGTATCGAGCGTCGGCATGTTGGGCGAGGGCATCACCCAGTGCAAACCGGTTTGGTCGAACCACATCGAGCGCTCCCAGTTTTTCATTGGCAAGATCGACAATCGACATTTGGGAAATGCTTCATCGCGAAACTGCTGCGCCAGCTCGCCAATCGTGCGGCCATGTCGCACCGGAATGGGATGCATCCCAACAAACGATGCATAATCCGGGTGCAGTACCGGCCCCTCCACGGTGACACCGTTGATCGGGTTCGGCCGATCGAGCACGACGACTTGGACATCGTGTTTCTCACACGCGTGCATACATAGATAGAGGGTCCAGATAAATGTGTAGTAACGCGCACCAATGTCTTGAAGATCGACCAGGAGAACATCGACACCTTGCAGCATTTCTGCCGTCGGTTCGCGGTGTTCGCCATACAGGCTGTAAACCGGAATGCGAAGTCGCGGATGTTCGTGACTTCTCCATTCAACCATGTTGTCCTGGGTTTGCCCGAGAAAGCCATGTTGCGGACCGAAAAACGCGGCTAGCCGGAAAAGCTTGGTGTTATGTCGGTCGAGAATATGCGAGGCGTGCTCGAGCGTTGCCGAAACCGACGCCGGGTGCAGCAGCGCAGCGACGCGCGCTCCGCGCAGTTTCTCCGGCCAAAGCTCGGGAAGATGATCGAGTGGAAGTTCAACAGGCACGACTGCGACTTTTTACCACGTGCGCTCAACACGCGCCATGAGTTGTAGCGGCGGCTGTGTCAGCCGCCGAGCTATTGAATCAGGCGCTTGGCACAAGCGCCTCCTACAACGTCTTGCGGCGGAGCGTCGCCATAAGAACAAGTGCGATCAGCGTCACGCACGCGCAGAATTTGGCGAAGAGTTCCCCGTGTCGAGTGTAGAAAGTAAGTTGTCGATCTTGCGAAACATTTACTTCGCCGGCTAACACGCCTTGCGTAAACGTGCTGCCGGTATCGTCGTGCAAGACTTGAGTGACACGTCCGAACTCATTGACGAAGCAAGTTACGCCAGTATTGCCCGCACGAACCATCGCGCGCCGTGTTTCGACACAGCGGAAAACAGAATTGGCCAAATGCTGCTTTGAGCCGGAGGAACGCAGAAACCATCCATCATTTGTCAGATTGACGAGAAGGTTCGCCCCCTGCTCTACGAAATGCCGCACCAGATCGCCAACGGTGTCTTCGAAACAAATCAACGGCGCAACCTGCACTTCACCGTTAGTTAGGCGAAAAACGGTGTAGTCTTTGCCGGCGTCGAAATCGCCCGTCACCCATCGTCCGGCAATGGCGGCGAAAAGCGGAAACGATCGCCGGAGCGGAATGTATTCCCCAAACGGAACGAGATGAATTTTGCGATAGATTTGCGTGTGCTGGTCGCGGCCAGACACTAAAAGCGCGGCGTTGTAAGTGTGATCTTCCTCGATAGGAATATCGACTATGCCGAGCAGTAAGTCAGTTTTGGTGGATCCAGACAAATCGAAAACGAACCGATATATTTGCTGATCCTCCCAGGCGCCTGGCATCGCGCTTTCGGGCCAAATCAATAAGTCGGGCGGCGGGTTTGTCTGGAGCGCGATCGCACTCAGCCGCGTGAATTGATCGAAGATTTTGGCGGTGAATTGTGGATCGAATTTTTCCCGTTGCGGAATATCTGCCTGCACCGCGGCAACGCGAAGCGGTGTGGATGGATGTGGATTTTGGGCGACGTGCCAGCCGAACACGAGCAGGCCGATGATGGCCAGCATGGTGAAGTTAACATCCCAATGCGGACGCATTCGATGGGTTCGCGCTTCGAGAAACAAGCGGATCGGCGTCGTGATTGCGATGACATTGGCAAACGCGATCACGAACGATAATCCAGTCACGCCCGTGAATTCGGCGATTTGGATGAGCGGCCATTGTCCGTGCAGCACGACGCCTAGGCCATTCCAGCCAAAACCGCCAAAGAGCCATCCACGCGTCCACTCATGTGCGACCCAGGCGCTCGCGCCCAAAAATGCCGCGAGCAAATTTCGCCACGACGTAACGAAATTGGCCGGTCGGATTAGTCCAACGACATAACTCCAAAATGCAAAGTGGAGTGCGAGATAAAGCGAGAGCAGGAGCGACAGACCGCGCAGCCAAAAGTTTTCATAAAGAATTCCAAGCGAGCCAAGCCAGCTAAAAGTGGCCGTGAAAAAAACAAGACCGGCGACATAACCCAGGAGCAGGTTGCGCAGCCAAGGGCGTTTCGAATTGTGCGGCGAAAACCAGATCGCGACAATCAGCGGCGTGAGCGCGATCCAGCAAAGCCACCCTTGGTTGAAAGGCGGAAAGCACGCCGTGGCTAAGAGCCCGCTCGCGACGGCGGCGACCCACGGCCAAAGCCGTTGCGCTATCTGTGATGCGCTCACCAAGGTCAGCTGCGACGGCGACGACGTTGCGCGCGATCGTCCTCACGACGCTTGCCTGGCCGAATTGCATCGCGCAGATCGTGCGCATAAGACGAGTTCACACGAAAGAATGAGCGCTCCACATCTTCCATCGTTCGGACGTTGACCTTGCTCGAGAGCAGGTAGCCAAGCGAGATCATTCCGTCGAGCGTGTCGATGAACTCCGCTTCCTGCACTTCGCCGATCCGTTCGAGCAGAAGTTTTCCGTAAATCGGAGTACCGGAAAGGCCGATCGTTTTCAGGATCGTGATTTCGCCTCCGTCCAGTTTAATTTCGCGCTTCAACGATCAACTCTTCGCCGCGATTTTCGTGCTGTCGAGTGCGAAGGTGTGTCAGCTGAGTCGTCGGGCGGCATCTTTTTCCAGCCAGTCCCAAAGGCGCTCGAGCCCTTCATTCACGTCACCTTTAATCTTTTCGAGAGTGGCGGAATCGAATTTGCCATTGTCCGGACGGCGTTGCGCAAACAGATAGTATTTGATTTTTGGCTCTGTGCCGGAGGCGCGCACCGCGATTCGCGTATGGTCTTCCAATTCAAAGATCGACATCTTCTCCTTCGGAATTTCATCGCCTTCGACGTCGCGGATCGTTTCCTTCGCGAAATTCGTGATGCGCTTCACGTTTGACCCGAGCATTTCTTTTGGTGGCGCACTCGCGTACGATCTCACCAGTTGCTCGATTTTGCCCGCGCCCTCGGCGCCTTCGAAAACGAGTGATCGGTTGTTTTCTTCGAAGTAGCCAAAGCCGCAAAACATTTCGTCGAGAAAGTTGTCCACGGTCTTGCCTCTCGATTTCGCATAGGCGGCGATTTCGCAAAACATGATGACCGATCCATTTCCGTCCTTGTCGCGAACAAAGTCCGCGCCGCTATAGCCATAGCTTTCTTCACCGCCGAAAACGTAAAAGGACGAATACTTCAAACGCAGTTTTCGCGTTTCTTCCTCGCTAAGATCGACATAGTTTTTTCGCAATGCCTCGGGAATTTGTTTTTCGTACTTGGAGAGCTTTGCTCCGATGTACTTAAAGCCCGTCAGCGTTTCGATACAGCGCAGACCAAAACTCTCTGCGATTGCTTTTTGAAGATCGGTCGTGACGAAAGTCTTGATGATGACGGCGCGCGATGCGTTCGACTCGTTCAGGATCCCGAGCTCGAAGAATTTTTTCGCGCGATAATATGCGAGCAAAGAGCCGATCTGATTTCCGGTCAGCAACTTCATTTTGCCGGAGGCAGTTCTCACCGCTACGCCCATACGATCGCAATCGGGGTCGGTCGCAACGACAAGATCGGCGTTCTGTTTTTCGGCGAATTCCACGCCCATGCGCAATGCTTCGGCGTTTTCCGGGTTCGGCGACTTCACCGTGGGAAACGCGCCGTCAAAGCGGTCCTGTTCCGCGACAGTTTCAAAACTGAAGCCGAGCCGTTTCAACATCGGCTTAACGATCACGCTGCCCGTGCCGTGAAGCGGCGTGAAAACGATGCGTAATGATTTCGCTTTACGCACAACCGTTGGATCGACAATTAACGTCTCGAGCCGTCGCATGTAGGCTTCATCGACATCGTCGCCAAGCGTCGTCACTTTACCTTGTCGATCTTTCGGCAACGGCGCGAACGTCTCGCTTTTGATCGCGTTCACTTTTTCAATGATGGCGCTCGCATGCGGTTCGATCACTTGCGCGCCGTCATTGAAGTAGACCTTGTAACCGTTGTCATGTGGCGGGTTGTGGCTCGCGGTGATAACGACACCGGCGCTGGCGCGCAGATATCGAACGGCAAAGGAAAGCTCCGGCGTGGAGCGCGGTCCACCGAAGACAAACGCGTCACAACCGTTTTCGGACGCGATCTTCGCGGTCAGATCGGCAAACTCCTTTGAGAAAAATCGCGTGTCGTGCGCGATGGCCAGTTTCGGTCGACGGGGAATCTTCTCGCGCCGATTCCAATCGTGCAGATACGCGACCAATCCCTGGGTGGCGCGGCTGATGTTGAAAAAGTTCATCGCGTCGGTGCCGACACACGGAAACTGCGGCGGATCTTTTTTCGCGTCACCGCGCTCGGCCTTGGTCACGATTTTTCCAATCGTGCGGCCGCGCAGTCCGCCGGTACCAAAGGCGAGCGTTTTGTAAAACCGATCGTTCAACTCCGACCACTGTCCGGCGTCGATCAGCTCGGCGACCACCCGGAGGTAAAAATCGGACGATGCGCCGGTGAAAAGCGCCTGAATATTCTTTGCCGCCGAGTCGAGGATTTGACCGCGCGCGCGTGCGTTGTCGATCTTTGCTTGAATTTCAGCGAGCGTGGCCATGCGCACGGAATTTCGATTGCTGTTCGCGCATTTCAAGGCTTTGCTCGCGCACGCGCTGATGAATATCCACGAATACCAGGCGAAGGACTTATTGCAGAAATTCGGCGTGGCCACGCCTCGCGGCAAAGTGGCAGCGACGCCGGATGAAGCCGAGCAGGTCGCGCGCGAGTTGGGAGATGTCGATCTTGTCGTGAAAGCGCAGATCCACGCCGGCGGTCGAGGGAAGGGAACGTTCACCAACGGATTCAAGGGCGGCGTGCATCTTTGCAAGTCGCGTAAGGAAGCACGCGAACTTGCGGCCAAAATGCTGGGGCAAACTCTGGTGACGAATCAGACCGGACCGCAGGGTCGTGTCGTGAACAAGGTGCTGGTGGCTGAGTCGGTCGAGATCGCCCGCGAAACTTATTTTGCCATTCTGCTCGATCGGGCGACGGCTGCGTCTTTGGTTGTCGCGAGCACGGAAGGCGGCGTCGAGATCGAAACAGTTGCCGCGAAATCGCCGGAGAAAATTATTCGCGAACATGTCGATCCACTCGCGGGATTGCAGTTGTTTCAAACGCGAAAGCTGGCGAAGCAACTCGCGTTCGACTCCGCGCAGATCAAGGCGGCGTCGAAATTGTTCGACGGACTCTACCGCACGTTTGCCGGGCTGGATTGCTCAATGGTGGAAGTGAATCCGCTGGTCGTGACCAAGAAAGGCGAAGTGCTCGCGCTCGATGCAAAGTTCAATTTCGACGACAACGCGCTTTATCGACATCCGGACATCGCGGCCATGCGCGACATTTCCGAGGAAGATCCGCGCGAAGTCGAAGCGTCGAAGCACGACCTCAATTACATTGGCCTCGACGGAAACATTGCGTGCCTGGTCAACGGCGCCGGTCTGGCCATGGCGACAATGGACATCATCAAATATTACGGCGGCAGTCCGGCCAATTTTCTCGATGTCGGCGGCAGCGCGACGGAAGAGCAGGTGACGGAAGCGTTCAAGATTTTGATCGCGGACAAAAATGTGAAAGCGATCCTGGTAAACATTTTCGGCGGGATCATGAAAGTCGACGTCATCGCGCAGGGAATTATCAATGCCGCGAAAACGGTGAAGCTTACGGTCCCGGTGGTTGTCAGGCTGGAAGGCACCAATGTCGAAAAAGGAAAACAACTGCTCAAAGAAAGTGGCGTTGCTTTGATCACAGCCGACGATCTGGCCGACGCCGCGCAAAAAGCGGTGAAAGCCGCAAAAGGAAAATGAAAATCAAAGCGATCGCGTTCGTTGGTATTCCGGTGACTAACATGAAGAGGGCACGGACGTTTTATGAGGGTGTGCTTGGACTGAAGCCCGACCCGGAGATGACCGGCGAGATGTGGACCGAATATCCCGTCGGCGCGGGCACGATCGCGATCGGTTGCGTCGGGGACCAATGGCTGCCGTCCGATCAAGGGACGAGCGCGGCGCTCGAAGTGGAGAACCTGGAGGATGCGGTCGCTCGCCTGAAGGAGCGGAACATTCCCTGTCACGAGGTTGAGTCGCCGGTCTGCCGGATGGCGATCGTGCAAGATCCGGACGGCAATAAATTAATCATTCACAAACTGAAATCCGAAAACGAGAAAGGAACATCCAAATGATCAAAGAAGTCGCATTCGTCGCTATCGCCGTCTCCGATAAAGAGCGCGCGCGGAAATTTTATCAGGAAACACTCGAACTCAAACCGGGCATGACCGGAATGGATGGGGCTTGGGTCGAGTATGAAATTGGGGCCACGACAATCGGAGTCGGTTGTCATCCGGCATGGAAGCCGTCTCGCGATGGAACAACGGTGGCGTTCGAAGTCGACGACATCGATGCGACGATTGCGAAGCTGAAGGAGCGCGGTGTCGCGTTCGACATGGAGAAAATGGAGACGCCGGTCTGCTGGATGGCGCAGTTTCGGGATCCCGACGGAAATAAACTCGTCGTGCACAAACGGAAGACGAAATGAAGCCTGAATCGCTAAGGAAAGCAGGAAAGCAGGAAGTCCGAGCCGGACAGGCAGTAGTAAGTCTTTTTCCTGCGTTCCTGTTTTCCTCAGAGATATGTCTGTCCTAGTCGACAAAAACACGCGCCTCGTAGTGCAGGGAATCACTGGCAGCGCCGGTGGATTTCACGCGCGGCAATGCATGGAGTACGGCACAAATGTTGTCGCCGGCGTCACGCCTGGCAAAGGCGGCCAGATGTTCGACGGCAAAGTTCCCGTGTTCGACACGGTCTGGGAAGCGAAACAGAAAACAGATTGCAATGTCTCGATGATTTTTGTGCCTGCGCCGGCGGCGGCGGATTCAATTCTCGAAGCCGTGGATGCAGATGTCGATCTTGTCGTCTGCATCACGGAAGGAATTCCGGTGATGGATATGATGCGCGTGAAAGCACAGATGCGCGGGAAGAAATCGCGACTGATCGGACCGAATTGTCCGGGCATCATTACTCCCGGCGCATGCAAGATCGGCATCATGCCGGGCTACATTCACAAACCGGGCAAAGTCGGCGTGATCTCGCGCTCGGGCACGCTGACCTACGAAGCGGTCTGGCAATTGACGTCGCGCGGTTACGGCCAATCGACCTGCATCGGCATCGGCGGCGATCCGATCAACGGGATGTCGCATCTCGATGCCGTGAAACTTTTCCACGAAGATCGAGATACCGAAGCAATGATTTTAATCGGCGAAATCGGCGGCTCGGCTGAAGAAGAAGCAGCGGAATGGATCAAAGATAATTGTAAGAAACCGGTCGCGGCGTTCATCGCCGGAGTGACCGCACCGCCCGGTCGGCGGATGGGCCATGCCGGCGCAATTGTTTCCGGTGGGAAAGGAACCGCCGCAGGAAAGATCGAAGCGCTCAAAGGCGCGGGCATTGCGGTTGCCGAAACTCCGGCGACAATGGCTGACACGTTGATTGAGAAAATGAAGGGCGGCAAAAAATGATTTCGCGCGGACTCGAAGGCGTGGTCGCGAATACGACGCGACTGAGCGACGTCATCGGCGACAAGGGGCAGTTGATTTACTGCGGCTACGACATCAACGAGCTCGCGGGCAAAGTTAGCTACGAGGAAGTTGTTTATCTTCTCTGGAACAACAAACTCCCGAATCGCGCGGAGCTGGAGCGTTGCGCGAATCAATTGCGCAGCCAGCGAAAGTTACCCGACGGGATTGTCGATTTTATCAAAGGTGCGCCGAAAACTGCGGCGCCGATGGACGTGATCCGCACGGCTGTCTCCATGCTCGGTCTCTACGATCCGAACATTCGCGAAGCAACACTGGAGAAGGGGAAAGAACGCGCCCGGAGTATTACGGCGAAAATTGGCGTGATCGCGGCCTATTTTCATCGGGCGCGCAATGACAAGCCGCTTCTTCCAGTGCGCGAGGATTTAGGCGAAGCGGCACATTTTCTTTATTTAATGTGCGGCGAAGAGCCGACGAAAGAAGCGGCCGACACACTCGACGTGGCGTTCGTCCTGCATGCCGATCACGGCATGAATGCGTCCACCTTCAGCGCGCGCGTCACCATCTCGACGTTGAGCGATGTGTATTCAGCGATCACCTCCGCGATCGGCACGTTAAAAGGACCTCTCCACGGCGGCGCCAATGAGGATGTGATCCACATGTTGCAGGAGATTGGCGATGAGAAAAACGTGGACGCCTACATCGAGAAACAGCTCGCCGCGAAAAAGAAAATCCCGGGAATCGGCCACCGCGTTTACAAAACGCTCGATCCGCGCGCCCCGCATTTGCGCGCCATGGCGATCAAGCTCAGCGAAAAGATTGGCGAACCGAAATGGATCCGGATGAGCGAACGGATCGCCGAGTTGATGAAGCAAAAGAAAAACCTGAACGCGAACGTCGATTTTTATTCTGCGACCGTTTATTACTCGCTCGGAATTCCGACGGATTTATTTACGCCCGTGTTCGCCATCGCGCGTTGCTCCGGTTGGTGCGCGCATGTGCTCGAGCAATTGGAAGACAATCGCCTTTACCGCCCGCTCAGCGAATACGTCGGCGAACCGGT
>Ga0209526_10000209_pt1 | contig 36649 bp, 27 predicted proteins | sample JacPinW_OM2H0_M1_FD_188566 | JGI IMG/M metagenome (GOLD analysis project Ga0209526, IMG submission 188566) | Forest soil microbial communities from Algoma, Ontario, Canada - Jack Pine, Ontario site 1_JW_OM2H0_M1 (SPAdes) (version 2) | ecosystem: Environmental > Terrestrial > Soil > Boreal... | reverse complement strand
CATTTCATTTTTCTGCCGGCGAAGGTCCTGTGATCGAGAGGCCGGTCCGCGAGCAGGTTGATATATCTCGCCTCCGCACCGACCGCGCCGGCGACCTGGGATACGTTTCGGAGGCAGTGCGGTTGGTGTGCAAGCATTTCGGGTCGCGCCTGCCGGTGATTGGCTTCTGCGGAGCGCCCTTTACCCTGGCCAGCTATATGATCGAGGGCGGCGGCTCTCGCAATTACACAAATACCAAGAGGATGATGTATTCCTTACCTGCGGCCTGGGATGAACTCATGGGCAAACTGGTTGCGGTCGTCTCCGAGTACGCGTCCGAGCAGGTTCGGGCGGGGGCGGACGTGATCCAGATTTTCGACAGCTGGGTGGGGTGCCTGAGCGTGGAGGACTATCGTCGTTACGCGCTGCCACACACTACCGAACTGGTGAAGGCATTGCAGAAGGCTGGAGTGCCCATCATTTACTTCGGCACGGACAGCGCAACTCTTTTGCCGTCCATGAAGCAGACCGAAGCCAAGGTGATCGGATTGGACTGGCGGATTCCACTCGATAAAGGCTGGGCAGCGATTGGCTCCGGAGCGGTGCAGGGTAATCTCGATCCAGTTCTGCTTTTTGCCGATTGGAAGGAAATAGAATCGCGGGCGCGAGAGATTCTGCGTCGTGCCGGCGGCCGGCCAGGGCACATTTTCAATTTGGGTCATGGCATCCTACCGGAAACGCCGGTGGAAAACGTCAAGGCACTGGCCAAGTTTATTCAGGAACAATCGGCAGAGATCACAGCGGGCTCGCAGTGAAGTGGGGCGCGGGCAGCGTGATTGATCCTTCCGGACCCGCGCCGGAGCCGTTTTTTCGCGGGCGGGTCGAAACGCACGCCCCCAGGTGCCATCTGGAGTCACGAATTGTTTAGGCCGGAGAAAAGTGCGGTTCTGCTTCTGGCGCACGGCAGCCCTGATTCTGTGGATGACATCCCCGAGTTCCTGCGCCGGGTCACAGGTGGGCGCCCGGTCCCGGCGGAGGTGATCGAGGAAGTGAAACACCGCTACGGGCTAATCGGCCGATCTCCGCTTACCGAGCTGACGCTGCGGCAGGGTCATCTGTTGGCACAAGAACTGAATTTGCCCGTCTATGTGGGGATGCGCAACTGGAAGCCGCTGGTTGCGGATACGCTCCGGACTATGAAGTCCGATGGCATCGCCCGTGCCGTGGTCATTTGCCTGGCTCCGCAGAACTCGCGCACCAGTGTAGGACTCTATCGCGCCGCGCTAAATATTGAAGGTGGTGCGCCTTTTGCCACGGAATTCGTGGAATCCTGGCACGACCATCCGCTTCTGATCAAAGCCTTCGCCGAGAAGCTTCGGGCCGGATGGGAGCGCGCCTGCGAACAGATGTCCGCCAGAGTGCCAGTAATTTTTACCGCGCATAGTGTCCCTCAAAGCACCATCGCCGAAGGCGATCCTTATGAGAATCAGACGAAGGAAACCGCCATGCTGGTGGTGGGTGAAGCGTCGCTTAGGTCCGACGACTGGAGATTTGCGTTCCAGAGCCAGGGAATGTCCGGCGGCGCTTGGCTTGGGCCTAGAATCCAAGACGAAATTCTGGGTCTAAAGAAAAACGGTCATGGGGGTGTGTTTGTGCAGCCTATCGGATTTCTGTGCGACCACGTAGAAGTGCTGTACGACATTGACATCGATTGCAAACAGTTCGCCGAGAAGGCAGGCATGCAGCTTTGGCGTGCGGAATCGCTAAACGACTCGCGGTTGTTGACGGCGGCGCTGGCTGAGGTGGCGCGAGCGCGGCTCGGGTGATGACGGGCGAGGACGTCCATTGCTCCATTGGGTTCGGATGATGATACAAGTCACATGAAACGTATCGCTATCATCGGCGGCGGCATCTCCGGACTGGCCGCGGCCTTCGCGCTTGAAGAGCGTCGCCGAGCGGGGGTGCGGCTGGAATATGTACTTTACGAATCCAGTCAGCGTTTCGGAGGCGTGCTGCTCACCGAACAAGTGGATGGCTGCCTGGTTGAGGCGGGCCCCGATTCCTTCCTGACCGAGAAGCCCTGGGCCGCGGACCTCTGCCGGCGAATCGGCCTAGGAGATCAGCTCGTTGGCTCCAATGACGCCGATCGCGAAACTCACATCCTGGTAAATGGCAGGCTGGCGCCCATGCCCCATGGCCTGATGTTTTTGGTTCCAACCGAGGTTCTGCCTGCGTTCTTCTCGCCGCTGTTTTCCTTCAGCACTAAGCTCCGAATGGTGCGGGAATGGTTCCATTCGCCACGCCCGTCGAATGGCGACGAGACCGTTGCCGCGCTGGTCGAGCGCCACTACGGCGCTGAAATGGTAGATCGCCTGGCTGATCCGCTGCTCTCTGGGGTCTACGGCGGCGCGGCTTCGCAACTAAGTGTGCGCGCGGTGCTGCCGCGTTTTGCCGAAATGGAGTCGATCTATGGCAGCCTGGGGCGCGGGATGGTGGCAGCACGCAAGAAGATGAAACAGTCCGAACCAAGGCCAGCGCCGTCAATATTCACTTCTCTGAAAAACGGAATGCAGCAACTCGCGGTGGCAATAGTGGAGAGGCTTTCCGCGGACGCATTGCGCGCGAACTCTCGAATGCAGGCGGTGCGACGACAAGAACGAGGCTGGGTGGTGTCCGCGGGCGGCGCGTCCGAACACTTCGATGCGGTGATTGTCGGCACACCGGCAACGGCGGCTGCCTCCCTGCTCGAAAGCGTGAGCGCAGATATGGCCTCTGAGCTCAGTGGCATCTCATACAGTTCGTCGGTCACGGTCGCACTCGGTTTCGGCCAAGAGGTGCGCGCCTCCTTGCCCCCGGGCTTCGGTTTCCTGGTCCCGCGCAGTGAAGGCAAGCGGCTGCTGGCGGCAACGTTCGTCCATAATAAATTTCTTCATCGGGCTGCCGCAGACCGCGCTTTGCTCCGCTGCTTTCTTGGAGGCAGCGGCGACAAGCAGGTTGTCGAACTGCCAGACGAAGAAATCCTGCGAATCGTGCGGGAAGAACTTCGCCAGATTCTTGGGCTGGCCGCGGAACCTCGTTTCACTCGCGTATACCGATGGAGGGGCGCAATGGCGCAATACAATGTTGGCCATCTGGAGCGAGTGGAGCGAATCGAGAGACTGCGAAAGCAGTTGCCGGGTTTTGCCTTGGCGGGGAACGGCTATCGCGGAATCGGCGTGCCTGATTGCATCCGCTCGGGAGAGCAAGCGGCGACCGAGGTTTTGGCGGCCGAGTGATCGGGAAAACCCTGAGCTCGCAACCTCGCAGAAGAGAGGTCGGCCGAGTATCGCTCCTCGAGAGAGCCGAAGGCTCCTGTCCCCAGCTGCGGGTGGAGATCCCATTACGGCCGTAATGCCGGGTCACTTTTCTTCGGTTGCAGAAACTAGCGGCCTGATTCAGGGTTAGTAAAACCGGGAGATCCCTATGCGCAGACGGATTGTGGCTTTGGTTTCGATCGCCCTGTTCGCATTTTTGCCTACCTGGGCGCAGGAACAGAAATCGCAGGACGACACGTTGAACATGGACCAACCTGGGCACGACATGTCTTCGCAGGACACATTACAGATGGGCGCCTCGGAGTTGCGCGATATGGCAGGCATGGGTAGCGACGGCAGTGCCCACGCCATGCGCTCCATGGAAGGTCGCAGGGTGGATATGGGGCCGCACATGAAAATGACTACCATGCGCGAGCTCCAGCCCGGTGATCAGGAAAAGGCAGATCAAGTAGTCGGAGCGGCTCGCAAGGCTGCAGAGAAATACACAGATTACAAGGCTGCGCTCGCCGACGGTTATAAGATCTTCCTGCCCAACTTGCCACAGAAGCAATATCACTTTACGAACTACCGGTACGCGTTCGAGGCCGCCTTCAACTTCAACGCCGAACATCCGACCTCATTACTTTATGAGAAGCATGGCGATGACTACAAGCTGATCGGGGTCATGTATACCGCACCCAAGAATGCCAACTGGAATGAGCTTGATCGGCGAATTCCGTTGAGCATCGCCCAGTGGCACGCGCACGTCAACATGTGCCTGCCCCCGTCCGACAAAAAGAATGAGGCATGGGGGCCGAACGCGAAGTTCGGACTGGCCGGCTCCATCACCACCAAGGCTGATTGTGGGGCCGCCGGTGGAAAGTTCATGCCCCAAATCTTTGGCTGGATGGTGCACGTCTATCCCTTAGAGCAGAGGCTGGAGGATATCTGGTCAGTCGAGCGCCAGGCACACGACCACATGGACTGAGTTCGCGCCGATGCCTTGCGAACACAACCCAGCCTTGACCAGGAGGTTGAGAACCGAGCACGCCGTGATTGTGATTCCGTTGGCCAACAGATAATCCATGTGCCCCAGACCGGCGATCACCTTCATCCACATCAAGTTTCCTGTGAGGGAAAGCGCTCGCGCAGTCAAGTCGAATTGAGGAAGCGTCCCAAGCCTCCTCCCCTTCGGTCCGCCCAGGTGAAGCGTTCGTGCCCGAGGAAGTTGTGCACTACGGCCGTCTCTACAGCCAGCCTCGTGGCGACTAGATAATCGACGTGCACACCCGCCTTCAGTACGACCAGAATGAACAACCGCACGACCGTACCCATCCCGCCTACGAGATTGAACTTAGCCAGCGTAGTGTGGAGGAAGGCCAAGTCCGAGGCATCATCGGATTCGCTCCTCGAAGTAAAGGCGGCGGGTATTACCTAGGGTGAAGAAAATCAACATGGCGGACATGCCGATAAGCCCAACGAGGCCTCCTACATCAAAGAGCCGGTAATGTCCGTGGAAGATCATGGGTCGATACAACAGCGCCACGTTGCCCACTGCCAGCAGAATGCGTAGTTCTGTCGGACCGAAGTTCCAGAACGAAAGCTGAAACTCTCCCAGCGTGTAGGTGGCTAGGTAAGACTGGATGGAAAGCAACAGAAACGCCACCAACAGTGCAATCGCGATGTATGGATGGATGTAGCCAGATAGCGCCAGTCCGCCCATCAGCGCCAGCCCACCGAAGCTGTCAATAATGTGGTCAACATAGAAGCCATAGCGAGGCCGCTGCTGGTGCCGCACCCGAGCCAGCGTGCCATCCAGGCTATCTCCCAGCCAGTTGAGGGTCAGGAAAAAGATGCCGGCCAGGAGCCAGGAGCGGTTCCAGCGGGCGAGGGCGTAACTCACTCCGGCCATTATCTGTGCCAGGAACCCTAATGAGGTCAGATGGTCGGGGCTGATCCAACGCGGGGTGCGCTCCGCCATCCGGATTAGTAACTGCTTCTCTGGATTGCTGGTCAGGCTGTTCTGGAGTCGAGTCGGGTTCTCGAAGCGCTTTCCCCGGCCCGCTTCCCCTCGGCGTAGCTGGCTGAGCCCGTTCGGGTTTGCCTGTTCGCAGAAATCAATCAGTGGACTTGCCACGCTGCCTCCTGAGACGCCACGAGGAGCCAATTTGCCCCGGAATATAAGCCAGGGCAATAGGCCGAAGGTAAATCGTGAATCAAACAGAGATCAACACTTAAGCGATTGAAAATAAATACAATAAACAGCGAGATCAGCAAAAAAGAGAATGAGAAACAGGGGCCCGGTAGGACAGGCGCTCCGCTTGCCGCGGGTTATCGGATACCTCAATCGGTGGGCGGGACGACCCCCGACAGCCGCCGGGACGGCAGCGCTACTTTGCACCGGCCATGGCTTCTTCGATTGCCTCTCTGAGCTGCCTAACCGCCCCATCGATTTGCTCGGGGGTGGTGACCGCGGGTGGGGCGATCAGCAGGTGGTCACCGGAGACGCCATCGACGCTCCCCTGAACGGGATAGACCAGCAATCCCCGCTTGAAGGCTGCACTGGTCACTCGTCCCGCAAAATTCAACTCAGGAGCGAACGGTTTCTTGCGTTGCTTGTCGAACACGAATTCCACCCCCCGCAGCAAACCGATCCCGCGGACTTCGCCAACGACCTCGAGATTCAGCAGCGTCGCGAGCGAACCCCCCAGCTTTGCGGCCACACTTCCATCACGTCCGGAGTCGGCTGTCTCTACCAGCCTCTCCCGCTGCAGAAACTGCAGTACGGCGCGCCCGGCGGCCAGGGAAACAGGATGGGCGTTGTAGGTAAATCCGTGCACAAAAGATCCGGAGGCAATCGCATCTACAACTTTCTTCGTCGCAATGACCGCGCCCAACGGGGCATAACCGCTGCTGAGCCCCTTCGCCGTGACCAGGATGTCCGGTCGAACGTCCCAGTGTTCGACCGCAAAGTTCTTTCCCGTGCGGCCCATTCCGGTCATCACTTCATCGGCGATCAGTAAGACGCCGTGGCGGCGGCAAACTTCAGCAACCTTCTGCAGGTACCCAGGGGGCGGGACTACCGCGCCCAGTGTTGCCCCGCTCACCGGTTCGAAGATAAAGGCGGCAGCTTGGCCGTTCGCAGACTCCATCGCCTTCTCCAACTCAGCCGCGTACTCCTGCCCGCAGTTCCGGCAGCCGTCCGAACAATCGTAGGCGCAGCGATAACAATAGGGAATCCCAACGTGCGCGAATTCCCGTACCATGGGCAAATAGATTTCGCGCCGCCGCTTGTTGCCGGAAACCGAAAGAGCGCCGAGAGTGGAGCCGTGATAGCTTTGCGTCCGGCTCAGCACCTGGTGGCGTTTGCTGTGCCCGATTTCCACCTGATATTGTCGCGCCAGTTTCAGTGCGGTTTCGACCGACTCCGAACCGCCGCAGGTAAAGTACACGGCACCGCCGCGAAAATTCTCGCCGGCAAATTCCAGCAATTCTTGTGCGTATTCCTCCGCGATGGGGGTCGTGAACTGGCTGGTGTGGACGAACTCCAGTTGCCTCGCCTGTTCGGCCATTGCGGCGGAGATCTCCCGCACGCCGTGTCCAATAAGATTCACTGCGGCGCAGCCGGAAAAGTCGAGGTAGCGTTTGCCCTCGGCATCCCACACGTACACGCCTTCGCCGCGGACCGCAGATGGGAAGGTCTTGTTGAAAGACCGCCGGAAAACGGCGGAGCGAGCAGAATTCTGAAGTGCGGTGGGATCAGCCACGTGTTGGATTATCCGGTGCACCGCGCGTGAGTGTCAAAAGCCGGTGATCTTTCGTTACACACATAAAGCCCGCCGAGCTTTGCTCGGCCCAGCTCAGCCGGAGGGGCTGTCCCCACGTGGTCCTTGGTGGTTTACAAACTGGGTGTCGGGCGTGGTAGTCAGTACAGGTCTCTGATAGGCTTGCAAGGAATTCCCCCGGCCCCTGTCAACCAGGAGAAGTCTGCTTCTGTTGCGTGATCTGCGGCTGAAATGACCAAGCTTTTTCGCTTTTTGCATCCATCGCACCAACATAGCGCTTTCTCGGCCACGCTCCTGCTGATGTCTGCCGTTATGCTTTCCCGGGTGATCGGTTTTGTGCGTGAGGCCTATATTGCCTACGCTTTCGGCGCCAATGGCCTGACAGATGCCTACAATGCCGGGTTCACTATTCCCGACTTCTTGAACTACCTGGTCGCCGGTGGTGCTGCTTCCATCACCTTCATCTCCATATACACACGCTTCCTCGCCGAAAAAAGAGAGGAAGACGCTCAGAAGACCTTTTCCGTGATCATCACGGTCATGACTGCTGTGTTAGGAATTGGGATCATACTTGCCGAAATCTTTACACCTCAGGTCACACGCTGGTGGTTCAACGGGTTCAGTCCGGAACAGCTTCGTCTTTGCATTCAGCTCACGCGCATCATTCTGCCGGCGCAGCTTTTCTTCTATGTGGGTGGTGTGGTTTCGGCAGTGCTGCAATCCCGAAGACTCTTCCTGCTTCCGGCCTTTGGTCCGATCATTTATAACGTCTTTATCATTCTCGGCGGCGTTGTACTTTCGCACCGGCTGGGCATAGCCTCCCTAGCATATGGAGCGCTGATCGGCGCCTTTCTCGGGCCCTTTCTCGTTAGCGCAATTGGTGCCGCACGGATCGGCACCGGCTACCGGATCTGTTTTGAGCTGGGTAATCCGGCATTTCGAGAATGGGTGCGGCTGTCCATTCCCCTGATGCTGGGCTTCTCGCTGGTCACCGCCGATGACTGGATCATCCGCCACTTCGCTTCCAACGGTATCGGCGAGATCACCCGCCTGAATTACGCAAAACGCTTGGTTGCCGTACCCATTGCCGTGCTGGGACAGGCTGCTGGTCAGGCATCGCTTCCTTTTTTTGCCCGTTTGTTCGGAGAGAAGCGGATGCACGAGTTTGCTGACACGGTTAACGGGTCAATCTATCGAATTGTGGCCACCGCGTTACTCGCCACCGGCTTCATGATGGCGGCGGCGGTGCCGCTGGTCGATCTGGCGTTCCGCCGGGGTCGCTTCCAATTTTCGGACAGCAAGCAAACGGCAGTTTACTTCTTCTTATTCTCGCTCTCGCTGATTTTCTGGGCTGCGCAAGGCCTGTATGCGCGAGCTTTCTACGCTGCGGGAAACACTCTCACGCCCATGATGGCCAGCACGATTATTACGCTGGCCTCGATCCCTATGTACTCGATGCTTTATCACGCTTTTTCGACCATCGGACTTGCGATGGCTTCTGACTTAGGCATCATGGCCAACTGTCTGGTCATGGCGATCCTTTTGCACCGGCGCAGGCTGGTTAGGGTCAATGAATTGAACTGGGCGGAAATAGGGAAGGCGGGTATCACCGCGGTAGTAGCAGGGACGCTGAGTTATCAAGTTGCCCGCGTTCTGGTGGTCAGCAATAGCCGCATCGCGGACCTTAAAGCTCTCGCCCTGATTACAATTACATGGGCCGGAGCCGCCGCGGCCGGCTTGTGGCTTACTCGTTCTTCTTTACCGACCGACCTTCGCCGCCGCAAGCCGACCGCTACCCTCGTGTAGCGGAAGGCAGGGAAAGAGAAGAGAACAGTTGAGCCCAGGGGTCGAACCATAACCAGTCGGGTTTCCTTACAAGCTGTTCTTATTTTCTCTGGTCCAGCACGCGGAAGTTCTCGAACGCGTCGTCCCGGGCGCTCCGCCCCGCTCGGGTGTCAACTCCCGCAGCCCTGGCTCGATCGCTTTTTGCGCTTTCGCGATGGACTCCGTTCCAACTCCAATAGCGCGTTTCGATAGACAGCGATCCAGCTGTCTTCTTGCGGGGCGGGCATATGTCACCTGAGAGAGCAGCACAAATCGAGAATTGCAAGTATGAGACGCGAACCGGTTCCGAACTTGTGACCATCGCTCTGGCGAGGAAGGATGCCGGTCCGACGCCGAACGGACGGGCGGAAGCTTATCATGGGCGCAGCCCTCGGTCGCAATGCTGCATCGCCTGGTAGCACTCACACGCAGCGTCTTCCAGATGTTGGCGGTTCACGATTCTTACCGTCCCGCGCATGTTCTCTATGGTGCCCGCCCGTTGCAGAATGCCGGCAGCCAGGGTGACGCTCGGGCGTCCCGTACCCAACATTTGCGACAAGAACTCGTGGGTGACCGGGAGAAGATCTGAATCGACTCGATCCCGGCACATCAGCAGCCAGCGGGCCAGACGCTGCTCGATTTCATGAAGCCGATTGCAAGCAGCGATCTGCGCCACCTGCAGTCCCTGGATCAGCACATAGCGATTTAGCAGCAATCGCAATTCCGGAGCAGCACGCAACGTGTCGGCAAGCACACTCGCTTTCACGCTCCATCCACTTCCGGATATTTGAATGATGGCGCGATACGGGTCGCGATTCAGGCCCACCGCCAACGGCGTACCCACGATGCCCTCGCGGCCCACGATGGCCACTTCGACGCTTCGGCCATCGCGGGTAAGGACAACCAGGGAGGCCAAACCGCTATTCATGAAATACGCGAATTCAATCTTTTCGCCGGGTTCGTGAAGCGTGCGCTGCTGGGGCAGGTCGACCAGTTCCAGGTCGGGGCGCAGCAATGCGTATTCGCCGTCCGGAATCGACAGCAAGATTATGTTCCTGACTAGCACGCCGGACTGGTCCGTCCGCTCGCCTAGTCGCGGCGAGACCGCTTTTACCTTTCTTGCGCGTTTCTGGCTGCGAATGTTCGAGCGGTCCAACCGTTCTTCCTTACTAACCGGGAGACTCCTGACCTATTCGGCAACCGTGTAGGCTATTGGCGCGACGGGGGCTTGTCTGTTCGACATCAGACGGATTGATCTTCGGCGGGGCTTGAAGGCAGCTATTTCAGTCCTAGTTCGCCATTGAATTGCTGGATCACCCCATAGCACTCACAGGAAGCGCATTCGAGCCCTTTGCGGTCCAAAACCCTCACCGCTCCGCGCATATATTCGATGAGCCCGGCGCGTTGCAGACTGCCGGCCGCCAAGCTCACACTGGGGCGTCCTGTTCCCAGCATCGTGGCCAGGAAATCATGGGTAATCGGCAGCCATTCGGACTCGACCCGATCCTGGCTCATAAGCAGCCAGCGTGCCATACGCTGATCGATTTCATGCAGCCGGTTGCAAGCCGCGATTTGCGCCACCAGCAAACCCTGCATTTGAGCATAGCGATTCAACATCAGTTGCAGAATGGGCGCCGAGCCTAAAATGGCTTCCAACCCACTGGCGGGCACGCGCGACCCGTTTCCTGCGATCTGCACGATTGCGCGACAAGGGCTCCAGTTCAATCCGACAACGAGCAGCGGCCCACGAACCCTTCCTTGCCCGCGATACCCACCTCCACGCTTCTGCCGTCACTGGTGGCAATGACAAGAGAAACCATGCCCTGATCGGGAAAGTAACCGTGCGCAATATTTTCGTCTGGTTCCTGCAGGCTTAGATATTGTTTCAAATCGACAAATTCCAGATGAGGCCGAATTAAGTTGTACTCTTCGTCAGGAATGGACAACAGCACCAGGTTTTTTACCGGTCTGCCGCTAAGATCGGTGCGGTAGCCATTCGTCGCTCTGCCGTTTGCCAGGGGCGATCGATTATTGCCGGACGCTGGGATAGTCGCCAAAGTTCCCTCCGTCATCACTCGGATTTGGATGCAAAGGGCGTGGTCGAAAGTGCCTGAGAAGTGCCAGGAAGAAACCTTAGTTGGGCAATAAAAAAGCGGGCTTCATCAAGGAATGAAGTCCGCCGTCAGGGTGGATTCAGAAGTCTTACGCTCGGGCTGCGGCGACGGTTTCGGCAGCAGCCGCAGCCTTGACCTCTTCGCCGTTCGGCTTTTGGCCCGCCTTGCGAATGTCAATGCCGCCTTTAAAGAACGCTCCGTCTTCGATGGAGATGCGGGCTGCCACCACGTCGCCCGTGAGGGACCCATCGCTGCGGATATCTACGCGGTCGCTGGCCGTTAAATTGCCGCGCACCTTGCCCAGTACTACGATTTCGCGGGCATTGATGTTTGCCGAAACGACCCCGTTGCGACCTACGGTCACGCGGTTGCCCGACAGGTTGATGGAGCCTTCCACCCGGCCGTCAATGTAGAGCGACTCCGAACCCGTTACCTCGCCCTTGATCACCAGCGACTTCCCGATCGTCGCCTGATCCGCTGTGCTGGTGGAAACCGGTCGCGGAGTCGGAGTGGGTTCGCTCACGGCAGACGTCGTCGTGACCGGCGCGGATGTCGCGGAACGCTCCGGCTCACCTGGCCGGCTTGGGGTCGCGGGCTGATTCGTGGGTTTCCACATGTGACAAAAGTCCTTTCCTCGTATCGATTCAGGGTAGAGGCCGCATTTCGTTGACCAAAAAACATTTTACTCCCCAAACTGAAAATCAGGGCTGTGGAAATTCACCTTTTTATTGATATAGCGGGACATTCTGGTCCAACCGACGTGTGCGGGCAGTCCAGACTCGCTTTCGCTCCAATCCTCGTGCGGCTTGGCAGCATGTAAATTCCACCGATGCATGGTACTTCTTCCTCCAACACGATAGCGCGCTTCTCGTCCAGAACGATCGGCGATCGATTGGGTCCAGTTACCGACGTAATGTGAGTTCTGCGGGGCAGAGGCTTAAATTTAATTGAGTTTCTGTAATTCAGACGGTTTCTGTAATTCAGACGAACGGTAACGAGTCGCAGACTCCTGTACTTCCCTTTGGAGCAGCCATGAAATGCGTTTGCCGCTACGCTGTGTTGCACTTGTCGCTGGTTGCGGGCCTTAGCCTGGCCGGGCAGTCACAGATGGTTCCCCAGCGGCACGTCGGACGGGTAACCGACTGGAGTTACCATCACGTTTTTGTCAGTGGTCCCCTAAGCACCGGGAATCTGGATCGTGCCAGAAGCGAGCCCAGAGTCCTGTTTCGGCTGGCGGAGCGCAACCTGGTCCGCCCCGGTCATAGCGGGCTTCCGTTTCGAATCACCCGGCGCAATCCCGAGAATGAGGCCCCGGACTCGCCCCAAGTTCGCCCCCCCAGAACCGTTGACCGAACCGATGTGACCAAAATGAAAAAGCGGAATGTGAAAATCGACTGGAGCGTTCCGCTGGGAGCCGGCATCGTGGCTCCGTACATGTTCCCGGCCAAGTTCAGCTTTGACATCAATGCTGTCCCGAGCTGCGCCAATGATTATGTGGTTTTTGCGTTGAACGTCGCGGGTGCTACTGGTGGTCAAGCCAATCTGGTGGGCGCGAACAATCTTTATAGCGGCACGGGCGGACTCTGTGGCGCCAATCCCACCGTGAAGTGGGCATACAACGGAAGCACGGCGGGAGGCTCGATCCTAACCTCTCCGGTCATCTCTTTGGACGGTACCAAGATCGCTTATGTGGAGAGCACCGGTACGTCTGCCATCTTGCACGTGCTTACGTGGGGGCCCGCGGCGGGCACTTCAGCCACGCTCGCAGCCGCCCCAATCGCTAACGGGACTTGTACCAGTTTTCCGATCGTGAGCTCCTGCCTCAAGTCCGTGACCTTCTCCGCCACCGCCACGGCCAGGCTGGCTTCGCCCTGGGTAGACTATGCCAGCGACAAGGCTTTCGTTGCCAGCGATGATGGCAAGATTTACCGCATTAGCTGTGTCTTCGCCTGTGCCTTGAATACACAACCTACCGTGGACCCGGGCTGGCCTTACACTCTGCCGGTTGCCGGCACCGGTGGCGCCGCCCCCCAACCCAACGGCCCAGTTTATGATTCCTCCAGTGGGCGCCTTTTCGTGGGCGATCAGCTTGGCGAGCTGTGGGTCATCAACGCCAACGGAACACCCAGCCTTGCGGCAGGTCCGGTTATGATCGGCGGTGGCGGTTGTACTGCCGCCCATCCGCCCGGCCGAACCGGCACCGGAGCTGACTGCACCGCCAACGGCGGTTCATTTGGCATCCCCGATTCCATCATCATGGACAGCTCTAGCGCTAGCCAGCGGATCTTTGCTTTTTCCGGCAATGATGGGACCGCGGGTGCCAGCGCGGTGGTGGCGCAGCTTAAGATGGATCTCACAGGACTGGTGCGCGTCCACGTCGGTCTCGGCAGTGTTGGAGCTACGATAGCGAACTGGAACATTCATACCGGCGCCTTCGACGACGCCTATTTTGGCGCCACGCCCAGCACCGGCCACCTCTTCATGTGTGGTACCGGCGCCGGCAATACCCAACCCACGCATTACTGGATTGGATTTGGTGCTTATCCCACCATGGATGCCGCTCCCGCCGGAACCCTGCTCCGTACCGCCGTGGCCAACCTTCCCTGCGCTCCCTATACCGAGCTCTTCAATCCCAACATTACTTTGACCGGCGGGGCGGGCCATCATGATCTGATGGTGAGCGGGTTGGTGGCCGCCGGTGCCAATGGGTTTATCATCACTAACGACATCAGCACCGGCGCCATCATCAGCGGTCAGGCGACCAGTGTGAACTACCCGGGTGGCGTCAGTGGCATCGTCATCGATAACATAAGTACCGCGGCGCAGGCTTCCAGCGTGTACTTCAGCACACAGGGCGTGGTCACTGTGGGTACCTGTGCGGCTTCTCGCTGCGCGGTTAAGCTGACCCAGCTCGGACTGCAATAAGACTCAGGACAACGTTGAAAAACAGAGGCTTGTTTACCAGCAGCGGTTTTCCCGGTGGAGGATTTGACGGCGCAGGCCAGGCGGGAAGCGTGCCGTCCCCAGATTAGTTCTGCAGGAACGGGCTCGGCGTATGCAAGGTTCTCTGAAGATAAAATCGGCACGCTTGGTTCCGGCAAAGAGGCTGATCTCGTGGTCCTTTCGCAAGATATTTTTCCCCGAGGAGATCGGAGAGACGAAAGCGCTGATCGCGATCGTTGGAGGAAAGATTGTTTTTACGCAAGCGAAATAGCCGACGTTGGTACGCGCCGGAGCGTTCCCGGGGCGCGGCTCTTACTGGGCGCGATTGCTTTGTTCCCCGAACCTGCCGACGGACCGGCGCTGTGCCCAAACGATGTAAAAGCTGAACTCAGCTCCTGCTGAAGGCCTAAGGCACGGATCCGTAAACCATCTTGCCGCCGACAATCGTCCACAGGACCTTCGTATCACGCGCCTCTTCAGCGGTTACCGTCAACACGTCCCGATCCAGCAGGGCGAAATCAGCCTGCTTCCCCGGAGCGATGGAACCGATCCTGTTCTGCTCCCCCAACGCTCGGGCAGCATTTCGCGTGTAGGCATAAAGCATCGCCTCACGCGGGACGCGCTGGTTTGGGTCCAGAACTCCGGCTGCCCCTTTGCGTGTTTCGGCCTGATACATTGCTTGGAAAACGTTGGCCGTCGAAACCGGCCAGTCGCTCGCGCCAGCAATAATACCCCCTGCGTCCAGCACCGATCGCGCCGGATATTGCCACTCATACAGCGCCGGATCGATGTAAGGTTTCACCAATTCAATCGTGTCCGTTCCGGCGCTCGCCCAGTAAAGTTGGAAGGACGCGATCACGCCGAGTTCGCGGAAGCGAGGAATGTCCTCGGGCCGGATCAACTGAAGATGCGTAATGGTGTGCGGCACGCCGGAGTTTCCGTTCGTCTTGCGGACCGCTTCGATGCCATTCAGCGCCTCGGTCACGGCCTGATCGCCGATCGCATGAACATGCACGATCATTCCGTGCTGGTCGGCGGAGATCGCAATCTTCCTAAACTCGGCGGGATCGAACAGCAGCTCGCCATTCTTTCCGCTGGGCCGATACGGCTTGGAGAGAACCGCCGTTTGTGAGGGATATTCGAGGACACCGTCGGCGAACACTTTTATGCCCACCACCTTAACGTCAGGCACCTTCTTGAAGTCCTCGCGAAACTTCAACGCCGTTGCCAACTGCTGCTCCGGATGCCCCTTCTTGAACTCGATCACTGGCAGCGCCGCAACATGCGAGTTCAGCTCACCACTTTCAGCCAATCCTCGGTAGCTCTCGAGGATCGCCTCACTGGCCATCGGATCGAGCCACGCCGTAATTCCGAGTGCATGCATGTGCTCTACCGCCGCGCGTCCGGCCGCAAGCATCCGCTCCTGGCTCGGCTTTGGAATCACGGTATTGACCTTGTCCACTCCAGCGTCCACTAGGAACCCGTTCGGCTCAAAATCGGGTCCGAAGCCGTAGTATCCCCGACCCACCGCGTCGAGGTTGCTGATCAGTTGCTTATTGATCTCCGCGCGCTTCAGCAGCGCCTTGTTCGCCCACGCAGTGTGGCCGTCCATGCCCTGGAGCAGAACCGGCTGATCCGCGTAGAGCCCGGCGTTAAAGCGCTCGTTCAGTTCGTTGGTCTTCGACCAAAATGCGAGTGGGATCCCGCTCACAGTAAGAATGTCCCCTTGTAAGCCGCGGCCGTTCTGCTTCGCGTCGGCTGCAAACGCCACCAACTCATCGACGGAACTCACCTTCTCCCCGATATCGGCCGAAATCAGGGAGAGCCCGCCGTCCACCGCGTGACAGTGGCTGTCGATCAGCCCTGGCAACAACAAATTGCCCTTAAGGTCAATTATCTCCGCGTCTTTCGCCACCGCTTTGGAGACCTCGCCCCGGTTGCCCACGGCCACAATCTTGTCGCCGCGGGTCGCCACCGCCTCGGCGTAAGGATGCTCCGGTTCCCCTGTAAATATCTTGCCGTTATAGAGCACACGCTCGTCCGCTCCTCCTGCAAACGCGATGCCTTGAAGACAAGCAAACAGCAATAACGCGAACACCCGGTTCGTCCTGGACATTGACATTACCCTCGGCTTGAAATTGATTGGATCTCCTCAGCGGCCGCACAGCGTCGCCGCTAGAAAAGCTAGGCACGATATCACATCGGAGTCTTCAACGTACGGATTCGCGGATGCGATTCCGGGTTGCGGCGCATCGAAGTTGGCAACTTGAAGGGTTGTTCCAGCTGGGCACCGCGACCTTCGTGACAGCTAACGCAACCGGTGCTGGCATCCTTTTTCTCATGGCATTGCACGCACCCATTCATGGTGGTCACATTCGTTGCCTGCAATACGTCCATTTCCGAAACCTTGCCGTGGCAGGCTGCACATGGCTGCGCTGCTTCCAAATGTGTTCGATGACTCCAGAAAACGAACCCGGGGACAGAATAGACGCGAACCCACGGAATCGGCCTTTTGGACTGGGCGAACCGGGCAAGCTTCTTGATGGCGGGTTTCTCGGCAGCAAACGCTTGGTGGCAGTCCATGCATAGCGTGCTGTCCGGGAAGGCCATGGTCTCGCCCGGGTCAGGATTGGTATGGCAGAAGGCACACTCGATGTTCTGCGCGGAATGGGTTTTGTGGCTGAACGGGATCGGCTGCGAAACTGGTGTTCGAGAGACCTCTTTTTTCGCGTCTTTTTCGGAACGAGACGGCTTCGTTTCCTGGGCTGCCACACCGAGCACCAACAAAAGCGCCACGCTAACTGCCAGAGTAGTGGTAGCGATGTTCTCTCGGGGCAACTTAAGACTCAGGGCTCTCATATCGCCGCCGCCGCTTTCCTTTCCATCCAGGGGATTGAACCACGCAGCCACACAGCTCACGTCAGATGGTGGTAAACGAGCAGTTCTTGGACTGCGCGATTCGCCTCGTCGATCGCTTGGTTGGTGAACGCGGCGGCACCGGCATCGGAATTGGCGATTGTTACTCGACCGCAGCGTCGCCTGCCGATCAGGTGAGGACGCTGCTCTGGAAGCATTTCCGGATCGGCCAGAGTGTCATAAGTGTAAGCGTATCCATACGGCCAGCGATTTACTGTGATCGCGACAATGTCCTTTGCCGGGTCAAATCCGCCGGGCCGGAGTATGCGATCCAGTTGCTGCCGGATCTTGAACTCGAACTCCTCGAAGGTCATGGAAAGCAGTTCCTGCTGTCCAATGCGGTTCTGTTCTTTGCGCGGCAGCCCGGGTTTGTTTGGGTGCCGGATCATGTGAACCAGAATCGGTTCATCCGGAGTGGTCACACCCCGGTAGCCGCCAACGCGGGTACCGGGGTCAAGAGCAAGGTGGGTGTGATACATGCCGGGTGCGGTGATCTGCGCGACACCCAGTTTCTGGAAGGCAGCCCAGCGCCGAATCAGGACATTCGTATAGAGCATCGGCACCTTGACCGGATACGCCAGGGCCTGTTTCTGCTCCTCCGGCAGTTCGGGCATCAGGGATGGTATCAGCCGGTTGTAGCACGCGAGGATGCAGTCACGCCCCCGGACTGTACGCAAGCTGCCATTTCGTCGGTATGTGACTCTCACCCATTGGGATTGTTCCGGAGACGCGTCATGCTGCACCCGCACCACGGTGCTGGCTAGTCTGATCCGTACCTTCGAAGTCGGTTCGTCAAGCTTGGCGTAGTCCATTGACGCCTGAACGATCGAGTCCATGGACTGCTTGCCGCTCAACACCGCAGGGATCAGTTTGCCCACGAGAAGACGAGCAATCGAGGCATTTCCGTCTGGAAAGTGAAAAAAGTAAGAGCCCTCGTTGAATTCATGCGGTAGTCTCAATCCCAACCCGTTGAATCCGATGGCGCCGTGCTCGGCGGCTTCGAGCGCCGGCAAGGTGTCCACGCGCTTGTTGTTTCGCGCGCCGTTCCCGATAAAGAACACAAGACTATCTGGACTTATTTTCGCAACATTGAGCAGGAAATCCTGATAACTCATGTTCGCGAGTTGGCCTCGTTTTTCTTCTTCGCTCAGTCCAGACATATAATCGGGGTTCTTTCGGTGCAGACGTACGAGATCTTTTCGGGCCGCGTCCGAGAGCGGCGCTTGGGCAAAGAACTCGGGCCAGGGCAGGCGGCCGTAACCCACTACCAACCGATCTTCACCACAATGCTCGTTGTCAAAGAACATCGCGGAGCGCAGATTGAACTTGGTTTCCAGGTCGTGGTTGACGACCTGGGAATAGCGTTCCACGTCTACCCCAAGATCCTTTATCAGTGCCTTGGCCGTATAGCTGTAGGGGTACGGGGTGGAAATCGCGAAGGTGCCTCCGAACCCAATAAAGGTTTTCCCCTGATAATGGAACTCATTTCTTTTGGCGTGACCGCCAAAGTCGTCGTGGTTGTCCAAGATCAGAATTGTTTGTTTCTCTCCTAGAGCAGAACGATACAAGTACGCAGCCGACAACCCGGAAATTCCGGCACCCACAATAACCAGGTCGTATTCTTCGTCAATTGGCGTCGCGGCGGGAAGGTTCTCGTACTTGCCCTGGGCGATCAGATCGAACTCAGCAATCGCTGCCGGGTAGTTGCCACGCAGCCCGGAGCGCAAAGGAGGGACGGCGGCTGAACCTCCTCCAGTTGTTGGCGAGATAGGGCTTAGATTCTGTTCCTGCGCGGTCGCGAGGCTCGCGAGGAACGCGTAGGAGCCGCTGAGGCTGACAGCCAGGCCGTTCAGGAAATCACGACGTCCAATCGGCTGGCCCATGCCAAGTCTCTGTCGTTGCTTCGGGTCATTCATCGCGCGGCTCCTAGTGGGGGATCGTCGGCATCTTTAAGTGTTGTTTGCCCTGGTGGTCAATTCCGCCGCAAAGAGACATTGAGAAGGAACGGCCAACGTCGGGGGGATTATAGCAACCGTTATTGCTGCGCAACGGTGTCGGGCTAAGGCATCCTCGGCTGGCTTCGATGCGACTTCTGAGTATCGCCCGATGAGTTTCGGATCCGGCCGCGAACGTGGGGACGTCTGCCATCGGCACGACGCCGTTGGGGCATGTCTTTCTCAGTCAAGTAGATGTCATTCTCAGGCAAGTTTCTCAGGCAGCTATAGGACTACACTATTGCTGGTTCAGTTTGAGAGGAACATAGTCCGCCGGTGAGCCCGAGTGAGCTTTTGGTCCTTTGCGCGCCCAGGGCCTATGGCGAGGAGTCGAGCATGAATCGCCTCAAGAAGTGCGCACTCTGGTCGATCGCTGCCGTATTCATGACGATCAACCCCGCTTCCTCGCAGATTTCATCGACTTCCCTGCAGGGTACAGTCACGGATCCAAGTGGCAGTGCCATTGCGGGTGCAACCGTCATACTGAGCAATCCGGAGTCGAAAACAGAACGCAGCGCTGCGACGGACATGGCAGGGGAATATCGTTTTCTGGCGGTTTCCCCCGGAACGTATGCCTTGTCCGTAACCGCCAAGGGATTTGCTGGTTACACGCAGATTGACTTGCATCTCCTCGTCAATACGCCGGCGACTTCCAATGTCCAGCTCAAGATCGGCGCGACGACGGAGAATATCACGGTGGAGAGCGAAGCACCCGCTCTGAATTCTGTGGACGCTTCGATCGGCGATTCTTTCGGAGAACAACAGGTTCGACAGATCCCACTAGAGGGCCGCAACGTGCCCGACCTGCTAAGCCTGCAGGCAGGTGTCGCATACACCGGTAATCGATCCGATACCGACAAGGAAAACGATACTCGTAACGGCGCTGTCAATGGCGCTCGCAGCGACCAGAGCAATATCAGCCTGGACGGGGTGGATGTTAATGACCAATCGAGTGGATACGCCTTCACCTCGGTGCTTCCTGTGACGCTGGACTCGGTGCAGGAATTCCGGGTTACGACCGCAAATTACAACGCCGATCAGGGGCAGGGCTCGGGCGCGCAGGTCGCTCTGATCACCAAGAGTGGAACTAATTCGTTCCACGGGTCGCTTTACGAGTACCACCGCAACACGATCACCAGCGCGAATGATTACTTCATCAAGCAAGCGCAACTGGCAGCAAACGAACCGAATAAGCCACTGAAGCTCATCCGGAACATTTTCGGCGGCTCGGTGGGCGGCCCGATCAAGAAAGACCGCGCCTTCTTCTTCTTCAATTATGAAGGGACACGGAGACGGGAAGATTTACCGGCAGTGAGATCCATTCCCACGCCGACGCTCTGCCAGGGGCTGATTCGGTATCAGGACACCAGCGGTGGCATCACGACTCTAACTCCGAATGACATTCGGACCCTCGATCCGCAGCATTTGGGTATCAATCCGGCCATTCTCGATCTGAGCGGACGTAACGGCTATTTCGACAAGACGTTCTGCAATGGGAAATATCCGACCAACGATCCGAGCGTGGGGGACGGCTTGAACTATGCGGGGTACCGGTTCAGTGCTCCTGTCAGCGTCAATGACGATGCCCTCATTGCACGGATCGACTACCACATCGACACGGCCAGCAAGCACACGTTGTTCTGGCGTGGTGCCTTACATAATTTCAAAAATCCACAGGAACCCTTCCTACCCGGAACACCACCCATATCTACGATATCTGACCACAGCAAAGGGCTGGCACTCGGATACACGGCACTCATCACTCCCACGATGGTGAACTCATTCCACTGGGGGCTTACTCGGCAGAGCACCGGGCTCGTGGGCAGCACGAACCAGGAGTGGAATACATTCAACGGGCTGGATCAGGGAATCCAATACAGCCGCAATCTACAGATGCCGGTTTACAATCTGCTGAACGATCTCTCCTGGAATAAGGGAGCCCACACGCTGCAGTTTGGAGCCAACGTCGGAATTGCCCGCAATCCACGCGTCAGCTATCTGCACTCTTTCAACCAGGCGGTAGGGACCACCAGTTGGATGTCCCCCACCGGTTTTGCTTCTACGGGAGGGCAGTTAGATCCTGCGAAGGGAGGATTCCTGGAGCCTGCCTCGACTATCGCGTATGACTACCCGATGCTGGCGATGCTGGGCATGGTGTCGCAGATGGTCGGCAACTACAACTACGACCGGAGCGGCAATCTATTGGCAGAGGGTACTCCCGTCAAGCGACGTTATGGGCTGGACTGGTACGAATTTTACGGGCAGGATTCGTGGCGTGTGAGGCCCAACTTCACCATAACGTACGGAGTGCGCTGGTCGCTCTTCCCTCCGCCATGGGAGGTGAACGGCTCGCAGGCCAGTTCTTCGGTGGATCTGGGCCAGCAGTTTAACCAGACTGCCGTTGCAATGGGGCAGGGTCTCGGCTATGCCAATGTTGCGCCTCTGACCTTCATCCTTACGGGCAAACCGAATAACGGGCCCGGCTTTTACAACTTCGAAAAGACAGACTTCGCGCCGCGAATCTCGATTGCGTATTCACCGCGTGCGGAGGGCTCCTGGCTTCGAAAGATAGTTGGCGATGGCGATAAGACGGTCATTCGCGCCGGATTCGGTAAGGTTTACGACCGTGCCGGTATGCAGTTAATCAGTACCTTCGACGCAAACGCACCCGCCGGACTGTCCGCTACGGTACAAAATCCCTGCTGTATCCCGGGTTTGGATGATGCGGCCGACGTGCCGCGCATCTCCGATATCAATCAAATTCCTCCAACCAACGCTGGCGGTGTTCAATTCCTCAAGCCGGCGCCCGATGGCAAATTTCCACAGACTCCCAATCCCGCGGGTCAGGCAATCACGTGGGGAACCGATGCCAGCATCAAGACTCCACACGCCTACGCCCTGGATTTTTCCATCGGACGCGAACTGCCGAAGAAGTTCTCCTTCCAGCTGTCCTACGTGGGGCGGCTCGGCCGGAGACTGCTGACCCAGCGCGATCTCCGCCAACCACTCGATCTCACAGATCCAAAAACGGGCATTGACTATTTCGCCGCGGCTACTCGCCTGTCGCAACTGGCTCGGCAGGGTATAGCGCCGACGGACTCGACTTATAACTGGGATGGGGAACCGACGGCGGCCTACTGGCATGACGTGACTCAGCCTCTTACCTCAGGTCAGTATAAAATCAAGGGATATGACCCAACTTCGTCACTCATGCAAGCAGTCTACCAAGTCTATAGCATCAGTTCCTATGCAGGGAACGAGGTTGTGGGCCTGGGTAACATTGATCTGCTTGGGTATTTGACCGACACGTCGGGTGCCAGCCATTACTTCTGCGCGACTCCGGCGTGCACCGGTGGCCAGCCGGGAAATCTGCTGAACAATCAGGCAACTGCACTGTTCGGCTGGAGTTCGATCGGCAGCTCCAGCTATCACGGCCTACAAGCCAGTCTGCGGAAACAACTAGGCTACGGGGTCCAGTTTGACCTTAATTACGCGTTCTCGAAGTCGATCGATATCACCTCCGCGGCGTCACGCGTTGGCTTTAACGGGGGCATTCTCGGCAGCCAACTCTCGAACGCCTTCTCCCTGCGGCAACACCGGGGCGTTTCGGATTTCGACACTACGCACCAGATCAATGCGAACTGGATCGCCGAGTTACCTTTTGGTAAAGGCAAGGCGATAGCGGGCGACGCCGGATCACTGCTGGAGGCATTTGTTGGAGGCTGGCAACTCTCCGGTCTGTTCCGCTGGACGAGCGGTTTCCCCTTTAGTGTCGGCAACGGGTACGCCTGGGCGTCAGACTGGAACTACTCGGGATTGGCTGAGATGGTGACAAAGCCGAAAACCGGAGCCTATGTGCAACCCGATGGTTCGGTCAGCGTTTTTGCTGACCCAACTGCTGCCCAGAGCGACTTTATCAACCCCTTTCCGGGCAGGAGCGGGTCTCGCAACGTTCTACGGGGACCCGGAATCGTTGGGCTAGACCTAGGTTTAAGCAAGCGTTGGAAGTTGCCCATTGAACAGCAGAGTCTGCAGTTCCGCTGGGAGGTGTTCAACGTTCCGAACCAGGTCCGATTCAACGTGCAGTCCGTGACCAACCCCCCGTCGTTTCAACAGGTACCAAGCGCTTTTGGTGCTTACACAAGCCTCTTGACCAACCCTCGGGTCATGCAATTCGCCTTAAGATACGAGTTTTGAGCTCACGCCGAAGCCTAGAGAAACGGCCGCAGCCTTGCGGCCGTCCAGATTTTTATGACGACCCTTGCTCGTAAACTGCGGCTCGTCGACTACTTCGCGCTGGCCTTCGGCACGATGGTAGGCACGGCCTGGCTGGTCGTCATGGACGACATCCTGAAACGTGGCGGTCCTCTCGGCGCGATCCTTGGCTTCAGTGCGGGAGCGTTAATTCTGCTGCCGATCGGGTATGTGTACGGCCAATTGGTAAAAGAGATTCCCGACGCCGCGGGCGAGGCAGCCTACGTCGCAAGGTTCTTTCCTCCCGCGGTAAGTTTCACCACCGGCTGGATGATGTTCCTCAGCTACTTCCTCACCTGCCCCTTTGAGGCTTTGGCCGCCGGAAGGATCAGCGGTTATCTGTTCCCGTCGTTGAATACCTACGAACTGTACCGCCTGGGCGGATACCCGGTGTACCTGCCGCACATGGTGCTGGGGTTGACCCTCACCGTCCTGTTGACGTGGCTTAACCGCCGGGGCGTTCAAGCCAGTGCCCGGCTGGGCAAGACGACCACTTTTACGTTTCTCACGCTCGTTATCATCTTTGCATTGGCTGGAGCGAAACATGGGTCGGCCTCAAACTTTTATCCGCTGTTCAGCCATAGGCCGCTACTCTCCATCCTGTTGGTGTGGCAGGTCGTGCCCTGGCTGGTGTCGGGCTTTGAGTCAGTGGGTAAGTGCGCGGAAGAAGCGAGCCCGAATTTCGAGAGACGTGATTTCTCTGTAGCTATACTTCTGACGATCTTCGCGGGGCTCATTTTTTTCTGGGTGGTGATCGGCGCGGTTTCGTACGTGGCTCCCTGGCAGAGTCTGAACAGTAACCAACAGTTCCCGACAGCTGTCGCATTTGAACGCGCGCTGCACGCCCACTGGATCGTCGTCCTCATCATGGGATCGGCCCTGGTGGCACTGGTTCAAGCTTTTAACGCCAACATGGTGGCGTCCTCCCGTCTGCTGTTCGCAATGTCACGCCGCAACTTGCTCAATCCGAGGATGAGCCGCGTTCATCCCGCGAACCAGACTCCTTCCAACGCGATCATCTCCGTCGGAGTTGCGACGGCGCTGTCTATCTTCCTTGGTGAGGCTTTACTGGTTCCCATCCTGGAGGTCGGCGCGGTGGCAGTGGCGGTGGCCTGGATGGCCGCTTGTGCGTCCTACTATCGGATGAAGCCGGCGTGGCCGCGGCGTGCCGCAGCTGTATTCGGCTTGATTGTGACGTCAGTCATGATCCTGGTGAAACTGGTTCCCTTGGTTCCGGGTCACTTTACTTCGCACGAATGGATCGCACTGGCGATTTGGGGAATACTGGGTGCCGCCATTCGGACGACACGGCAGCGCGACCAGCGGCAGGAACCTGAGATGGAAGTGGCAAGTGTCGAAAACTAAGCCGCACTCTTCAAGCGCCCGCTCCACCGCCACGACCGAGTTCGCTGGTGATGACTGATTACTCCAAGTACAGCTTCTGGCTTGAGACCTCGGGGGACGACCTTGCGCCCCGGCCCGCGCTGGCGGGCTCCACTGATGCCGATGTGGTCGTCCTGGGCGCCGGATATACCGGGCTTTGGACGGCCTATTATCTGCTCAAGACCAATCCGCACCTCAAAGCCGTTGTCGTTGAAAAAGAGATCGTTGGTTTCGGCGCTTCCGGGCGTAATGGCGGATGGTGTTCCTCCAAATTTCCCGTGACACCGGCAATGCTTGAGCAGCGCTATGGCCGCGAAGCCACCCGGTCCCTGATGCTCGCCATGAATGACTCGGTAGATGAGGTGGCCAGAGTATGTGAGGCGGAGCGCATTGACGCGCAGTTTCACAAAGGCGGGATCCTCACTCTGGCCCGGGGAGAGCACCACCTACCAATGCTGCGTTCTGCCTTCGATGCGTATTCCAGGCTGGGACTCAGCCAGCAATATCGCTTGTGCAGCGCAAGTGAAGCCCAGGAGCGCGTGCGTGTCACGAATGTTTGCGGGGCGCTGTACGCCTCGGAAAACGCCAGCATCCATCCAGGTCGCCTGGTTCGTGGGCTGGCTCGCGCGGTCGAAAGGCGTGGCGGTCTGATTTACGAGCGCACTGAGGTGTTGGACTTTGAGGGGGGAACTTCGCCGCGGTTGCAGACTTCTTCCGGGGAAGTTTGTGCCAGGCTTGCCATCGTTCTTGCCGGTGAGTCGTACCTGACGCGTTTGGCGAAGCTTCACCGCGCGGTCTTGCCGGTCTATTCGCTAATCACATTGACCGAACCGCTGACGGCGGCGCAGTGGGCGCAGATCGGGTGGCAGAACCGAGAAAGCCTGGCATCCTGCAACTACACGGTTGATTACCTCACCCAGACCGCCGACGGGCGAATCCTTTTTGGCAGCCGGGGAGCCCCTTACCGCTTCGCCTCGAAGATCTCCGACGAGCAGGACCGTCATGCACAAACCCACGCACGCATTCAGCAAATGCTGGTCGAGTGGTTCCCCACGCTGAATGGCGTGAAGTTCACCCATGCGTGGGGAGGTCCGGTGGGCATGCCGCGCGACTGGATGCCGATGGCGGAGTTCGATCCTGCGACCAAGATTGCCACAGCGCGGGGCTATACAGGGCAGGGTGTTTCGACAACTAACCTGACCGGCCGAATTCTGGCGGAGCTGATCTCGGGCGAGCGTACCGGACTGAGCCAGTTGCCCATCGCTCAAAGACGGTCGCCCCGTTGGGAGCGTGAACCCTTGCGGTGGCTCGCAGTGCGATACATGCAGAACGCCTTTCTTCGTATTGACGAGGCGGGAAAACGGGGGAAACCCAAGCCGAAGGACGCGGCTTTGGCGGAGTTTCTGGGGAGGCACTGAGGCCTCCTCGACTGGATGCCGACTCCGGTTAGTTGGGCTTGGAATATCTTAGGTCCGCGATCTCCGTGCGCAAGAAATCGTCTACCCCCTGGTTCTTCTCCGTATCCCAGGTTTTCAGACCAGTTTGTGCGCGGAAGATTCGAGGACTGATGCCAAAGTGCCTGCGGAAGGACCGGCTGAAGTGAGCGGAATCGCTGAAGCCCCAAGAAAAAGCGATCTCGGTGATCGTCTTGCTGCGCAAGCGCGGGTTCGCCAAATCGTTCCAGCACTGCTCCAGACGTCGCGTGCGAATGCAATCTCCCAGTGTGCGGCTGGCGCTTGAGAAAAGGCGGTGCAAATGGCGAACTGAAATATCGGCCGCCGCCGCGATCTTTGCGGCTCCCAGCCCAGGGTCCGACAAGTGGTCATTGATGAATCTCTGTATCCGCGGCCGGAGTTCCAGGCGCTGCTCGTAGGATGCCACGCGACCGCTGCAAGCCGACAGAATCTGGAAATAAGCGTCGAGCGCGGCTGCACCTTCTTCCTCTTTCAACCGCTCCGCCTCTTCGTATAAAGATTGTGATAACCGGAAAAGTGCCGCGCCCAAGCCTCTGGTCCCGCAGATCCGCTGGGCGATCGGAATTTCGCGCAGTCGCAACCGGTTCTCCATCATCCACCGTGGCACGCGCAGGTAGAGACGATCACACTCAGTCCCACAACTGGAAGACCATGGACGTCCCGAATCGACAAGCGTGGTATCCCCGGGGTTAAGTAATACGCTGATTCCATTCTGCACGTAGCGCCTGACGCCGGCGAGCTGCGTGATCACGATGCAGAAGCGGTTGTCGGGATTTGTCGTCTCAGAAGGCCATTTCCAGAAAGAGAGCGGGCTGGAAGAAAATCGCGTCAGCCGCAGGCCACCCACCTGCCGAATCTCGATTGCACCGTGAAACGAGGACTTTGGGAGTTGAATGCGGCAGTCACCGCATATCTGTTGCGCATTCCATTGCCACGCATCAATACGGTCTGACGCCGGCAGAAGATCTGTTGTGAACAGCTGTGACATTATGGGTCCCGGGGCCGTCGGGGGTTTGCTCCTCTGCAACTGGGCAGTCAGCGCGAATCGACCGGCCCTGCAATGACAACTCTTCATTCTGCATTGGCCAGCGCCGTTGGACCGGAACCGTAGCACACATGCAAAGAACGGTGCAACATCAATTTTCCGCTTAGATCCAGCATTGCTTGCGTCTATGCCCTCCAGCGATAGCGCCAGCACATGGGTGAGGAAGATTATGGCAGATCGGATGAGCGTTCTGATTGGACAGCAGCCCGGTGCGGAGTTGGCGGAATCCGCCCCGTCGCGCTCAAGGGTGGAGCGGCAGGTTGCCGCCTAGAGGTGTCCGACGTCGGAGACGCGGCGGTGGAGTCAAAGTCGGAAAATCGCTGTGTGCCATGGCGCGGGCCTGGCGGGAGCCCTTGGGGGGACGTCGCCGCCGGGTACCGGGACGCGATTTTCGGCCAGAAATGGCGAGCTGCTCGGCCCTCTGTGCCTAAGCCCAGCAGTTTCGGTACGACCCGAATATTGCTCGCCCGAGGCCAAATCAGGCCAAATCGATGGGCTTCATTCGCATCGGTACATCAATGCCCATCTAAGTCATTGAAAAGCATTGCTGGACGAGGCTTTTGGAGGTTATGCTGACCCAGCTCAACTTGCAATAGGACCTCACGTTGCGCCGAACCGGGGGTGTTCTCCCCTCTTCCTGAGCCTCTCCAGGCGCGTTCGCCGCATGCGCCCAATTCGGGTATCCTAAAACCACGCTTCTAGTTCTGGGAGTGGATATGAAATCAAACGCAGTGCTCAGCGCCAAGCCCCAGCCTGACGAATATGCTCCCTACTATGGGCGATACATCTCCTTGATCACGGGCGATGACATCGTGGTCACCCTGGAGGAGCAGTTGCCGGAAACGGTTGCGCTGCTCTCGGTCCGTAAGGAGACAGAGGGAGATTTCCGCTACGCTCCAGGAAAGTGGAGTGTCAAGGAAGCGCTGGGGCACGTGATCGACACCGAACGGATCTTCAGCTATCGGGCGCTACGAATCGCGCGCAACGACAAGACTCCAATCGAGGGCTTCGAGCAGGATGACTACGTCAAATGCGGACCATTCGGACAATCCCGTCTCGCTGCCTTGGTCGAGGAGTTCAGGTCTGTCCGCGAGGCCACGTTGTCGCTTTTGCGAGGGCTGGATCAAACGGCATGGACGCGTCGGGGCGTGGCCAGCGAGAACGAAGTCAGTGTGCGGGCCATCGCCTATATCATTGCCGGTCATGAACTACATCATCGCAAGCTCTTTCAGGAAAGATATTTTTCGGCCGCAGTTTCTTGAAGGGCACAGCTCGCTAGGGCTGGCTCAGATATCCTGATAGGGCATCAGCCGCCATGCTTTCCGATTCCGCTATCTTGAAGAAGATTGAGAGCCAGCCCAAGCGAACGGCTGGCTTCAAGCAAATGGTGCGCGAACTTGGCGTCCACGGTGACGCCCGCCGCGAGCTTTCCGAGCGATTGAAACACCTGGTCGGCAGTGGCCAGCTTCGGCAGGTTGACTCGGACCGGTACGCCATTCCGCAGGCCGCCGCAGGCAAGAACCTGGCAGTTGGACGGTTGAGCATGCATCGCGATGGCTTCGGATTTGTCATTCCCGAATCCAGTTCGCTCGATGAGCGTGTGAAAGCGCGCCTGGCCGGAGATATTTTCATTCCCCCTCCGGCGGTTGGCTCGGCGATGCATGGCGACCGCGTGCTGGTGGAAATCGGTACCATTCGACCTGACGGTCGCGCCGAAGGACGCATTGTGCGCCTGGTAAGCCGCGCTCACGCGACCCTGGTCGGGACATTCCACTACGGCCGCCGGCGTAACTACGTCACTCCTATTGATCAGAAAATCGCCCAAGAAATTGTGATACCGCCGGGAATGGAATTTCCGGGCGAAATCGGCGGGGGCAAGCGTGCCCTGAGCGATACCGATGAGGTGCCGACGCCACCGCTTTCTGGAGGAAAAGAAAAACGTAAAAAGAGCCCAGACCGTGTGCTAGGCCAGGAATCTGGGCGCCGTACCGATTGGGATGACCTGGAAAATGTCGTCGTCGACGTCGAGATCACCGACTGGCCCACGGCCACGCAGATTCCCCGCGGGCGCGTCTTGGAGATTTTGGGCTACGAGGACGATTTTGGGGTGGACGTGGAAATCATGATACGCAAGTTTCACTTACCACATCATTTCCCGCCCCGTGTGCTCGAAGAAGCGCGGCAGGTCGAGACTCTAGTCGCAGCCGCGGAACTGCATCAGCGCCGCGACTTTCGCGGGTTGCCTATTGTCACAATTGACGGGGAAACGGCGCGGGATTTCGACGATGCCGTTAGCGTACGGCACCTGGAAAACGGGAACTTTGAGCTCCACGTACATATCGCCGACGTGGCTCAATACGTCACGCCGGACTCGGCTCTCGATCAGGAAGCTCGCCTGCGCGGCACCAGCGTCTATTTTCCCGATCGCGCCGTGCCCATGCTTCCGCTCGAGCTCTCAACCGATATCTGCAGCTTGCGTCCCCAGGTGGACCGACTGGTGATGTCGTGCGTCATGGAAGTCGACCATCGGGGAGAGATTCTCAGCTACGAATTGTGCGAAGGCGTCCTTCGCTCCGCCGAACGGATGACCTATACCGACGTGAATGCCGTACTCGAAGGCGACCCTGGGGCGTGCACGCGCTACGCCGAGCTCGTACCCATGTTCGAGTTGATGCGCGATCTGGCTCTGATCCTGAATCGTAAGCGCGAGCGCCGAGGTTCTATTGATTTCGATCTGCCCGAGCCGGTGATCGAGTTCGATGAATTAGGGTTGATGAAGAGCATCGCGCGCTCGGAGCGCAATATTGCCCATCGCCTGATCGAGGAATTCATGCTTTCCGCCAACGAGTGCGTGGCGCAGTATCTTGAAAACAAGCGCATAGCTTCGCTCTATCGTATTCACGAGAAGCCCGACGCCAAACGTGTGTATGACTTTGAAGTCATCGCCGCGACCTTCGGGTACTCGCTGGGCGTAGGTCCGCTGCCCATTCATCGCGTACAGCTTAAAACCGACCGCCGCGCGGGCTATGGCACGGGCAAACGGGCCCGTGAAATCGAGATTCCGAAAGAAGTGCACATCACCCCGCGCATGTATCAGAAGTTGACGGAAAAGATCGCAGGCAAGCCAGAAGAACGCATCCTTTCGTTTCTGATGCTGCGCTCGCTGAAGCAGGCGCGTTACTCCGAGGAGAACCTCGGGCACTTTGCCCTAGCCGCCGCCGCGTATACCCATTTCACTTCGCCCATCCGGCGCTATCCGGACCTGATCGTGCACCGAATTCTGAAAGAAGTTTTACGTGACTCGGCGGAAGCTTGGGACGGGGATGTTCCGGTCGGACGTTTTCCCGGCGGGTCCGGCACCGGGAAAGGGCACGAGGATACATCTTCTGGGAAACGAGGTTTAGGCATGGAGAGCACGCGGGCGGGCCGCGCGCGCCACGCGGACGAATCTTCTCCCTGGTCCAAGCGCCGTGACCACGTCGCTCATCGCGAGTCCGTCCAACCGCTTGGCGGTCCTATATCGCTCGAGGAACTGCACGACATTGCCCAAGAATCCAGCCAGTCGGAACGCCGGGCTGATGAGGCAGAGCGCGAATTAATGGAATGGAAGAAGGTCAAGTTCATGCAGGACCGGGTGGGTGAAGACTTCGACGGCCTGATTATCAGCGTGACCAAATACGGACTTTTTGTAGAGTTGACCGATCTCTTCGTGGAGGGCCTGGTGCCGCTTGCCACACTGACCGACGACCGTTACACCTACCACGAGAATACGCGCGAAATCATCGGCCAACGCACCGGCAAGACCTACGGCCTGGGGCAGAAAGTCCGTGTGCTTGTAGATCGCATTGATCCAGTGGAGAAGAAGATCCAGTTCGCGGTATTTGAGGAAAAGCCCGCTCCGAGGCGCAAGAACCGCTGAAGCTGGTGTAAAATCCTTGAGTCAACCCCACCGCCGCCTTTGACATTGCGGCTGGTTCCTTTTAGTCGGGACGTGGCTCAGCCTGGTAGAGCACTCGCTTGGGGTGCGAGGGGTCGGCAGTTCAAATCTGCCCGTCCCGACCATTGTTAGTTTCAAAGACTTACGTGCGTTCGCTCCGGGGACGGATCCCACAGGAGAGGGGTATATTCGCACAACCCTCAATCCCGCCTATTCGAAATTCACGATCACTGGCACTAGCGCGCCGATCTCCAAGTTCGCCAGCGTGGTCTGCACTTTAAGTGACTTATCGTGTCAGGGACAGAAGGTGGATAGAAGTTAAAGTGCAGCAGATTTTTTGGCGTAGTACCACGGCCTTCGCAGGATTTCCCGAATGAAGTGGCTTGCCGACAACTACAAGTGGCTCTTTGACGGGATCGGCGCACTGGTGGTCATTGGCGTTGTGGGCTATCTACTGCGCGGGTTCAGGCGTGCCGCTGAAGTGGAATACCGTTTGGTGCAACCTGAACGCCAAGAAAAAACAGACAGCGCCGAATTAAGCGTCGAAGACTCGCAGGTTACAAACTCGCCCGTCGCCACCGGCACAGGAATATTTCAGAACGTTATCCACGTTGGGGCAACCGCTCCTCCAGCCCCTGCGCCAGTACCGATTGCCCAACCAGAAAGACACAGTCCAAATATTCAGATGACAAGTACTGGTGTTGCACCTGTATTTGAGCGTGGACGGGGGGTGTGGAAAGAAGACGTGCAGGGTACTGAGCAGGCTGTTGTTATTCAATTCACAAACGAGGCCCGACCGGGGGGTCGAAACGTCGGAGGACTCGTTAAGGCGGCATTAGTCTACAAGAATGACCAAGCTGAAGTTCTAAGAATTATCGGGAGTTGGTTGAACGCAGGCAGCGACCACACGGAGTTTCGGGTTGATGAATCGCACAAACTCATGGTGGTAATTCAATATGGTCAACTGTTCGTCACGATTGGAAGACGCCATGTATACGAACAGGGCCGCTTCACTATTGAAATTGAACCGCATGACCTTCCGGTTTTCCAAACTGTCCGTGTAAAGTTGACCAACGCCAACACCGGAGACTTCCTTTACGAAGGTGAATTTCGTGTGACCCTCAACCCTCTGGGAATCGTTGCCGAGGATTAGGGGCGCTGCCCCGCCCCGCTTGAACTGTATAAGCGGTATGGAGAGGGAGAGGTAGGTTATTTACGTCCCGCTTCGTGTCCACAGGGCTTCTCCACCCGGTCGTGGTACCGTGAAACCTACTTCTTTCAACGCTTCGGCCACCCTCATGCGGTGCCGCGCATGTTTGCGGTTGAGCACGAAGCCCATGCTCGCCAGGTTCGCAACCTCGGCGTAGTTTTTTTCCCCAAATATCCGCTACAGCGGTTTTTTTTGCCGGAGGGCCGGTCGTCTATGGGACCAACGAAAGTTGACGTGAACCGGACTTGCCGTGTCATCGCCTATCCGGAAGCAATGCGAGATACCTGGACTATTGGTTTTTCTTCAATGATGAGGAAGCTGTCGCAGGTGCCGTGGCGCCACCACGAGTCTTGAAAACCGCGGTGCTGCTGGCCATGGCAGCTACCTTGTTTGCAGCAAATGCTCTGCCGCATAAGCTGCTGATGGTAATCCTGCACGATCACATCGTACATTTGCATGTTCTTGGCCGTCGTTTGAGACCTGGAAGCAGGGAACCAGGAGAGAGCAAAGACCAGGCCGAATCGGGAAAAAAGTTCGACAATCGTCTGCTAGGGGCAGACCAACTAGAAATAGGTTGTTGTTTCAGAACCCTTCTCTCCCGCTTGCAGCTGTCAGCCGTCCGTTTTCGGCCGCGCCTAACGCCGGGCTGAGAGCATGGTGAGAATGTCGCGCAGTCCTTGGCGAATATACTTCAGATCGGAAGTTGAGCGCTCCGGGAAGGGCAACGGATCCTGCTTCTTGTCAGCCCTCGCCTCAGACCGCAGGTGCTGGCGTGCGCCGGGGATGGTGAATCCCTCTTCGTAAAGCAGATGCTTGATCCGTAGAACATTTTCGACGTCTTTGCGCCGATACATGCGCTGGCCCGTGCTGCTTTTGACCGGCTTGAGCTGGGGGAACTCGGTTTCCCAAAAGCGCAGAACATAAGCGGGCAGATGGCACAGACGAGAAACTTCTCCGATGCGGAAATAGAGCTTTTCCGGAATCAGTACATCACGCGTCGATGACTTGGCCGTGGCTCGGGTTCGCGGACTCATCTCAGTTTTCTGACGTGGTGTTCATAGCAGAGAGCATTCTGGCTCCACTCGCGTTTCTAGCACGACCGCGCCTCCGGGACAACCACAATTTCAAGAAATACAGGCTTTTTGAGGGTAGCGTGGGGAAGAAAGTGGCGAAAGTGCCTGTTTGAGGCAGGACCTTTCTAAGATGACCTGACCACCAGGATATTGTCGTACACTGCCATCGTCTGGCGGCAACAATATTGTGACGGGCGGGGGCGCCCGTTCTGTGCAGGCCCGAGTGAACGGGCGGGACCGCCCCTGGCTACATCGACACCGTCTCCGACTATGCGACGAGATCCCATCGAGCTAGAAATCTTTAAGAACATCTACCACTCCATTGCCGAGGAGATGGGAGCGGCTCTGCGTCGCACCGCCTTTTCTCCCAACATCAAGGAACGACGCGATTACTCCTGTGCGGTTTTTGACTCTGACGGCGAAGTCATCGCCATGGGCGATCACATGCCCGTGCACCTGGGCTCCATGCCGATGTCGGTGCGAGCGGCAATCGATAGCATTCAGCTTGGGCCGGGGGATGTGGTGATGCTGAACGACCCGTTTCGCGGGGGGACGCACCTGCCGGACATCACATTGGTGGCGCCAGTCTATGTACGACTCAAGAAGCGAGGGCAAGATGCCCGGGCCACAGCCGGTGCGGACGCCGGCGCTGCGGTGCGGCGGGCTCGCCCCCGAAAGCGTCGCTTCTCCCCAGATTTTTATGTGGCTTCGCGGGCACATCATGCGGACGTGGGTGGGACCTATCCGGGATCGATGGGACTGTGTCGCGAGATTTATCAGGAAGGGCTGCGCATCCCCCCGGTACGGATCGTGCGCGAAGGGAAGATGCAACCTGACGTTCTGGCGTTACTGTTGAACAACGTCCGTACACCGAATGAGCGCGAAGGCGATCTGGGCGCGCAGATCGCAGCCTGCCACAGCGGGGCGGAGCGGCTGCGCGAAATCTGCGAACGGTATGGCGTGGAGAGGGCGAAAAGGGCTGCCCGGGAGTTGCTGGATTATTCGGAGCAGATGATGCGCGCGTTTTTGGCTCGTGTGCCCAGGGGAACGTATCGCGCCGAAGATTTTATGGACAGCGACGGAATCAGCGAAAGGCCGGTGAAGATATCGGTGGCGGTGAAATTTGCGGGGGCGGGGCGAAGACCGGGCCCCACACAGCCTGTGGCTGCGGTGAATTTCACCGGCACCGACTCACAAGTGGAAGGAAGCATCAATGCCGTCGAGGCCATCACGTACTCTGCCTGTTTCTACGCCTTCCGCTGTCTCTTGACGGAGGATGTGCCAGCCACCTCCGGGCTCATGCGCCCCATCCGGGTGATTGCGCCGAAAGGTACGATTGTGAACGCTCGCCCGCCCGCGGCCGTGGCGGGCGGGAATGTCGAAACCTCACAACGGATTGTAGATGTCTTGCTGCGGGCATTGGCGCTAGCGATTCCGGAGCGGATTCCTGCAGCGGCTGCGGGAACCATGAATAATCTTACGATTGGAGGAATTGATCCGCGCACGGGCAAGCCGTTTGCCTATTACGAAACCATCGCCGGTGGGATGGGCGCTCGTCCGACCAAGCCGGGCGTCTCGGGCGTACACACGCACATGACCAATTCGCTGAACACGCCGGCGGAGGCGCTGGAGTATTCGTACCCGCTGCGCGTGCGGCAATACTCGTTGCGGCCAGGAAGCGGGGGCGACGGTAAACATCGTGGTGGGAACGGTATCGTCCGCGAAATCGAAGTCTTGACTGATGCCGAAGTCACCCTGCTGGCCGACCGGCATAGGCACCGACCCTGGGGATTGAGCGGTGGGGCAGAGGGCTCGCCGGGAAACGCATCCGTGTTCCGGCAAGATGGATCGGTGGAAAAATTGCCGGGAAAATGCAATGTGCGGTTGCGCAAGGGGGAGCGCATCAGGATTGAGAGTCCGGGCGGCGGCGGGTGGGGGAAAAGCTGACTTTCCGCTGTCAGCAACGTCACTTGCGTAAGGCAAAAGGCGAATCTCCCCTCCCGGGAAACATTTCCCCCCGGTGCTAGAATCGAATTTCGGTTGACGCGTTCCGACTCCTGTCATGCCCAAGACCATGCTCGCCGTCGTCAAGCCGGAAGCCGCGCCCGGCGTGGAGATCCGCGAAGTCAATGTTCCGGGTTTTGGCCGCAACGACGTGCTGGTCAAGGTAAAAGTAGCGTCCATCTGTGGGACCGACCTGCACATTTATGAGTGGGACCGCTGGGCCCAGAACCGGATTCATCCGCCGCTGATCCCCGGGCATGAGTTCTGCGGCGAGGTTGTGGCGTACGGCGATGAAGTCACTAGCGTGAAAGAGGGCGACTTTGTTTCCGCGGAGATGCACGTGGCCTGCGGCAAATGTCTGCAGTGCCGCACTGGCGAGGCCCACATCTGTCAGAAGGTGAAGATCATCGGCGTAGATGCCGACGGCGCGTTCGCCGAGTATGTGGTGATTCCGGAGTCGAACATCTGGAAACTCGATCCAGCGATCCCGCAGGAGTACGCGTCCATTCTCGACCCGCTGGGGAATGCGGTTCACAGCGTTCTGGCCGGCGAGATTGCAGCCAAGACGGTCGCGATTACCGGTTGTGGGCCGATCGGACTGTTCTCGATTGCAGTGGCGCGAGCGGTAGGCGCGACTACCATTTTTGCCATCGAAGTCAACCAGCACCGCCGGCAGATTGCCCGCGACATGAAGGCGGACTTCGCGCTCGATCCTTCGAAGCAGGATGTGCACGCGATCGTGATGGCGCAGACCGGCGGCTTGGGTGCGGATGTGGTGTTGGAGATGGCAGGCCATCCTAGCTCCATTCGAACGGCTTTCGATATTGTGCGGCGTGGCGGGCGCATTTCCCTCCTCGGCTTGACCTCCAAGCCCATCTCGTTAAACTTTTCCGAAGATATCATTTTCAAAGGCATTACGGTGCACGGTATCAGCGGTCGCCGGATGTACCAGACCTGGTACCAAATGACGGCGCTGCTGAAAGCCAGCAAGCTGAATCTCCATCCAGTGATCACCGATCGCATCGGGATGAAAGACTTCGCCACGGGCATGGAGCGGCTGAAAACCGGCGAGGCCAGCAAGATATTGGTGTATCCCAACGGGGCGCAGTAGCGTTCAGCTGCCAGCTCTCAGGACTGAGCCAACCCGGGTTTGCTTCTTGCGATTTGGACCAGGAGGCCTGGCGCAACTGCGAGATAGGCTCCTGCTGGCTCCCCAGATTTTTGGGGTCCATCGGATACAATCCAAAAGCAATGCTTCGTTACTTCACTGCGGGAGAGTCCCATGGGGAAGGCCTGATCGCCTTCCTTTCAGGCTTGCCCGCTGGATTAGTGGTAGACCAGGCGTTCCTGGATCGCGAACTCTGGCGCCGACAACAGGGCTACGGTCGCGGTGGACGGATGAAGATCGAGACTGACAAAC
>Ga0209526_10000208_pt1 | contig 36738 bp, 33 predicted proteins | sample JacPinW_OM2H0_M1_FD_188566 | JGI IMG/M metagenome (GOLD analysis project Ga0209526, IMG submission 188566) | Forest soil microbial communities from Algoma, Ontario, Canada - Jack Pine, Ontario site 1_JW_OM2H0_M1 (SPAdes) (version 2) | ecosystem: Environmental > Terrestrial > Soil > Boreal... | reverse complement strand
CCCAGGCGGGGCAGCGCTTCCGCCAGCCCAAGCTGGGCCGCACGCTGAAGACCCTCGTCGAGGAAGGGCTCGAGTCGTTTTATCGAGGGGCGCTCGCGAGCGAGATCGCGCGCGACCTCGCTGCGATCGGCTCACCGGTCGCTGCCGCCGACCTCGCGACCTACGACGCCGAGCTGCGCACGCCGCTGCACCTCGCGCACTCCGCAGGCGATCTCTTCAACATGACGCCGCCCACCCAGGGGCTCGTGTCGCTCGCAATTCTGGGCCTGCTCGACCGCGCGGGGCTCGCCGGCGTCGAGGCCGACAGCGCCGACCACGTGCACCTCGCCGTCGAGGCGACCAAGCTGGCGTTCCAGATTCGGGACCGCCATATCACCGATCCGAAGGAGATGACGGTCGATGCACAAGAGCTTCTCGCCGCGGATCAGCTGGGCCCGCTCGCCGCGCGCATCCGCCGCGACTCCGCGGCGCCCTGGGGCAAGGGGCGCGGTCCGGCAGACACGATCTGGATGGGAATCATCGACGGCAAAGGGCTCGCCGTCTCGTTCATCCAGAGCATCTATCATGAGTTCGGCAGTGGCGTGGTGCTGCCATCGACGGGGATCAACTGGCAGAACCGGGGCGCATCGTTCTCGCTCGATCCGAGGGCGCTGCTCGCGCTCAAGCCCGGCAAGAAGCCTTTCCACACGCTCAATCCGGCGGCGGCGCGTCTCAAGGATGGGCGCGTGATGGTCTATGGCACGATGGGCGGCGACGGACAGCCGCAGACGCAGGCGGCGGTGTTCACACGCCACGTCGTGTTCGGACAGCCGCTGCAGCGCGCGGTGAGCGCGCCGCGCTGGCTGCTCGGACGCACGTGGGGACAGACCTCGGACACGCTCAAGCTCGAGCGGCGCTTCCCGCCGCCGCTGGTGGAGGACCTGGCCCGTCGCGGCCACGCGGTCGAGCTGATGAGCGACTTCGACGAAACCATGGGCCACGCCGGCGCCACCGTGCGCCACCCGGACGGCACACTCGAGGGTGCCTCCGACCCCCGCAGCGATGGCGCGGCGGCGGGTTTCTGAGGCCGGTCGCCTCCATACAACAGCGAACGATGCTACGCCCTGTTACGGGCCCCAGCTGAAGCCCGGCTGCTGCGCCTGGATTTCGTCGCTTCCGTCTAGACCACATGGTTGGACGCCGATGCCGAACGCCGGCCGCTCAGACCATGCGCTCGAAAATGCGCATCAACTCGACCCGCTGCGCCTGCGTCAGCCGCGACAGGCGCCGGCCGAACTCCTGATCGAAGATCTCGCGGGCGCTCTCCATGGCGGTCCGTCCCGACGGGGTCAGCGTCAAGCGAAAGCGGCGCAGGTCGTTGGGCTGCAATTCTCGCCGCAGGTAACCCAACGCCTCCATCCGCTTGACCATGAAGGTCACCGACGGTTTGGGCGTGATCAGCGCGCGCGCCAGATCGGCCGGGTTCGGATGCTCGTCCAGCTTGCTGAGGAGCAGGAACTCCTTGATCTCCAGGCGCAGCGCCCGGATGCGCGGCGCGACGTCGGCCATCAACGACGTCATGACCTGAAAGTTGAGCGTCCACAGCGCCCACGGCGAGATCTTGCGCATGTCGGCTTCGTTCCCCTTGACGGAATCTAGTTCCACATTAAACTAGTTCGAGATGGAACCAGGCTAGCGCGAAACAACACGGCTGCTGAACGACGCTACCACGAAGCACCACGGCCGCCGATGCGCGGCGCAAGGAGAAAGCGATGCCTCTCGACCACTATCTCACGCTGGGCCATTCGGGCCTGCGCGTAAGCCCGTTCTGCCTCGGCGCCATGACCTTCGGCGAGGATCTCGGCTGGGGAAGCAGCGTCAAGGAGTCCGAGGCGATCATCGACCGCTACCTCGAGCTGGGCGGCAACTTCATCGATACCGCCAATTTCTACACCAAGGGGCACTCGGAGAAGATCATCGGCGATCACGTCGGCCGTCACCGCAACAAGCGCGACCGCCTCGTCATCGCGACCAAGTTCAGCGGCAATCTCCACATCGGCGATCCCAATGGGGGCGGCTCCAGCCGCAAGTCGATCGTCGCCCAGTGCGAGCACTCGCTGCGGCGGCTGCAGACCGACTACATCGATCTCTATTGGCTGCACAACTGGGACGTGCACACCCCCATCGAGGAGACGATGGCGGCGCTCGACGATCTCGTGCACGCCGGCAAGGTGCGCTACCTGGGTGTCTCCGACACGCCGGCGTGGAAGGTGACCCAAGGGCAGCTGATCGCGCAATTCCGCGGCTGGGCGCCCTTCGTCGGGCTCCAGATCGAGTATTCGCTGCTCGAACGCACCGTCGAAGGCGAGCTGATGCCCATGGCCAGGGAGCTCGGCCTCGGCGTGACGCCGTGGTCGCCGCTCAAGAGCGGCATCTTGAGCGGCAAGTACACGCGCCAAAACGCGGGTAGCGTGCAGCCTACCGGCCGCGCCTGGGCCGCTAGCTTTCTTCATGACAAGGCCTACGCCGTCATTGACGAGCTGCAGCGCATCGCCGGGCAGCTCGATACGACCGTGGCTCGCGTGGCGCTGGCCTGGGTGCAGGGCCGACCCGGGGTGGCGTCGACCATCCTCGGCGCGCGCACGCTGGCGCAACTGAACGACAACCTCAAGGCGCTCGACCTTGCTCTCAGCGACGAACAGTCGGCCGCGCTCGACAAGCTGACCACGCCCACGCTCAACTTCCCGGCCGGGTTCCTGCCGATGTTCCGCATGCTTCATGCTGGCGGCACTACCATCAACGGTGAGAAGTCGTCGCTGCTATCGGAGTTCGGCGGCCCCACCAAACCGGACGACCACTACTAGCCTTCCAGCGCTGTTCGACATCGCCGAGCAGCACTCGGTGGGCTGGACATCCGCGGCGGCGGGATGTCGACGCGCAGGTACTTGCGAACTTGCGGCCCGAGCCGATCGACGCGCTGCGCAGCTGCAGGGCCGGACCACGCCGCCGCCGCCGCGCAGACAAGCGACAGGACTTGTGCGTTCATATGGAGCCCGCACGGTCGAACACCGCGACGGCCCCGGCATTCCCCTGCGGGCCCTCAGACCTCTTCCCAGCGGCCGCTCTTCTCCGAGCGGAAGAGTGCGTCGATCACCCGCATGTTGGCCACCGCGTCCTCCACGCCGTAGGGCAGGTCGATCTCCCCGCGGATGGCCCGGGAGAAGGCCTCGCCCTGGAGCGTGTACTGGTCGCACGCCGAGAGCGTCTCGGTGGCGATCGAGGCGCCGTCGAGCGAGGTCCCGTCGTCGAGCAGGATGCGCGTGGCGCCTCCCTGCGGGGCGTTGAAGGGGATCTGGATCTCGATCCGGCCGCGGGTTCCGCAGATCTGCACGCGCTGGTAGGGCACGCACTGAGTGGACACGGTGAAGCCGAGCTGGCGTCCCTCGCCGAAGTCCACCAGGGCGCTGGTCATCCGGTCGGTGCCGAAGGCCGGGTCGCGATCGACGAGCGCGACCGCGCGCCGAGGCTCGCACTCGAAGAGGAACCGCGAGCCGACGATGGGGTAGCAGCCGAGGTCATAGAGGCCTCCGCCGCCGAGGGCCGCCTGGTTCCGGATGTTGCCGGGGTCCGAGTTGAAGAACGAGAAGAAGACCTGGACGGCGCGCAGCGTCCCGACCCGCCCCTGGCGGATCAGCTCGCGGGCCCGCAGCCACTGCGGGTGGAAGCGGACCATGAAGGCCTCCATCACCTTCACGCCCGCGGGCACCGCCTGGAGCCGGCGCGCTTCGTCGGCGGAGAGCGCGATGGGCTTCTCGCAGAGCACGTGCTTCCCGGCCCGGGCGGCCGCGAGCGTCAGGGCGACGTGGAGGTGGTTGGGGAGCGGGTTGTAGACCGCCTCGATCGCCGGGTCGGCGAGCAGCGCCTCGTAGGACCCGTAGGCCACCGGGATACCGAGCGCGTCGGCCGCCTTTCGCGCCGACGGCTCCGAGCGGGAAGCGATGGCCCTGAGATCGCAGCAGGCACTCCTCTGCATGGCCGGAATCACCTTCTCCACCCCGATCCGCGCCGTGCTGAGCACGCCCCAGACGACCTTCTTCATGTGGCACCCCCGGATGACGTTCACCCAATCTTAGCCGCCGGCCAAGTCCGCGGGAAATGCACGATCGAGATAACGCACCCGCGCTCGACCATCACAGTCATCGTCCGCGATCCCGTTGACGTTCCATCGATGGGGAGTACATTGCGCGGTGCGCACGCGCTGGCTCGCCTGCCTCCTCTTGTCGCTCGCCAGTGTAGGGCGCGGCGCACCCTGGGACGACTGCGCCAGGTGGAACGAAACGCAGGCGCCACGCACGTGCATTTCGACCACGCCGGCGGCATCGCCGAGCTGCAGCGGCGGAGCGGCGCCCGCGCGGCGGCGAGCAAGCCGAGCGCGATCGTGCTGCGCCGTGGGAAGTCGGGGCCCGACGATCCGCAGTGCGGCGCCATCCCGCCCTTTGCGCCGGTCGCGCGCATCGATGAATTCGAAGCTGGAGGATTTCGAGAAGAGCTTTACCGCGCTGCCGTGCGACATCCTGCTCAGCACCCACCCGGACGCCTCGAACTTCTGGACACGGCTGGCGAGGCGCGATTCCGGCGATAGCTACGCACTGGTCGACCGCCAAACCTGCGCGAAGTACGTCGAGGCTTCCCGAGCCGCGCTCCACAGCCGCATCGCCAAAGAGAACGGCCGCTAGAGCGCGGGCGAGGAGCGTCGCGTGGGGACCGCCGCGCCGCGAACCCGCTCAAGCATCGCTTTGGTCCCGTCGGCGGCACGTCTCCTATTCCGCGACGAATCGTGACGAGCGGACTGCTCTCACGCGGGCACGTGACACGGAATTATTCGCGGTTTTCGGAAGTCCCATGCGCACGACATGGAAGGAGTTCCTTCGTCTCCGACTAACGACTGCTGGTGGCGCATTGATCGTCTGAGGACGCAGTGGCGAACGCTCGGCGGTTGAAATCAGTGGCGGCGCACAGCGTAGTGATTTTCCAGGGAGGAGAGAGGATGGGGCGATGCAAATCATCGTGAAAAGAAGATTCCCGTGGTTCCCGGTGATGCTGGCGACAGGATGGGTCTTGATGATGAGCTTGGCGGTCCGTGACCTGGCGTGGTTTGCCGCTGCAAGTGCGTCATTCGACGGCCGCTCCACGGTGGCTTCGGCACCGAAGGCGGTTCCATCCCCCACAGCGGCCAAAATGCCAATGGGCGTAACCCCGTGCGCCGCTGCGATCGCTCCTGCCGCGCGCATGGTTCGCTGAGAATCGCGCACATGGCCAAGGCGGCCTCGCACTCCGAAACGACTTCCAGCTCGAGCCACTTGCGGGTCAGCGCCCCTAGGGATCGGACCAGTCCCAGCGGAGCGGGGCCCACTCGTCAGTCGCGTCCTGGTAGCGGTCGATCACTGTGAACCTCGTTGTCATGGTCGCTCCAGATTGGACCCAGCAACCGTGGGCATCGGTACAGCTACGTGCACGCCGGGCCGCCCGGGCCCCGGCCGACCCAGGCGCGACGTACCTGCAGCGTGGCAGAGCGCCGCGGGTGTGTTACATCCCGCCGCGCACGGCAAGGATGGCGAGCGAGTGCGGGCGCGCCAAGACGGACCGGGTGGATGCGGGCCCGATCCGGAGTTCGATTGGGGATGTGACATGGCCAGTGAGAAGGAGCCGGAACGCGGCGGGCAAGACGTGCCGGGGAACGCGCGTCCGGGACCGGGGACCGCCCCTTCCAGCACCGCGCTACCGTCGAGAATGCAGCAGCTGTTTCCGGTCCTTTCCCCGGCTGAGATCGACCGGGTCCGGCGCTTCGGCGACGTGCGCCGGTTCCGTCCCGGAGAAATCCTGTATCAGGTGGGGAAGCCCGGGCCGGGGATGTACGTGATCCTCTCCGGCCGGGTGGCGGTCGTCGGCCGCGATGGGCTGGGCCAGGCGGTCCCGGTGTCCGTGTTCGCGCAGCTGATCGGGGCCACGGTCGAGGAGATGGCGGAGGCGGTCCCGGGCGAGGTCCTGGCCGAGATCGGCCACCTCTCCGGAAAGCCGAGTGTGGTGACCGCCCAGGCGGTCGGGGAGGTGGAGGCGATCGTCGTCCCGCCCGAGGCGCTCCGTACGCTGCTCATCGTCGAAGCCGAGTTGGGGGAGCGCATCCTGCGTGCGCTCATCCTCCGCCGCGTGGCCCTGATTGAAATGGGCTTCGGAGGCCCGGTGCTCCTCGGGCCCCGCAAGTCTCCGGAGGTGACCCGGCTGGCCACCTTCCTCGAGCGCAACGGGACTCCCTTCCGGGTGATCGATTCCGATGAGGACGCGGAGGCCTCGTCGTTGCTCGCGCGCTTCGCTCCGGAACCGGGCGAGCTTCCGATCGTCGTCATTTCGGACGGCACGGTGCTCAAGAACCCGACGAAGCACGACCTGGCGCGGGCCCTCGGGCTGGTGGCAACAACCCTGCGCAGCGAGCCTTACGACGTGGCCATCGTCGGCGCCGGTCCAGCTGGCTTGGCTACCGCCGTCTACGGAGCATCGGAGGGCCTCTCGATCCTCGTCCTGGAAGCGCACACCTTTGGCGGACAGGCCGGCGCCAGTTCGCGCATCGAGAACTATCTGGGTTTTCCCACCGGTATCTCGGGGCAGGCCCTGATGGCTCGCGCTTTCACCCAGGCGGAGAAGTTCGGGGCGGAATTCAGCCTCTCCACCGAGGTAAAGCAACTGGACTGCACTTCCGAGAACTCGGGCCCTGATCCAGTGCTCATCCTCGACCTTGCCGACGGCCGGCGGGTCCGGGCGCGGGCGGTGGTGGTGGCCACCGGCGCGCGCTATCGCCGGCCGGAGATCGCGAACCTGGCGCAGTTCGAGGGCCGCGGAGTCTCGTACTGGGCCTCGCCGGTCGAGGCCCGGCTGTGCCGCGACGAGGAGGTGGCCCTGCTGGGCGGGGGAAACTCGGCGGGGCAGGCAGCGGTTTTCCTCTCCAGCCATGCGCGCCAGGTGCGGATGCTGGTGCGCGGGCCCAGCCTCTCGAAAACCATGTCGCGCTATCTGATCGAGCGTATCGAGGCCTCTTCGAATATCGCGGTGCTCTGCGAGACCGAGATCGTCGGGCTCTTGGGCACGGCCGACCAGGGCCTGCAGGGCTTGCGGTGGCGCAACCGCCGCACCAGAACCGAGGAGGAGCACGCCATCGCCCACTTCTTCCTCTTCACTGGCGCCGACCCGGCCGCCAGCTGGCTTGCCGGCTGCGGCGTCCCCCTGGACGACAAAGGCTTCATCCGAACCGGCGCCAACGTGGGTTCGACGGGGCGTGTCCTGCTGCCGATGGAGACCGGGGTCGAAGGGATCTTCGCCGTGGGCGACGTCCGTTCCGGTTCGGTGAAGCGGGTGGGGGCGGCCATCGGGGAAGGGGCGGCGGTGGTCGCCCAGCTGCACACTTTCCTCTCCCGGCGCGATTCCACGGCTGACAGCGCGAGGCGGGCGGAGGCGGCCCGGTCTGCCGCCCGCTCGGCCTAAGGAGCGCCGTGACGAACTCGAGCAACGCCGCCCACGGCGGCTTGCACGGGCGCGAGAGGATGGCGCCTCCTGTTTCGTGAGGTGCGCTACACCCCCGCCGCGCAGGGCCCGAAGTCTTGCGAGCCGCCGAACACGATCAGAACGGGTTGAGCTCCGTGAACTCCACGGTCATGAGGCCCTTCTTCGAGAACGTGAGGCCGGCGCGCTTGCGCGCCTCGTCGATACTTCCAACCTGCCAGACGACAAACACTCCCTTTCCGTCGGCTCGCAGGTACTGGCTCACGATGAGTCCCTTGTCGCGATTGGCGTGAATCTGCGCGATCTCCTGGTCGAGGTAGGGGCCGAGCTTCGAGGGGTCGGTGAACGTTCCCGTAGCAAGTACGAACATGATCAATTCCTTTCCTATGGTCGGAGATCCTATTCTTCATGAGAACGCTTTTCTAGGACCTTGTTTGGGACGAGATGACAGCGTTAGGCGCTAACGTCGGCGGGTTTGGGCGTCCGGCACATGGTGCGACTCGACGGCGCGTCGAATACCGCTCCGTCGCCGACGCGTACAGGTAGGCTCCCGTCGGAGGAGGCACGAACCCGTGAGCACGGTAGCCGGCAGCCTGCAGCTCCTCTCGGCAGCGAGCATCGGCGTCTACGCGGGCGCCATGCTCACGGGGGGACGGTTGAGGACGCGGCTCAGATCGTGCAAGCTCCCCACAGGTCGTCAGCAGGCGCACTCACCGCGCCCGGCTGATGCTCCGCGGGTTCCTCGAACGGTTGTGCAGTGTATGACGAGAACGGAGGGGCAAATGGATGTCATCTCGAAGTGGGCGCAGTTCGTCGGGCGCGTCGCGCTCGGAACGATCTTCCTCGTCAGCGGACTCGGAAAGCTTGCGGGCTGGCGCGGAATCGTCGCGTACGCGGGCAGCAAGGGCGTTCCGGAGATCCTGCTCGCGATCGCCACTGCCCTCGAGTTGTTCGGGGCCGTCTCCGTCGTGGTCGGGTTCAGGGCCCGCTGGGGTGCGCTCGCGCTGCTCATCTTCCTCGTGCCGGTGACGCTGGTGTTCCACAACTTCTGGGCAGTTCCTGCTGCGCAACAGCAAGGGGAGATGGCCAACTTCCTCAAGAACCTCGCCATCGCCGGGGGGCTACTGATCGTTTTTGGAAGAGGAGCAGGCGCCTTCAGCATCGACAACAGCCGAGCAGCCGCACGCGACGAACCGGTCGCGGCCACGCGGGCCGCACAATAAGGGGTCAGCAGCGGGGCTTCGTTCTCATTGGACTCGACTCCCGCGGTTCACAAACGAGATCGCCAGGATGGCCAGCCCCATCGACAACAGGATCGAGCCGGTGAGCTTTTCTCCAGCCAATGCCCATCCCAGCAGCACCGCCACGATCGGGTTGACGTACGTGTGGGTTGCGACCAGGGTCGGTGGGTAGTGCTTCAGCAGCCATGCATAGGCGCTGAACGCCGTCAGTGACCCGAAGAAGATGAGAAAGAGGAGACCGACGAGGGATTCCGGCAACACGTGGCTGAATTGAAGCGCGTGATGCTCGCCTCGCAGGATGCCGCCGGCCAGCAGCATCAAGGAGCCGCACAGTAGCGGCAAGGCCGCATTCAGGGTGGAGCCGGTCGCCGGCTGGACCTTGCGGGAGTAGACGATGCCAACCGACCACGCGATAGCGCTGACGAGGACGGCGAGGAGCCCGGTCAGCACCTCCGGGGCGGCGGATACATCCGGCCGGAAGAGCAGGGCGACGCTGGCAGCGCCCAGCGCCAGTCCGGCCCAGGTAATGCCTCGCGGCCTCGGACCGAGCTTCAGCAGCGGCAGCAGGAGAGCCACGATCGCGGGCTCGATGGCGATCACCAGCGCCGCCACTCCGGAGGGCACGGTCAGCTCCGCCCAATGCAGCAGTCCGTGGCTGACGAAAAAGAAGAGAAAGCCGAGGATGATCCCGGCGCGCCATCCCTGGCGAGTCGGCCGCTCTCCTTTCCACAGTGCCCAGGCGAGGAGGATGGACCCCGCAACCAAATGCCGGGTCGCGGCGGTGAACAGCGGCGGGATCGATTCGACCGCGTAGCGGATGGCGAGGAAAGTCGAGCCCCAGATCACGTAGATGGCAAGGAAGGCGAGGATCGCCTCGATCCGGCCGGGCCGCGCGGCTGGAAGGGCAGAAGTGCCGGACATGGACGAGTTACGCGACGCGGTCATCGGCCGCCGGCGACGTCGATGAACGTGCCCGTGGTGTAGGAAGCCTCGTCCGAGAGCAGCCACAGAATGGCGCGTGCGACCTCGATTGCATGGCCGGCCCGCCCCATCGGCTGCTGTGGGCCCAGTCGCGCAACGCGCCCCGGTTCACCGCCACTCGCGTGAATCTCGGTGTCGATGATCCCTGCTCGCACACCGTTGACGCGAATCCCTTCGTCGGCGACCTCCCTGGAAAGCCCGGCGGTCAGGGCGTCCAGCGCCGCTTTCGACGCGGCGTAATCGACGTACTCACCCGGTCCACCGAGGACGGCCGCGCGCGAGGAGACGTTGACGATCGCTCCCCCGCGGCCACCGTGGCGCGCCGACATCCGGCGGACTGCCTCGCGCGCGCACATGAACGCGCCGGTCACGTTCGTCGCGAATACGCGGCTGAGGCGTGCCGCGTCGATGTGCTCGACGCGCGCCTGCCGGTCGAGGATGCCTGCGTTGTTCACCAGCCCCGCAATGGTCCCGAGCATCGCATCGACGGTCTCGAACAAACGGACGACATCGGGCTCGCTGGCGACGTCGGCCTGGACGGCGATCGCTCTCTGCCCCAGCGCCCGCACCTCGGCGACCACCGCGCCAGCAGCGGCTTCGTTCGCGCGGAAGTTCACGCAAACGTCATGGCCGCGCTCCGCCGCCAGACGTGCGGTCGCCGCGCCGATCCCACGGCCCGCACCGGTGATGACCACGACGGACATCGCGTCTCGAGGTGTAGCGCAGGGGCGAGCCGGCGTTATCGCCCTTTGACCTGCTGCACCGCTTCCAGCGTCTTCGCGACATTGTCAGCGGGACTCAGGTTGCTGATGGTGGCAGCGACCGACCCATTTGGCGTCACGACGAACGTGGTGCGCTCGGCGAAGCCATGGTCGATCTCGTCGCCGCGCGTGTTCTTCGCGCCCGGCTTGGCTTCGCGCACCTGGAGGTCATAGCTCTTCGCGATCTTGCCGTCTGCGTCGGAGGCCACCGGAATCTTGCCGGCACAGTACTGCGGATCAGCAGAGAACTGGTTCAGCGTCGCAATCTTGTCGAGTGACACCCCGATGATGCTGGCACCCGCAGCGGTAAACTTGTCGCTGTTTTCGGAGAACGCGTGCGCCTGGAGGTTGCAGCCGCCGGTGAAAGCCGCCGGATAGAAGTAGACGACGACCGGGCCCTTCTTCAGAGCATCCTTCAGCGCGAAGTTGAACTCCTTGCCCGCAAGCGATGCAGGTGCCGAGAAGTCAGGCGCCTTGTCACCTTGCTTCAGCGCCGCAAAGGCTGGCTGAGCGAGCGCACCGGACAGAACCAACCCTGCGAGGACGACTTTCATGACTGCTCTCCCTTCATTGCGTCGGCGGAAAGTGGATCGGCGCTCTGCATAGCAGGGGAGGTTTCGGGGCGCCACAGCGATCCTTCCGTCGCCGGTTCTATCAGATACGCTCGGCTCCCATGCGCGAGCTGCAGCGATTCCAGGTGGCGCTACTCGTCGGACGCTGATTTGTCCCGGTCGAGGCGCGGCGACGTCAACGGCGGGAGTCACCTCGCGTTCGCGGCGCGGAGCAAGAACTCGTCGAGCAGCGGCGCCACCACCCCCGCGCGGTCGGTCATCGCGAGATGGTCCGTCGCGGGAAGCACCGCGAGCCGCGCGTCGGGGAGCAGGCGCTGCATCTGCACGGCATGGTCGACACGCACGATGTCGCGATCGCCCACTATCAGAAGTGTGGGCCGCCGGATGGTCTGGAGCTGCGCAGGCGTCCAACCCTTGAAATCGCGCATTCGCTGCACGCTCTTGGCGAAGAAGGAGGGCAACTGCTCGGGATGCGGCGCGGTCGCGAGGTACGCCTTCCTCAACTCGAGCGGCATGTCGTCGAGCTTCGCGTGATCGAACCCCTGCCAGAATCCTGGGTCGGTGCCGTCCCGGCTGAAGAAGACCGACTGGAGGATGAGCGACCGAACCACCTCGGAATGCCTGAGCGCGATCTCCAGCGCGATATGACCACCGTTGCTGTAGCCGAGGAAGTCGGCCTTCGCGACGTGCAGGTGCCGGAGTAGCGCGACGGCGTCCTCGGCGGATTGGTCGAAGGAGAAGGGGCGGTCCACGTCCGCGGTGTGGCCGTGTCCCTGCTGCTCGAACGCGATCACCTGTCGCGCCTTCGAGACGAGGGGGATGAGCTTGCCGAACGAGGTCTCGATGGTGGAGCCGCCGCCGTGGAGCAACACGAGCGGAACACCGTCCTTCGCCCGATTGCCGTGGATCTCGTAATAGAGCTTGAGCCCGTTGACGGGCGCGTAACCGCGCTCGACGGCGCCGGCGGGCGCCGCGAGCGTGAGACTCATCCAGCCGAGCGTCACGGCCATCAGGGTGTGCATGCGCTCACGCGTCCTCGCGCGACGGCTTCCAGTACCGGTAGCCGTTGCTGCGGAACGGCACTTGGAGCTCGGCGCAGATCTCCGCCAGGACGTCGGGAGTGTAGAAGTAGTTCCTCACGCGCGTGAGCCGATCGCCGTCCGCCTCGACACGGGTGATGGCGCGCACCGCGTCGCCGTCGCTGTGCGCATACCAGTGGACCAGGAGCCACTCGCCGCGGTGCGGCCGTGGCTCCACTCGCGGGACCTGCGGGAGCACGTTGCGGAAGAACGCAGGATCGAGACCGTCGAGCCGCGCCGGATCCGCGAGCCGCCGAATGCCGAAGAGCATGCCCTGGAAGACGCCGCGCCGCGCCGCCTCCGGCCCGTACTCCGTATGAACCCGCACGACCTCGATTTCGGCCGTGTCGAGCAGGAGCGAGGTGAGCCGCTCGAGATCGCCGGCGTTGAACGCGGCGCAGAAGGCATCGAGTACTTGTGGTCTGGGCGGTGCTTCACCCTGGTCCGCCGGCTCGATGAGCTTGCCCCGCCCGCGATGCAGCGCGGACTTGACAGTGCCCGGCGTCGTGGAGAGCGCCTCGGCGATCTCCTCCAGCGTGAAGTTGAACGCCTCTTTGAGCACCACGGCCGCGCGCTCTTGCGGCGAGAGGCGCGACAGGAGCGTACCTGCCGCTTCACGGACCGCGCGCGGCTCACTGCTGGATGCGCGCTCCGGATCCGTTTCGGGCTCCGGCTTCTCGGCACGGACGCGGTCGATCCAGAGGTTCGACGCGACCCGGAAGAGCCACGCGCGCGGATTCTGGGGCGGCTCGTTCATCCATCCCAGCTTCGCGAACGCGCGGAGGAGCGCGTCCTGGACGAGATCGTCGGCGTCCCACGGGCTGCGGGTCAGGTGCCGGCAGTAGCGGTAGAGCTCGGGCCGAAGGGGTTCGTAGACATCGAGAAAGCGGTGCCAAGACGCCTCTACGTCGTGGCGAATCGCGTCGGTTACCTTAGGGTCGAGCTTGTCCATGCACGAGGGACGGATGAGAGAGGCAGAAAGGTAGCAGGGCCGAGGGGCCCATGGTCGTTTTGACCGGCTGGCCGGATGAACCCAGTTGGTCCGAATTGCGTATGGTGTCCCCGGATCTCACGTATGGTGTCCCCGGATCTCACCCGGATCTCACGGATCTCAAAGCCGGTCACGGTGAAACCGCATCGCGATGCATCAGCAGCGCGGGGCCGTCCGGGGTGACGATCTCGCGCACGCGCCGGAAACCGGCCTTCTCGTAGCAGCGGATCGCGCGCCCATTCGCCGGCGATGGGTCGACCTGCACCCGCGTGACTCGCGGATCGGCGAACAACTCTGCGACGAACGCGCGCACCATCTGCGTCCCCAGGCCCTGTCCGAGCTGCGCCGCGTCGGCGAGAAACTGATCGATGCCGTGCACGCCGGGGTCGCTTACATCCAGCCACCACCCGTCGCAGTGACACGCCGTGGCCTGGTACGACTGCAGGTAGCCGATCGCTTCGCCTTCGAGCACCGCGAGAGACTGTCGCAGGCCGGGCTCGAGCGCGATCGGTCCGTCCCACCATTCCGCGACGTGCGGCCGCGCCAGCCAGATCGCGGTCAGCGGCAGATCGGCTGCGGTCAGCGGCCTGAACTCCATCGCGCAACTATAAATCAGGGAGCAGCGTCAGGGCCGAATGCCTCGCGTCGGGCGGCCGCGATCTCGTCCTGCACCGCCTCTCGCCCGCGGAAGGCAGGTCGACGAGCAAGGCGTAGGTTGCAGATCCCTGTCAGTCCGAGGCGCGCAGGTGTAAGGGTTGCCTGCCCCTTGTGCCGGTGAGGAGCCGTGGAACCCATCTGGAAGAAGCATTGGCCCGCGACTGTCGACGAGAAGTCGATCCGGCTCCCCGAAGAACTCCTGCCCGCCACGCTCGCCCGGCAGGCGAAGCGCGTCCCCGATCGCCCCGCCATCCACTTCTACGGGCGCGCGATCACCTTCGCTGAGCTGGATTCGGCGGTGGGCCGCTTCGCCGGATTTCTGAAAGCCCGCGGCATCTCGCCGGGCGACCGCGTCGCGATCTTCCTGGAGAACTCGCCCCAGTTCGCCATCGCGTACTATGGCACCCTGCGCGCAGGCGGCATCGCGGTCTGCCTGAACCCGATGCACAAGGCCGTCGAGCTGTCGCATGAGTTCGAGGATTCCAGCGCGCGTGCTCTCGTCACCTCCCATCCTGCCTGGGAAGTGGTGGAGCCCATCCGCGCGCAGACGAAGCTGGAGACCGTGGTGCTGACGGCCTACGGTGACTTCCTGCCCGAGAACCCAGCGCTGCCGCCCCCGCCTTCATTCCTGGAGAGCAAGGGCGGCCAGCGGCCGGCGGGCACCGACGCGTTGCTCGACGTGCTGCGCACCGCTCCCGAGCTGAAGACGCAAGTCCCGCGCGCGCTGACCGACACCGCTTTACTACAGTACACCTCCGGCACCACCGGCACCGCCAAGGCGGCCGAGATCACCCACGGGAATCTGATAGCGAACTGCGAGCTGCAGCGCGTCTACATCGGCGCGGGCGACAACGACGTGGCGCTGGGGGTCCTGCCCTGGTTCCACATCACCGGCATGGAATGCCAGATGAACATGATGGCCTACATGGGCGCGACGCTCGTGGCCATCGGCCACTTCGACCTCGTCACGGTGCTGCGCGCCATCGAGGTGTACCGGTGCACGCTGACCACGTTTATCACTACCGTGAACGTGGCCATCGTCAATTTCCCCAGGACGAAGGAGTTCGATCTCTCATCGCTGCGGCACTGCTTCTCCGGAGGTGCTCCGGTGCCGCCTGCAATCGCGCGCCGTTGGGAGGAGATCACCGGCCACAAGCTGATTGAAGGCTACGGGCTGAGCGAGACCACCGCGCCCACGCACATCAACCCGCCGCACCGGCCGAAGTACGGGACGGTCGGCGTGCCTCTGCCGCTGACCGAAGCGCGCATCGTCGACGCGAACGACGGCGCCACCGAGTTGGGCATCGGCCAGTCGGGCGAGATCGCCGTGCGCGGACCACAAATAATGAAAGGGTACTGGCGCAACCCCGGCGCCACCCGGCGCGCGTTCCGCGACGGCTGGTTCCTGACGGGGGACATCGGCCGGGTCGACGAAGACGGCTACTTCAGCATCGAGGAGCGGAAGAAGGACATGCTCAAGGTGTCCGGCTTCGCCGTGTTTCCCGCCGAGGTGGAGGCGATCATGTACCGCCACCCGGCGATTGCAGAAGTGGGGGTCGTAGGCGTGGCCGATCCGTACCGCGGCGAAGATCCGCTGGCGTTCGTGGTGCTCAAGCCCGACGCCAAGGCCAGCGTCAGCGAGGAGCAGATCGCCGAGTGGTGTCGGACCCACATGGCGGCCTACAAGGCGCCACGGCAGATCCGCTTCCTCGAGGCGTTGCCCAAGACCGCCACCGGGAAGGTGCTCAAGCGCATCCTGCGCGATCAGGCGGCGGCGCTGAAAGGAAAGTGAGCCGTGAGACTTCGAGATCGGCTCGGCGTTCGTGCTCACCTACTGCACGTCGCTGCACGCGCTCAAGGACTGCGGCCATCTCCAGCCCGGGGAAACGCTGGTGGTGCTCGGCGCCGCCGGCGGAGTCGGGACCTCGGCCATCGAGGTGGGGAGGGCGATGGGGGCGAAGGTCATCGCGGCGGCCTCCAGCGAGGAGAAGCTCGCGTTTTGCCAGAAGCTCGGCGCTGACGACACCATCGACTACGAGAAAGCCGATCTGCGCCAGCGCATCCTCGACCTGACCGGCGGGAAGGGAGCGGACGTCGTCTACGATCCGGTGGGCGGCGCACAGACCGACGCGGCATTGCGCGCGACGGCGTGGCGCGGGCGCCTCTTGGTGATCGGATTACAGATGGCGAAGGCGCACGGCGTCGAGGGCTGCGCACCCCCTTTGACTTTCCGCCTTCGCTGAACCAATCATTCCGGTCCCACTCGCTGTCGGAGGTCTCCCCATGGCACCTCGACGCGGAGCTACACGCCGCCGGTTCCTCCAAACCAGCGCCCTCGCCGTCGCCGGCCTCGGGTTGCCCCGGGTGCTCGCTGCCGCGGCCGTGGATCTGAAGCTCAAGAAACCGATCAAGATCGGCTGCCAGTCGATCCTCTCCGGCCCGCTCGGAGGATACGGTGAGTTCATGCGCAAGGGCGCCGTCCTGGCGATGGACGAGATCAACGCCCAGGGCGGAATCGGCGGCAGTCCCATCGAGCTGAACTTCCGCGACGAGGAGCTGAAGGTCGACGTGGGCGTGAAGAACGCGCGCTACTTCGTCGAGGACTGGGGCGCCGATTTCCTGATCGGGATCGACTCCAGCGCCGTCGCGCTCGCGGTGGGCGAGATCATGCCATCGCTGAACCGCGTGTTGATCGTCACCCATGGCGCGACCGAGAAGTTCAACGAGGACCTGGTGTTCAAGCGGCACGTGAGCCAGTGCTTCCGCGTCTGCGTCCCTGTCTACCAGGACGGAATCGCTTCCGCGCTGGTCGCGAAGGACCTGCCGGTGAAGCGCTGGGCCACCATTTCGCCCGACTACGAGTACGGGCACACCTCGTGGAAGATGTTCCGAGCGTACCTGAAGCGCTTCAAGCCGGACGTCGAGTTCGTGGGCGAGAGCTTCGCCAAGTTCGGCACCGTCGACTTCTCCAGCCACATCAGCAAGGTGATGGGCCTCAACCCCGAGGGCATCTTCTCGACCGAATGGGGCGGAGAGGCCGTCACCATGGTGAAGCAGGCCAAGCTCTTCAAGGTCTTCGAGGAGACCAAGGCGTTCATGATCGGGATGGGCTCGGCCATGGACGTGCTCCAGGGGCTCGGCGCAGACTATCCCGACGGCGTGTGGGCTTCGGGCCGATACTACTTCGGCTATCCGGATTCGCCGGAGAACAAGCGCTTCAACGACGCGTTCAAGAAGCGCTGGAACACGTATCCGAGCTACCCCTCCGAGACCGCGTACACGGCGCTGTTCGCTCTGAAGAAAGCGGTGGAGAAGGCGCGCTCGATCGAGACCGAGAAGGTGATCGCGGCGCTCGAAGGCCTCGAGCTGGATCGCCCCGCCGGCAAGTGCGTCATCCGCAAGGAGGACCACCAGGCCGTGTACGCAGTGCCCTGGGGCCAGATCAAGCACGACCCGAAATTCCCGATGCCCACGCTGGCGAACCTCAAGGTGTTCACCACCGACGAGTACTACCGAAAGCCGCCGTTCGCGCCGGTCGAGGGCTAGGTGCTCTTCCAGGGGCTGGTGGGCCTCAGCGAAGCCATGTACTTGTGGCTCGTCGCGGCGGGCCTCTCGCTGATCTTCGGCGTGATGCGGGTGCTCAACTTCGCGCACGGCAGCTTGTACATGCTGGGCGCCTACTTCGCCTGGGTCGCCTTCCGGATCAGCGGCAGCTTCTGGGTCGCGCTCGTCGTCGGTCCGCTGCTGGTGGCCGCGGCGGGCTGGGTCCTGGAATTCGGCTTCCTGCGCCGGGTGTACTCCGCGCCGGAGGCCTTCCAGCTCCTGCTCACCTTCGCCTTCGTGCTGATTCTCGACGACGCGGTGAAGCTCGCCTTCGGCCCGGTGTACCAGTCGCCTCCCACGCCCGCGGCGCTCTCCGGGGCGGTGCGGATCGGGCGCTCGATCCTGCCCACCTACCACCTCTTCATCCTCGCGGTGGGCGGCCTGGTCGGGCTCGGGCTGTGGTTCCTGCTGGAGAAGACCAGCTTCGGCCTGATCGTCCGCGCGACCGCCGCCGACCGCGAGATGGCTCGCGCGCTGGGCGTCCGCTCCTCGCGGCTGTTCACCGGCGTCTTCGTCCTTGGCGCCTGGCTCGCGGGGCTGGGCGGCGCGCTCTCGATGCCGGTGCGCGCCATCTCGCCGGGCATGGGCGAGTTCATCATCATCGAGGCCTTCGTGGTGGTGGTGCTGGGTGGCCTTGGGTCCTTGCGCGGAGCGTTTCTCGGGGCGGTGCTGATCGGCCTCCTTCACGCCTACGGCCTGCTCTTCATGCCGGTGTTCGAGCTGGCGCTGGCGTACATGGCGATGGCCGCGGTTCTCATCGTTCGTCCCTGGGGGCTCTTCGGAGTACGCGAGGCCTGAATGCGCGCGCGCCTCGCCGCCTACGTCCTCCTCGCCGCGCTGGTGCTGCTCCTGCCTGCGGTCGCGGGACCCTTCCTGCGCTACCTCGTGCTGAACATGCTGCTGCTCGCTCTGCTCGCGCTCTCCTTCAACCTGCTCTTCGGCATGACCGGCCTGCTCTCGTTCGGCCAGGGCGCGTTCTACGCGGGCGGGGCGTACACCGCGGCGCTGCTCTTGCGGGCCGGAGCGCCGCTCTTGTGGTCGATCCTGCTCGGCGCGATCGCGGCCGCCGTCCTGGCTGCGGTGCTGGGCGCGTTTTGCGTCCGGAACACGCGCATCTACTTCTCCATGCTGACGCTCGCCTTCGGCATGCTGGTCTACGCGGTGGTGTGGAAGTGGACGTCCGTGACCGGCGGCGACGACGGCCTGATCGGCATCCCCCGCGGGCGCATCGGGCTGCCCGGCCCCCTCGACGTGAGGCTCGATGCGCCGGTGCCTTACTACCTCTTCGCTGCCGTCCTGGTGCTGCTGTCGATGGCGGTGCTGCACCGGCTGTCCGCCTCTCCGCTCGGCCTGTCCCTGCGGGCCATCCGCGAGAACGCCGAGCGCGCGGAGTCCAGCGGCATTCCGGTGCGGCGCACCATCTACATCGCGTTCGTGACGGCCGGGCTCTTCGCGGGGCTCTCGGGCGCGCTGCTCGCGCCTCTCGAGCAGACGGTGTCGCCCTCCACCGCTCACTGGACCAAGTCCGCGGAGCCGGTGATGGCAACCTTGATCGGCGGGCCGCTCTCCTTCCTCGGCCCCATCGTCGGCGCGGTGGTGTACCTCGGCCTCAAGGAGATCATCGTCCGGTTCACCGAGTACTGGCTCCTGGTCTTCGGGCTGGTGCTGCTCGGCACGGTGCTCGCCTTTCGCGGCGGCCTTCTGGGCGCCGCCGGCGAGTGGCTCGCGCGCAGGCGTCGGGCATGACCGCGCTGCTCGAAGTCAGCGGACTGGCGAAGTCCTTCGACGACTTCACCGCAGTCGCGGACGTCGATCTATCGCTGGCGGAGGGCGGCATCACCGCCGTGATCGGACCCAACGGCGCCGGCAAGACCACCTTCATCAACCTGCTCGCCGGCAAGCTGCTGCCGAATCGCGGCCGCATCCTCTTCGCGGGCGCGGACGTCACGCGACTTCCGGCCAGCGCCCGCGTCCGAGCCGGGATCGCGCGCACCTTCCAGGTCACCAACGTGTTCCCGCGCCTGACCGTCGAGCAGAACGTAGCGGTGCCGGTGCTCGCCCGAGCCGGACAGTCGCTGAAGCCCTGGCGCAGGCTGGAAGCAGCGGAGGGTATCCATGCGGAGGTGCGGCGCTTGCTCGAGGCCGTCGGGCTGGCCGGCCGCGCTGCCGATGACGCCGCGGTGCTCTCGCACGGCGACCGCCGCCTGCTGGAGATCGCGCTGGCGCTAGCTTGCGAGCCGCGCCTGCTCCTGCTCGACGAGCCCACGGCCGGGATGGGCGCCGGCGAGCGCGATCGCATTCTCACGCAGGTCCGCGCTCTCGCGGCCCGGAAGTCGCTCACCATCCTGCTCGTGGAGCACGACATGGAGGTGGTGTTCGGGCTGGCCGACCGGATCGTCGTCCTGCACCAGGGCAAGGCGATCGCTGACGACGTGCCGCAGCGGATTCGCGAGGATCCGCGCGTGCGGGAGATCTACCTGGGCGACGCCAGCGTCGCCCCTTTGCCGGCCCGCGAGGGGACCGGGGGCGGCGCTCCCCTGCTGCGGGTCGAGCGCCTCGACGCCGGCTACGGCCTCGCCCACGTCCTGCACGGCGTGAGCTTCACGGTCGCCCGAGGCGAGATCGTGGCGCTTCTCGGCCGCAACGGCATGGGGAAGACGACGACGCTCCGCAGCGTGGCGGGGCTGAACACGCCCTGGCGCGGGAGCGCCATCTTCCTGGCGGAGAAATCCATCGCGGGCGAGCCGCCCGAGCGCGTCGCCGAGCTGGGCGCGAGCTACGTCCCCGACGACCGGCGCATCTTCGCGGACCTGACCGCGGCGGAGAACTTGCGCGTGGCCGAGCTGGCGCTGCGGCGGGAGAAGTCGCGCTGGACGCGCGCGCGCATCGAGTCCGTGTTTCCGCCCCTGGCGAAGCTCTGGGACCGCCAGGGGCGCCATCTCTCCGGCGGCGAGCAGAAGATGCTGGCCATCGCGCGCGCGTTGACCACCGATCCCGCGCTGCTGCTGCTCGACGAGCCGTCCGAGGGGCTGGGCCCGCAGATCGTCCGCATCCTGGCGGGCGCGCTGGCGCAGATTCGCGGCGAGGGCGTGACGGTGCTGCTCGCGGACCAGAACCTCATGTTCGCCCGCGCGGTGGCCGATCGCGCCCTGGTGATGGAGCGAGGGCGCCTGGTCCACGCGGCATCGCGCGCGGAACTTGCCGGCAACGACCCCGCGATCCACCGCTATCTCGCGGTCTGACTGCTCGCGAGGCGCGCATCTCTCTCGAGCGGATGCGACCGCGACGAGGACGCCCGACCGCTGCGAATGGGGTCTCACCCCTGCACGGCGCGGTGTAACAGACCTGCACCGTGCTCTGCTGCGCTGCTCGCGGTGAAGCGGGAAGAGGACGCAGGGACAGGACCGCGCTTATCCGTCCTTCGCCCCTCCATGCTAGGCTCTCCGGGCGAGCCTGGAGGACGTGGGTGCCGCTCGTGCGGGAGTTGCAACGTCGTCGCGTCTTCCGCGCACTCGCCGGATACGCGGTTGCAGCATTTGCCGTCCTGCAGATCATCGAGCCGGTCATGCACGGGCTGCATTGGCCCGACGCAGTGCTCTCGTACGTGGTGGTCGCTCTCGCGGTCGGCTTCCCGGCCGTCGTCGCGTTGGCGTGGGTCTTCGACCTGCGCGGAGGACGGATCGAGAGGACACCGGAGACCGCCGGCCTCACGGGTGCCCGGCTCATCGTGCTCGTCATCGCCGTCGGAGCGTTCGCCGCCACGCCGGGACTCGTCTACTACTTCGTCTTCCGTGACCGTCGAGCCTCAGTTTCTACGGCTCCTTTGTCGGCGCCTTCCATCGCCGCGCTTCCGCTGGTCAACCTGACCCGCGATCCGGACCAGGAATACTTCGCGGACGGGCTCGCCGAAGAGCTTCTCAACCTGCTCGCCAGGGTTCCGGGACTCCACGTCGCCGGCCGGACCTCCTCCTTCGCGTTCAAGGGAAAGAACGAGGATGTCCGAACCATCGGCCAGAAGCTCAACGTCGCAACCGTACTGGAAGGCAGCGTCCAGAAGGCTGGCGATCGCGTCCGCATCCAAGTCCAGCTGATCAACGCCGCCGACGGATACCATCTTTGGTCGGAGACCTACGACCGCAAGCTGACCGACGTGTTCGCCGTGCAGGACGAGATCGCGCAGTCGGTCGTGCAGGCGCTGAAGCTCAAGCTGCTCCCGGCCCAGGCTTCGGCGTCGGCGCAACGTCGCACGGACAACGTGGAGGTCTACACGCAATACCTGCTGGGCCGGCAGTTCTCCAACAGATTGACGCTCGATGGCTTCCGGCGCGCCGCCGACGCGTATCGAAAGGCGCTCGCCGGCGAGCCGGGTTTCGCTCCCGCCTGGGCGGGGCTCGCGCAGGCCACGTACTGGATCGCGGACTGGAGCGAGAACGGCACAGAAATCGCCGAAAGCAGACAGCACGCGCTCGATGCCGCGGAAAAGGCCGTTGCGCTCGGTCCCAACCTCGCGGACGGCTATGCCGCACGAGGTGTCCTGCGCAGCGCAATGCGCCACGATTGGGAAGGCGGGAAGGCGGACTTCGAACGAGCGCTGTCGCTGAGCCCGGAGAACCCGGACGTGCAGCGCGATTTCGCATTGTTCGTGCTGCGGCCCGTCGGCCGCCTCGAGGACGCGATCGTTGCCGCCCGCAGGTCGGCTGCGCTGGATCCCCTGAACGGGCGCGCCTGGGGAACGCTCGGGTCGCTCCTGGTCGCTGCCGGACGCCTGCAGGAGGCGCATGATGCCCTGAACCGTTCTCTCGAAGTGAATCCCGATCAGGCGTTCACGCCGTACTGGCTCGGCGTCGCGCTGCTGCTCGAGGGACAGCCTGTGGCGGCGTTGGCGGAGATCCAGCGTTCGACCTCGGGCGTGCGCCGGCTAACGGGTGTGGCGCTCGCCCAGCATGATCTCGGCGATGCGCGGGCATCGCAGCGCGCGCTCGACGAAGTCGTCGCGCGGTACGCGGAGAGCGGGCCGTATCGGATCGCCGTCATTTATGCATGGCGCGGCGAGACGGATCGAGCTTTCGCATGGCTCGATCGGGCGTGCGCGCAGCGGGACCTCGGCATCATGCTGCTCAAGACTGACCCGCTTCTGCGCGGGCTTCGCGGCGATCCGCGGTACATGGCGCTGCTCAAGAAGCTGAACCTGCCCGTGGACTGAGCCCTCGGCCCCCGTGCACAGCGGGCTTGGCTGCAGCGTGCAACAACGCGGTAGAACGCGTTCCGGAATTCAGATCACTTCGAAGAGCCCGGCTGCGCCCATTCCGCCGCCGACGCACATGGTGGCGACCACGTACTTCACGCGGCGCCGCCGCCCTTCGATGAGGGCGTGTCCCGTGAGCCGCGCGCCCGACATGCCGTAGGGATGGCCGATGGCGATGGCGCCTCCATCGACGTTGAGCCGGTCGTCGGGGATGCCGAGGCGGTCGCGGCAGTAGAGGACCTGCACCGCGAATGCTTCGTTCAGCTCCCAGAGGCCGATGTCGTCGACCTTCAGGCCGGCCCGCTCCAGCAGGCGCGGGACGGCGAAGACGGGCCCGATGCCCATCTCGTCCGGCTCGCAGCCCGCCACGGCGAAGCCACGAAAGATCCCTAGCGGCCGCAGCCCACGCTTTTCTGCCAGCTTCGCGTCCATCACCACGCAGGCGGAGGCGCCGTCGGAGAACTGGCTGGCGTTGCCCGCCGCGACCACACCGCCCGGGATGGCCGGCTTGATCTTCGAGATCGCCTCGAAGGTCGTGTCGGGACGGATCCCTTCGTCGGCGGAGATCGTCACCTCGCGCGTGGAGAGCCTGCCCGAGTCCTTGTCGGCCACGCCCATCACGGTGGTGAAGGGGACGATCTCATCGGCGAACCTGCCCGCCGCCTGTGCAGCTGCGGCCCGCTGCTGGCTGCGCGCGCCGTACTCGTCCTGCCTCTCGCGCGGGATCCGGTACCGCGTCGCCACGTTCTCGGCGGTCTCCAGCATGCTCATGTAGATGGCCGGCTTGTGCTCGACCAGCCAGGGGTCCTGGAACATGTGTTGGTTCAGCTCCTGCTGGACGCAGGAGATCGACTCGATGCCACCCGCCACCATCACCGGTACGCGATCGACGATCACCCGCTGAGCGGCGATGGCGATCGCCTGCAGCCCGGAAGAGCAGAAGCGGTTCACGGTGGTGCCCGCCGTCGTCACCGGGAGGCCGGCGCGCAGCGCGATCTGCCGGGCGACGTTGCCGCCCGTGGTCCCCTCGGGTAGCGCGCAGCCCATGATCACGTCTTCGACCTCGGCGGGATCGAGCCTGGCCCGCTCGACCGCCGCCTTGACGACGTGGGCCCCGAGCGTCGCGCCGTGCGTCATGTTCAGAGCTCCGCGCCAGGATTTCCCCAGGCCGGTGCGGGCGGTCGAGACGATCGCGGCGTCGGTCATGGCGCGCTCCCAGAGGCGAACGCTTTTCCTTCGGCACCAAGCTTCGAGAGGAGCGGCGCAGGCTCCCACACGCCGGGATCACCGTGCGGATTCTTCGCCATTCGCCGCATGGAGCGCACCACGTTGTAGAGGCCGAGCGAGTCGGCGTAGTGCATGGGGCCGCCGCGATACGGTGGAAAGCCGTAGCCGGTGAGGTACACCACGTCGATGTCGGAGGCGCGCAGGGCGATGCCCTCCTCGAGGATCTTCGCTCCCTCGTTGACCAGCGCGAGGATGCAGCGCTCGACGATCTCCTCGGCGGAGATCTTGCGGCGCGCGACGCCCAGCTCGCGCGAGGCGGAGACGATCAGTTCGTCCACCACCGGGTCGGGGATGGCGTCGCGCCGTCCCGCCTCGTAGCGGTACCAGCCGGCGGAGGTCTTCTGGCCGAAACGGCCCATCTCGCACAGCCGGTCAGCGATCATCTGCCGCCGCGAGCTGGGGTTCTCGGCGTAGCGGCGCTTGCGGATGAACCAGCTCACGTCGCCTCCCGCGAGGTCCGCCATGCGGAAGGGGCCCATGGCCATGCCGAACTTCTCCAGGGCCGCGTCGACCTGCGGCGGCAGCGCTCCTTCCTCGATGAGGAGCAGCGCCTGCTCGATGTAGCGCGCCAGCATGCGGTTGCCGATGAAGCCGTCGCACACGCCGGAGACCACGCCGGTCTTCCCGAGCTTCTTCGCCAGGCCGAGGACGGTGGCGAGGACGTCCTTGCCGGTGGCCCGGCCGCGCACGATCTCCAGCAGCTTCATCACGTTCGCCGGGCTGAAGAAGTGCGTGCCGATCACGTCGGCGGGCCGCCGGGTGAAGGCGGCGATCCGGTTCAGGTCGAGCGTGGAGGTGTTGCTGGCGAGGATGGCGCCCTTCTTCATCACCTCGTCGAGCTGCCGGAAGACCCCTTCCTTCACCGCCAGGTCCTCGAAGACCGCCTCGATCACGATGTCCGCCTCCCCCACTTCCGCATAGGCAAGGGTGGGCTGGATCAGCCCCATCCGCTCCTCTACGTGCGCGGTGGTGAGCTTCCCTTTCTTCGCGCTGCCCTCGTAGTTCTTGCGGATGGTGGCGAGCCCCTTGTCGAGCGCTTCCCGCTTCACCTCCAGCACCCGAACCGGGATGCCGGCGTTGGCGAAGCACATGGTAATGCCGCCGCCCATGGTGCCGGCGCCGATCACCGCTGCGGAACGGATGGCGCGGGTGGGCGTGTCCTCGGGCACGTCGGGAATCTTCGCGGCGGCGCGCTCGGCGAGGAACGCGTGCCTGAGCGCCTTCGACTCCGGCGAGCTCACCAGCTCGATGAAGAGCTGCCGCTCGATCGCAGCTCCCTCCGCGAACGGCTTGATCGACGCGGCCACCGCCTCGACGCACTTGAGCGGCGCCGGATAGCCCTTCGCGACCGCGGCGACGCTGTTGCGCGCGAACTGAACGAACGCCTCGGGATCGGGGTGTGCGACGCGGCGCTCGCGAAGGACGGGGAGCGGCCGCTGCGCGGCCACGCGGCTGGCGAAGGCGACGGCGCCGGCGAGCAGGTCGCCCTCGATCACCTCGTCGAAGAGGCCCGTCTTCGCCAGCTTCTCCGCCGGCATCGAGGAGCCGGAGACGATCAGGTTGAGCGCCGCCTCCAAACCGACGGCCCGGGGAAGCAGCTGCGTGCCGCCGGCGCCGGGAAGAAGGCCGAGCTTCACCTCCGGCAATGAGATCTGCGCGCCGGGCGCGGCCACCCGGTAATGGCAGCCGAGCGCCAGCTCGAGGCCGCCGCCCATCGCCACCCCGTGCATGGCGGCGATCACAGGTTTTTCGTTGCGCTCGATCTCGCGGATGACGGTGGGCAGGTTGGGCTCCTGCAGCGACTTCGGCGTGCCCAGCTCATTGATGTCGGCCCCGGCCGAGAAGGACTTGCCCGCGCCTGCAAGCACCACGGCCGAGACCGCCGGATCGGCGTTCGCGCGGTCCAGCCCCGCGAGGACTCCCGCGCGCACCGCGTGCGCGAGGCCGTTGACCGGCGGGTTGTCGAGCCGGATCACCGCCACCGCGCCCTGGGTCGTGTAGCCGGCTCCGCTCATGTGCCCTCCGCCTCCGCGCTCGCCGCCACGAACTGCTCCAGATGGTGCGCAGTATCGCCTAGCGCCATCTCCAGCGCCGTCAGGCGGCGGAAGAGATGGCTCACGACGATCTCGTCGGTGACTCCCATGCCGCCGTGGAGCTGCACCGCCTGCTGGCCGACGAAGCGGCAGGCGTTGCCCACCACCACCTTGGCTGCCGCCAGCGCGCGACGACGCTCGCGGCCGTGCGGTTCGGCGGCGCGCATCGCGGCGAGATAGCTCATCGAGCGCGCCTGCTCGACGTGGATGAGCATCTCCGCCATGCGATGCTGCAGTGCCTGAAATCTCGAAATGGGAACGCCGAACTGCTGACGCGTCTTCGTGTATTCCACGGTCGCGTCGAGAATGGCCTGCAGCGCGCCCACCGCCTCGGCGCACCTGGCGGCGAGGCCCTGATCGAAAGCCGCCAGAAGGCAGGCGAAGGCGACGCCTTCCGCGCCGATGAGCGCGCCGGCCGCGCCGGTCAGCTCCACGTCGGCAGCGCACACGCCGTCCAGCGTGCGGTACGGCGAGAGCGACACGCCCGGCCCATCGCGCGCCACCGCGAACAGCGAGACGCCATCGGGCTCGTCCGGAACGCCGGAGGTGCGCGCCGAAACCAACAAGAGATCAGCGGCGGGCGCGTGCAGCACCACCGACTTCTGCCCCTTCACCGTCCACCCGCCGGCGCCGCTGCGCCGCGCCGCGGTGGCGATGACTTTTAGATCATGGCGGGACCCGGGCTCGAAGTGCGCCGGCACCGCAATCCGCTCGCCTGCAGCCATGGCGGGGAGCATCTCCTGGCGCTGCTGCGCCGAGCCCAGCTCGCGGATCAGGACGGTGGCGATGATGGCGGAGGAGATCCAGGGCTCGAGCAGCATCGCCTTTCCCGTCGCCGTGGCGGTGAGCAGCGTCTCCACCACCGCCGGCGCCATGCCGCCCTGCTCCTCGGGGACTTCCAGCGAGAGCAGGCCCAGCTCGGCAAGCTTCGCCCAGATCTCGCGACTCCATCCTTCGTGCGAATCGAGAATCTTGCGCCGGACCTCGAAGCCGTACTGTTCGCCCAGGAACCTCTGCACCATGTCGCCGAGCTGCTGCTGCTCGGGAGTGGGAGTGAACCGCATGGAAAGCTCCTACAGCCCGAGGATCGTCTGCGCGATGATGTTCTTCTGGATCTCGTTCGAACCGCCGTAGATCGAGGCCTTGCGAAGATTCAGGTAGGTGGCGGCGAGCGGAGCCGCATACTCCGGCACGGTCGAGGGGACGCCGGATCTCTCGCTGATGGCGCCGCGGCGCAGCGGCAGCGCCCAGGGACCGGCGGCGTGCATCATCAGCTCCGAGAGCGCCTGCTGGATCTCGGTGCCCCTGATCTTGAGCAGCGACGCCTCCGGCCCCGGCGCGCGGCGCTCCGCCTCGGCGGCGAGCACGCGCAGATTCGTGATCTCCAGCGCCATCAGCTCGACCTCCACCTGCGCCACCCGGGCGGCGAAACCGGGATCGGCGAGCAGCGGCTTGCCGTCCTTCCGCTCCTCGGAGGCAATGCGCTTGAGCCGCGCCAGCTCGCGCTTGGAGGCGCCGACGGCGGCGATGTTGGTGCGCTCGTGACCGAGGAGGAACTTGGCGTAGGTCCAGCCGCCGTTCTCGTCGCCCACCAGGTTCTCGACCGGGACCTCGACCTCCTCGAACCAGACCTCGTTCACCTCCTGGCTGCCGTCGAGCAGCGTGATCGGCCGCACGGTCACGCCCGGGCTCTTCATGTCGATGAGCAGGAAGGAGATGCCCGCCTGCTTCTTCACCGCCGGGTCCGTGCGCACGAGGCAGAAGATCCAGTTGGCGTGCTGCGCCAGGGAGATCCAGGTCTTCTGCCCGTTGACGACGTAATGGTCCCCCTTGCGCTCAGCGCGCGTCTTCAGCGAAGCGAGGTCGCTGCCGGCGCCGGGCTCTGAGTAACCCTGCGCCCACCAGTGCTCGCCGGAGAGGATGCGGGGCAAGAATCGCTTTTGCTGGGCTGCGTTGCCGAAGCGCATGATCACCGGGCCCACCATCTTGAGACCGAAGGGCAGCAGCCGGGGGGTGCCCACCGCCGCGCTCTCCTCCTCGAAGATGTACTGCCGGACGGGATCCCAGCCGGTGCCGCCGAACTCCTTCGGCCAGTTGGGGCCGCCCCAACCTTGCCGGTGCAGGATCTGCTGCCAGCGCAGCGTGTCGTCGCGCGACACCTCCAGGCCCCCGAGCACCTTGCCGCGCGTGTCGGCCGAGACGTTCGCCGCGATGAAAGCGCGGACCTCGTCGCGGAAGGCCAGCTCCTCGGCGCTGAAGCTCAGATCCATGGAAGCCGGGTCCTCCTTGCGTCTCTTGTTTCGCTATGCGAAACTATGTTTCGTGCCACGCATCCGGGGTAGCACGGCCAAAATCGACCTGGCAAGCGCGCCCGACCGCAAGTTCATCACCGCGCTGGGACGCGGGCTCGATGTCCTGCGCTGCTTCGGCCCCCGCGACCGCTGGCTCGCCAATCAGGATATCGCTGCCCGCACCGGACTGGCCAAGCCGACGGTCTCGCGGCTCGTCTACACCCTCACGCAGCTCGGCTTCCTGCGCTACGCGCACTCGCCGCGAAGGTACGCGCTCGGCAGCGCGGCGGTGAGCCTCGGCTACTCGGCGCTGACGCAGATCGACATCCGGCGCGCCGCACGTCCGCTCCTCCACGCGCTCTCGCAGCAGACCAACGCTTCCGTGCACCTGGCCATCAACGACGCGCTGCACATGCAGGTGATCGACACGTACTGGCACTCCAGCGCGTTCGTGATCGACATCGGCTCGCGGGTGCCGGTGGTCACCACCTCGCTTGGCCGCGCTTACGTCTGCTCGTTGCCGGAGGAAGAGCGGAAGGCCATTCTCGAGCAGATCCGCGCGCGGCGTCCGGCGGACTGGCCGCTCAACCACAAGCGCTTCGAAGCGGCGTTCCGGGACTACGAGCAGTTCGGCTTCTGTCTCGCCCTCGGGGACTGGCGCCGCGACGTCAATGCGGTGGCCGCGCCGTTCGACCCTCGGGACGGAACGAAGCCGGTGGTGGTGGGGTGCAGCGGGGCTGCTTTCCAACTCGGCCCCGATCTGCTCAAGCGCGACATCGGCCCGCGCCTCCTGGCGCTGGTGGGGAACCTGCGCGCCAGCCTGCAGCCGGACTGACCTCCTTGTGCGAAATGCGATGCCGCGAGCGTTCAGCGCGGCGTGACCGCCACTTCGGGTTTGAAGGTGTACGGGTCGCTCGGGTCCCGCTGAGCGAGCAAATCTTGAAAGCGCAGCTCGACCGACGCCAGCATCTTCGGATGGGTGATCACGTAGAAGCGGTCGTCGCGCACGGCATCGAAGGTCATCCGCGCCACCTCGGCGGCGCCCAGCCGGCCCGAGGCGATCGCCTTTTCCGAGCGCTCGCGGGCGGCGATCTGGGAGGGCGTGGGCGGCGCGTGGTCCGTCAGCTCCGCCGGGCGGTTGCGGTCCGAGTTGCGGATGTTGGTCGGGACGTAGGCGGGGCAGAGCACGGAGACGCCCATCTTCGCCTTCGCGAGCCGCAGGTCGTGGAACAGCGTCTCGCTCAGGGTCACCACCGCGTGCTTGCTGACGTTGTAGACGGACATCAGCGGGGCGGAGACGAGGCCGGCTGCGGAAGCGGTGTTGACCACGTGGCAATCGCAATCCTGCTTCAGCATCAGCGGGACGAAGCTGCGGATGCCGTTGACGACGCCCATCAGATTCACGCCCAGGAGCCACTGCCAGTCCTTCAGGCTTGACTCCCACACGTACCCGCCCCCGCCGGCCACGCCGGCGTTGTTGAAGAGCAGGTGCACGGCCCGGAACTTCCCGGTCGCGCGCGCAGCGAGCTGCTCCAGGTCGTCCGGCTTCGAGACATCGACGCGCATTCCCAGCGCTTCCGCTCCGGCCACGCGCGCCTCCGCGACCGCCTCGTCGAGCGCGTCCTGCTGCACGTCCGCGAGCACCAGCCTCATCCCCTCGCGCGCACCCATGCGCGCGAGCTCGCGACCGAAGCCGCTGCCCGCGCCGGTGATGACGGCGACCTTGCCGGCCAGATCCTTCATCGATGTGTCTCCTCGGCAGTCGGCCGAGCCGTTTCGCTCTGCGGAACCGCTCCCCAGGGCAGGTTGCGAATGTAGCGCCACGTTGAGTAGATGAAACGAGCCCCGTGAGCGGGAGGGGAACTTCCGCCGCATCCACCAGCAGAGGAGGAGTTCATGGGAACCGTCCCGATAGGAAGGAAGCGTTTCATCCACCATGCCGCGGCCGCCGTCTTCATCTGCGGCTTCGCCGGCGCCGCCTCGGCGCAGCAAACCCCTGGCGGAGGTCAGACGGAGAAGCCGCCCGAGACGGCTCCGGCCCAGCCGGCGCCGAGCTCATCACCCGTCCCGACCTTCGCGATCCTCGGTCCGTCGCGTGAGATCAAGCTCGCCGAGTACACCTGGTTCCGCTTCGGAGCCCAGGTCCAGGCCTGGTACAGGGTTGCGCAGGACCGGATCATTCAGCCGGACGGATCCGACGGCTCATATGCCATGGACTTCTACTGCCGCCGCTGCCGCTTCTTCACGACCGGATCGGTGTTCAAGGACATCTACTTCAACGTCCTGTTCGAGGCTTCGAACCTCGGAAGGGCCGATCTCACGCAAACCAGCACCAAGTCGTTCGTGTCGCCCCAGATCCTCGACGCCTATGGCCAGGTCAAGTTCGCCGACTTCTTCTGGCTGAGCGGCGGCAGCATCCTGATGCCGTTGACCCGCAACGGCCTGCAGCCGACGACCACCTACGTGAGCATCGACAACGCCAACGTCGACACCACGCCGGTCCTGCAGGGCAACAGCAACGTCCTCCGCGACCTCGGCTTCCAGGCCAACGGCTTCTTCGTAGAGAATCACGTCGAATACCGCGTGGGCGTCTTCCAAGGCAGCCGACAAGCCAGCATTGCCACCCAGACCGCCAGCCACAACGCGCCCCGTTTCGTCGCGATGGTGTCGGCCAATCTTTGGGACACGGAAACGGGGTACGTCAACGGCGGTCATTACTTCGGCGCCAAGAGGGTCCTCGGCGTGATGGGCAACTTCGACTACCAGAAGTTCCGCAAGAATGCCCCTCCAGCCGCCGGGGCCGACAAGAACGCGTACTTCGGCGTCAGCGGCGCCGTCTTCCTCAACTATCCGCTGAGCGGCACGCCAAGTCGCCAGGGCGGTGACGAGGTCGTCGGCCTGCTGCAGTTCGGGTACTACGACGGCGGCCTCAGGCTGAGCCCTACCGGCACGACCACGGACGCGGGGACCTACGCCGCCGTCCTCAAGCAGACCAACTACCTCGCGGAGGCGGGGTACTACAATCACACTGTAAAGGCCTCCGTCTTCGGCAAGTTCGAGAAGCGGAAGATCAGCGACGACTATCCCCTCGCGTTTAGACAGGCTCCCCCGGCAGGGGTGTCCCCCAGCCAGACGTGGATCGCGTTCGGCTTGAAGTACTACGTGGCGCCCTTCAACTTCATGAACTTCGCCCTCCAGTACGAGCGGATCAACTGGGACGATGCGCCCGGCACGCAGCAGGGCGGCACCAACAACCTCACGTTCCAGATGCAGACGCTGCTCTACTGAGCCAGGACGGAACGACCGGGTCGCGATGGCGGCGTCGCGGGCGCGATGGTCTGCGCCCGCGGCGTGGTCGCTCGGAGGCAACATGGGTTCCCGGATCGTCAGCCGCCGCGACCTCGAGTTCCAGCTCTTCGAGGTGCTCGACGTCGAGTCGCTGCTGAAGCGGCCTCGTTTCGCGCAGCACTCGCGCGAAACGATGCTCGCGGCGGTGGATACCGCGCTCGCGATCGCGGAGGAGAAGTTCGCTCCGCACAACCGGAAAGCGGACGAGCACGAGCCGACCTTCCACGGCGGGCGCGTGCACCTCATTCCCGAGGTGAAGGAGGCGCTCGAGGCATACATCGCCGCCGGCTTCCTCGCCGCGGGGGAGGATTTCGACAAGGGCGGGATGCAGCTTCCGACCACGGTGCGCGGCGCCTGCCAGGCGATCTTCGCGGCCGCCAACGTGAGCACTACCGCGTACGTCTCGCTCACCGTCGGCAACGCCGCGTTGCTCACCGCGTTCGCTTCCTCCGAGCAGAAGGAGCGGTACCTGAAGCACCTGCTCTCGGGGCGCTTCTTCGGCACCATGGCGCTGACGGAGCCGCAGGCGGGATCGTCGCTCTCGGACATCCTCACCACCGCCACCCCGAATCCCGACGGCAGCTACTCGCTGCGCGGCACGAAGATTTTCATCTCGGCTGGCGACCACGACCTGGCGGAGAACATCGTCCACCTCGTCCTGGCGAAGATTCCCGGATCGCCTCCCGGCGTGAAAGGGATCTCGCTCTTCATCGTCCCCAAGTACCGCGTCAACGCCGACGGCACGCTCGGCCCCGCCAACGACGTGACGCTGGCGGGCCTGTTCCACAAGATGGGCTACCGCGGCACCGTCTCGACGCAGCTCAGCTTTGGCGAGAAAGGGGAGTGCCGTGCCGAGCTGGTGGGCCAGCCCAACCAGGGCCTCACGTACATGTTCCACATGATGAACGGGGCGCGCATCGGCGTGGGATTGGGAGCGGTGATGATCGGGTACACGAGCTATCTGCACGCGCTCGACTACGCGCGGGAGCGCCCCCAGGGGAGACCTCTCTCCGCGAAGGACCCCCTCAGACCACAAGTACCCATCGTGCAGCACGCCGACGTGCGCCGCATGCTGCTGGCCTGCAAATCGTACGTGGAGGGCGGTCTCGCGCTCTGCCTGTACGCGGCGCGCCTCGATGACGAGCTGGACACGGCCACCTCGCCGGATGCGCGGCGCGAGGCGGAGCTCCTGCTCTCACTTCTGACACCGTTGGTGAAGGCGTGGCCTTCGCAGTACTGCCTGCTGGCGAGCGACCTCGCCATCCAGGTGTACGGCGGGTACGGGTACACGCGCGAATATCCGGTGGAGCAGTTCTACCGTGACAACCGGCTGAACCCGATCCACGAAGGCACCAACGGCATCCAGGCGCTCGACCTGCTCGGCCGCAAGGCGCTGGGCGGCGGAGGAAAGGCGCTGGAGCTGCTCGTGCGCGCGATCTGGCCGGACATCGAGGCCGCCGGGCGGGAGGAGACGCTGCGCGCGTTCGGCGCCGAGCTGGGGCAGGCCACGGAGCGGCTGATTGCGACCACGCGGCGGCTCGGGGAAGCGGCGATGCGCGACGTGGAGCGCGGGCTCGCGAATGCGAGCGTGTATCTAGAAGCGATGGGGCACGTGATGGTGGCGTGGATGTGGCTGCGCCAGGCGGTCGCCGCGACGCGCGCGCTCGGGAGCGCCGGCGGCGCGGACGCTGACTTCTACCGGGGCAAGCTTGCCGCCTGCCGCTACTTCTTCCGCTGGGAGCTGCCGCGCATCGGGCCGCAGCTCGCGCTGCTCGATTCGCTCGATTCCACCTGCCTGGAGACGCAGCCGGCCTGGCTATGAGAGGACCGCGGGTGGAGCGCGCGCTGACGATGGGCCGCATCGACCGGCTTGGGGAGCAGCGATGAGCGAACGGGCGGACATTCCCCTGGGCTTCAAGGAGCTCCGGCGCGCCAACAGCCGCTTCCTCTCCTCGCTGGGGCCACTCTACGCCAAGGACGAAGGCAGTGGCGTCGTCATCGGGCTGCGCATCGAGGAGAGGCACCTCAATACCCGCGGCGTCGCGCACGGCGGCATGCTGGTCACGCTGGCCGACAGCGCGCTGGGCATCGTGATCGCGATGTTGCGCACGCCGCCGCACCCGATGGTGACCGTGAACCTCACGGCCGACTTCGCCGACGTCGCTCGCGAGGGAGACTGGGTGGAGGCGCGGGTCGACCTGCAGAAGATGGGAAAGCGGCTCGCCTTTGCGACTTGTCACCTGTGGGTCGGCGACCGGCGCATCCTGCGCGCCAGCGGCATCTTCGCGCACCTGCCGCCCGCGGGTGGCGAAGGTCCCTTTGAAGGCTGAGCGGATTCGCCGCCCTCATGGCGGAGAAGAGAGGCTGACATGAGCGTCAAGGAGCTGTTCGATCTCTCCGGCAAGACGGCGTTGATCACCGGAGGTTCTCGCGGCCTGGGATTGCAGATCGCGGAGGCGTTCGGCGAGCTGGGCGTGAAGGTGGCCATCACCGCCCGCAAGCAGGGCGAGCTGGCCGAGGCAGCCGCGCGGCTCTCGAAGCAGGGCGTCGAGACGCTGACCATCGCCGGCGATCTGTCGAAGTTCGAAACCATTCCCGCAATGGTGGACAAGGCGGTGGAGCGCTACGGCACAATCGACATCCTGGTCAACAACGCCGGAACGACCTGGGGCGCGCCCGCCGAGGAGCATCCCCCCGAGGCCTGGCACAAGGTGATGAACCTGAACGTGAGCGCGATGTTCTTCCTCACACAGGAGGTTGGCCGCCGCTGCATGATTCCGCGCCGGAAGGGGAAGATCATCAACATGTCCTCGGTCGCCGGCCTGCGCGCTCATGGCAGTGGGATGGCGACCATCGCCTACAACACCAGCAAGGCGGCGGTGCTCCAGTTCACGCGCGCGTTGGCGGCGGAGTGGGGGAAGTACGACATCAACGTGAACGCACTCTGCCCCGGGTTCTTCCCCTCCAAGATGTCCCGCGGGCTGCTGGAGGTGATCGGCGACGACGTGATCGCTCATACGCCGCTGGGCCGTCTGGGCGGCGACGAGGACCTGAAGGGCATCGCAGTGTTCTTCGCCTCGGAGGCTTCGCGCCACGTCACCGGGCAGTACATCGCGATAGACGGGGGAGCGTCGCTGTAGCGGACGCCCCCGCCGACGTCAAACCGCGGGATCATGGTTTCACCTGATCTCCGGTGTTAGCCTTGCTCGAACGATGGAAGGCCCCGTCATGGAAGCGAATGACAACCGGACCGGGGGGCTCCTCGTCTGGCAATGGTCGCTCTATCGCGACGGCCACCGCGATCGGCGCGGGCCGGACCGGATATGACGTGATCGACGTCGAGCGCTATCTCGATCGCATCGGTCATCGCGGTCCCATTGCGCCAGAGATCGAGACCCTGCGGCAGATCCACCGGGCGCATCTGATGACGGTTCCGTTCGAGAACTTGTCCGTGCGCCGGGGGGAAGCCATCGTCCTCGAGGAGTCCAGGCTCTTCGAAAAGATCGTCCTCCGGAGGCGGGGCGGCTTCTGCTACGAGCTGAACGGCCTCTTCGCCGCCCTGCTCGGGGCGCTGGGATTTCGTGTGGCGCGGCTCGCCGGACGCGTCGGAGCCGATGGGATTCCCTTCGACCACATGGCGCTGCGGGTCGAGCTGGACGAGCCGTGGCTCGCCGACGTCGGATTCGGCGATTCCTTCCTGCTGCCACTGCGGCTGGAGGGGCGCGAACCGCAGCAGGGAGGCTGCGGCCGCCGCTACCGGCTCGACGCTGCGGACGGCGGACTTCTGCTCCTGCGCGAGGAACCGGAGGGATGGCAGAGGCAGTACCTGTTCACGCTCGAAACCTGGCCGCTCTCCGCCTTCGAAGACGGCTGTCACCATCACCGGACCTCGTCGGAATCCCCGTTCACGCGGAAGACCGTGGTCTCGCGTGCCACGGAGACGGGCCGCATCACGCTTTCGGAGCGGGGGCTGATCGTCACCTCGTCGGGCATGCGCACGGAGACCGTTCTCGGCGACGACGCCGCCATCTCGCGCGTCCTGGCGGAGCAGTTCGGGATCGAGGATCAGAGGGTAGGGGATTGAAGGTGGCATTCCAGGGCGTGCGGGGCGCCTACAGCGAGGCGGCACTGCTCCGCCATTTCGGTGCCTCCGTCGAGGCGGTGGGGTTCCCCTTCAGCGAGCAGGTCTTCGACGCCGTCGAGGACGGCCGCGCCGGCGCGGGCTTCGTCCCCGTCGAGAACAGCATCGCCGGTCCGGTCGGCATCAATACCGATCTCCTGTTGGAAAGAAGGGTGTTCGCAACTGCCGAGTCCTACCTCTCCATCGACCATTGCCTGCTCGCCCGTCCGGGGGAGCGTCTCGAGGATGTGAAGACGGTCTACTCCCACCCGATCGCACTCGCCCAGTGCCGCGACTTCATCAGCCGCCGTGGCCTGCGCGCTGTCCCCGAGTACGACACCGCAGGCGCTGCTGAGATCGTGGCGGCGCGCAAGCTCGGCGGGGAGGCTGCGATCGCTTCGAGGCGGTGCGCCGACGTCTACGGCCTGGCGGTGCTGGCAGAGGACATCCAGAGCGTGCAGAACAACATCACCCGATTCCTCGCCTTCCACCGGGAGGATGACGGGGCCGTGCGTCCGAGGGGAGAGAAGACGAGCCTGGCCTTCTCCGTCCACCATCATCCCGGCGCGCTGCTCGACTGCCTGAAGCGTTTCGCCGACCACCAGATCAACCTGACCCGCCTCGAGTCGAGGCCGATTCCCGCCAATCCATTCGAGTACGTTTTCTTCGTCGATTTTCTGGGCGGGCTGGACGACGAGGCGGTGAGATCCGCGCTCGAGGAGCTGCGAGCGGCGGCGCGTCACGTCAAGGTGATCGGCAGCTATCCGCTGGCGGAGCGCCCGAGAGCGGGGACGATCTGACTGCTCGACCTGAATGCCTGCGACGCGAAAAGCGGCGACTGGATGCGCGACGCGGCCTCGGCGAGCGTACCCCCTGGCCCGACGAGGATTGGGAATTCGGAGTCAAGCTTGGGGTTCCCATCGACGCGCGGGAAGTACA